>Ga0315288_10009036_pt1 | contig 12565 bp, 22 predicted proteins | sample YL17G11_20_MG_FD_203454 | JGI IMG/M metagenome (GOLD analysis project Ga0315288, IMG submission 203454) | Sediment microbial communities from Yellowstone Lake, YNP, Wyoming, USA - YL17G11_20 | ecosystem: Environmental > Aquatic > Freshwater > Lake > Sediment | place: USA: Wyoming | collected...
CAGAATATACAGCCGTAGTTCAATTATTAGCTAAGGATAGATTCAAATTCACAAAAGATGTGAAGCTATTCTACATAGCAGAGTGCTTTCGCGGCGAGAATACTCAGATGTTGCGTTTTCGTCAATTCACACAGTTTGGTGTGGAGGTATTGAATCCGAGTAAAGATTACTCTGGTGAGATGTTGGAGATAGCTAAGAAGCTAATAGAGTTAGTTACGACTAACTATGAAGTTAATACTGAGGCAACACGAGGTCTTGATTATTACACGGGTGGGAAAGGGTTTGAGATATCTTGCCCGGAGTTGGGTGCAGCCAAACAAATATGTGGTGGTGGTCAATATGATGGTGGTCTCGGATTTGCAGTGGGTATAGATCGCTTGATTTATTTATCCAAATAGTGCCAAATTACATTCTTAACTCTTTTTTGTATACCACGACAACATAAAGATATTTTATATGGATCTTGATTGGTGGCTTTACCTGCTTGATAAAAGCTATTGAACTCACCAATTAAGATACCATCTAAAGTATATCCAATAACTGCTCTTTTAGTTGATTCTAATGAATTATTATATCTATTATTAGCATCTTCTTTTGATAAAATATCACCATGTCGCATAAATATGTAACCTTTAATTAAATTAAATTTACCAGATAGACAATCACTGATTCCTTTACATTTAATGTTTAATTCTCGTTCAGCTTCCCTGAGTGATTTAAATGTTTTTACAAAATTACCCTCTTTATCATAAGCATCTATTTTAATATTTTTCTTACTATTTCTTAGCTTTTCTCTTGTTTCTTGTGATGGTGACTTACCAGTATTGATAATTCTTAGCTTTTCTCTTGTTTCTTGTGAGCATGGTTTGCCGGTATTTGCTATTCTAATCTTTTCGATAGTTTCTTTGGAGGAGCTTACTTTACCATGTGGATTTGTCGGATCTATATTATACCCGAAGCTATTGTCGTGCACATTTAACATATTACACCACCAATTTTCCATAGATGGTAGTAATTCTTTTGGATATTCTTCTAATATTTCAAATGTGAAGTTGTCTTCTCCATATTTATCCCAGGCAAGTTGTAAATGTGGATTACTATGTTCACATTTTCTCAATAATGACCTATGTTTTGAAAATCTATCCATTAAATGGACAGACCTTCCTATATAATATTTAGAATCAATTATTGATGTTATTATATAAATAGCAGATATTTTAACCAAATAAGCCATGTCTATTATATTCTAATAATATTAATAGTTGTTAATCCATAGGTGATAATATGATAGCGATGAAGATGATTTTGCGGTTATATTCAGTAAACTGTAAAGTCACTTCATATTTATCATACGTGGTATAGCCATTTACAATATGTTTATTATATCCAACATAGATGTAGCTATATGTTGAGCTATCGTCATCCTGTTCTATTTTTAGTTTATACTTATAATCATTATTCTTAATTGCCTTTCTGGTCTTTTCTAGAATATCGATTGCATATGCGGGATTACATTCGTATATCGTTCGATCTATGGCTAAGTGTAGTGTGTCTAGCATATAATATGATAATTCATAAATCTCATCGTATTTGATGTGTCTATTAATCGCTTCTAGAATTCGAGATGTTTCTTTGATATTGAGTTTATATCTTGTTGTATCCTTTATACATCCAAATAGATTGATATAGATAAACATTGATATTATTATAAATAATGATTTCATGTTTAATTTATATGAATCTTTTTTTCGGTGTTTAATAATTTATATATAATGTTATGAAACACTTAAAACCATTTAACGAATCTAAAAAAGATAAGAAGGATAAGCTACCAAAATGGCCAGTAGGTATATTTGGTGAATTAGATATCCCGAAGAAAAGAGTGGGTGCTACTTCAGTTAAATTAGCCAAAAAGGTTAAGGTTCTGGATCCACGTATCTTAGCCGCTAATATCAAGAATAATATTGATGACTTTAGTGAGGAAGAAATACTTAATCTATTTCTTACATACGGTGAACAACAAAGTAATAGCTAGTATGAAACATATAAAATTATTTGAAAACTTTGAACCGAGAGAAACTGAATTTAATAAATTCAGAGGTATCGATATAAGCGATGTTAATTCATTCTCATTTATTTGGAGTAACAATCCAGGTATAAGTAGCTATAAGACAATTGATGGTGAATATGGCTCTGCTGAGAAAAGAATTGAGATATATTATGCAATTAAGAGTATTATTTCAGATAGTGGAATTACAAGTGAACAATTTAAAGAACTTTTAGAGAAAAACTTTAAGGTTGATTCTGAAAAAGGTGCATATTCTGTTGATTTAAAAGGTGATGATGTTCTTATTTTCTTTGAGATATTAGAAAATATAAATTCGTATTTATGAGATTTAAACTATTTGAAAACTTTGAAGAGTCTAAAAGGATCCTACCTATCAGAAGACAGGTGATTGGTGCTCTAATTGAATTAGGTTATGGTTCAGAATCAGCAATTAATCTAATTGAAAAGCATATTGATGTTTATGAAGTAAATGTTGATGATGGTCAAGATGCTAAAAGTATCGCACAATCTATTGAAGAAGCAGAAATGCAGTCAGATGATATAAATGAAGGCTTTGAAATGACTAATCTATATGATATCTCTGATGAACTGAATGATATAATTTCGGTTGACAATGTTGAGGGTGAAGGCGATGATGTATTGCGAGTAGATTATGATGGGGGCAATTCAGTATGGCTTTACACAAATGGTTCAGTAGATGGTAATCCAGATGATGATTTAAAATTATTTTTAAAAGAAAAAGGATTTAGCATAAATGAATCTACTATTACTGAAGCGCAACACCCAGGTTTTGATCTATTTGATCTGGATAATAAAGGTTTTTATGATTTGGAATTAGAGGGTACATTTGATAGAGAAGATTGGACTATTGTTTATCCCGAAGATTGGACTAGAAAACAAACTATCGAGGCAATGAAAAGAGATGCTGAAAAGATATCTAGTATAGACATACCATGTGATAAGGTTACATCAACTAGAAGAGATGGTATATTACCATATATTGAATTATATCCAGGTGAGTTAGACATCGATGAATCTAAATCTGAAAATATCGAAAGTGATATGAAAGGTGAAGTATGTGAAGAATGTGGTGATGGTAAATATACAGAGACAAACCAATTAGATGACTTAAACGGAGTATTACATTGTGAAAAATGTAACCATGAAATTAATAGATACAAATGAAACACATAAAACTATTTGAGAATTTTGAAAATGAAGACTTACATCACTGTGATGCTTGTAAAGAGCAAATGAGTGAAGGTTATGTTATTGATGGTGGTGAACAATATTTCTGTTCTAAGAAATGTTTACATACTAAATATACTGACGAACAATGGGAAAGTATGTACGATGATGATGGTGAATCATATTGGACTGTGTGGGAAGAAGAACCACAAGTTAGAACTACAAATCAATTAGAAGAAGATGAACTTAATGAGACTAGAACATATATTGGTCACACTGGTAAAATGTTAAGTAAATATAAATTAATTAAAGAATATCCTGGTAGTCCAGAATTGGGTACTAAGGTTCAAGAAACACCAAGAGGCTTGTATTATCATAAAGTCAATAGTGATTATCCAAAAACTAAATTACATTCTGATGAGAATTGGAAGACTAAGAATAGTAAATATTGGAAAGAAATCGATAAGAAATAAATTATGAAACATTTAAAGAAGTTTAATGAAGAATTGGGCGGTGAGATACCAAAAAAACGTAAATATAATCTAGGTAATACCGACAGAACAGAAGTTGGTAAATATGTAGGTAAATATGCATCAGTTAAAGTAGAACACACTAAATATAATGATGGACAGGCAGCTAAAACAAAAGGAAACACTTTAGATTTTGTTATAGATAGAGGTGAGGGCTTTTATAACTGGTCAATCGCAGAATCTAATCCAACAATGGAAGTTGGTGAAGAAGTATTTGAAGAGCTTAAACAAGCAGTTATTGAATTTAACGCAAAAATAGAAAGTATTTCAAATAAATACGAATAATATGAAACACCTTAAGAAGTTTAATGAAATAAAAATGTTTGGTGATTCAGATTCTGATGATGACGGACCAATGGTTCCAAGTTCTTGGAAAGAAGGTTTGGATGATGAACCAGAATCTAATATAGAAGATATAGTTGATTTCATTAATCCTGCTGATCCGATGATGTCTGATGAATATTATTACTATTGTTGGGGAGATGATGAAGCATATTATGCTAAAGATTTAAAACCTAGTGATTATTTAGAAATTATAGAAGCAACTGTATTTAAAGAAGATTCTAATACTGCTAAAAAGTTTGGTTATGATTACATTATGGTTAATAAAGATGAGATTTTAGGTAGATGTAAAACTATATTAGAAGATATGTTTCATAATTCTAAATAAGAAATTAATAAATTATGGATAGTCGTTTCAAATTACTAGAGGTTAAAAGGTTTATTAAAGCTGTTAGAAGTGATTATAAATCATCTACACCTGATATCAAAAAGAAAAAGAAGAAAGCAATACTTAAAACTATTAGCTTAACCTTTAATCAGATATGGGGTGGAATAACTGCACCATTAATATACCCAATATGGTATGCTTTCAGAAAACAAATAACTAATTCAATATATGAGGGTACTTCATGGCAAGCCGTTCATAAGTTAGTTGAAGATAATAAAATAGATGAGGTTAAACAAATAGTGAAAAGAAAGGGCCCCTTTCTATACTGGTTATGGACATTTGGAGATTTAAGAGATCCATTAGGAAGAGGTGAGTTACCTGATGATGGGTATAAAGGTAGATTTAAGAATAACTTTATTGGTAGATTCTATGAGAATGCTATAAGAAATCCAAGATTCACAATTAACTATATTGATTATAGAAGTGGTAATATTGTAAAAGCATATACTATAATAGATACTAGAGATTATACTATATCACATTCATCAGAAGGTATCGGTAGTAATCCAAGTGGTATTTTATTTAAATGGATGGTAGATGCTAAAGATGAGTGGTATTATATCTATGATGAGAACAATGCAGAGGCTTTATTCTATTTTGGATATACCGGTTTGGGTAAGGATGATATTGGTCGCAGTGGTAGATTTGAGATCGGATATAGAGCAAATTAATTACTTATAATATCTAAAGAATGATTTAACGAATGGTATCTTTTCTTTTGACCCATCATAAATTACAGAAACACTTTTAATTCTTGAACCATGTTGATTTAAAAAATCATCTATCTTTCTAACTGTTGAGCCTGAGAAATAAGAATCATCAACATATACGAAATCTTTACCTTCTAAATCAAAACCTTCTGGATACCAACCACTAACGCCTTTACTATGTGTTAACATCTTACCATTGAATACAACTAAGCCTTTACATTTGAAGTAGCCTTCTTTCCATAATTTATAGATTGTATCTCCAAACTCACCAGATGTAGCCATCCATTCATTTGAATTACCTTTTAATAAGGCAAGAATCATATCTTTATTAGTGATGCTTTTAATCTTATCATCAAGTGCATCAAAGAATTCTACACCACCTTTATGTTTGGCTAATAGTTCTTGAACAAGATTAGCTAACTTTTCTTTTATTTCTACTGGTGGATTATAAAACTTCTCAAATAATTGTATGTGCTTCATAAACTTATATATTAATTTTAGAATATATTTTAATATATACAACTATGAAAAAGTTAAAAACATTTAAGGTATTTAATGAATCACAAAAGGGTGTTTGGGGTGTAGATACGGAACTATCCTGGAATGATTGGGCATCAAATATGCAAAAAGAATTAATAGGATTACTTGTTAAAAGTATGTCAATTCCTAATTGGGGTACTCTTGAAATGGAAACCGAAAGGGGTCTCTTGTGTTTTGCTCCAGGTGGAGGTGCTATGGTTAGTGTTGACGGTAATATTGATGTGAAGAATGTTAAAATATCCGATATTCTAATTGAAGAATATGGTTGTGATATAACATTTGATAATGGTGAAAAAATATCAGTGTATGATGATACTGGTGGTGAAGTACTTGAAATCTGGTGGGAAAAACCTCTAGACGAAACAAAGAAATCAGAGAATATCGCAACCTATACTTATCTAAGTAATTGCACTAATTCATTCAATAAGCATGGTGAGGGTAAATACCCAGAATTATTTGTAGATGAAGAACACTTTTTTAATTCTTGGGAAGAAGCAGAAGAAATATCAGCAGAAGAATTTTGGAAACACATTGATCCACATAGTAAAAAATATGAATTCCTAAAGAAAGCTGAGAAAAGCAAAAAGTATAAACCAGAATATAGATACTCAGAAGCTGATGATGTTTATTTCATATTTGTATATGAAGATACACACTACTTCTTTGTAGATTTATAAAAAAGAACCATTATGAAGAAATTTTCACAAATAAACGAAGCAAATGCAGATGGACTCAAATTTACTATTGATGAATTTGAAGATGTTATGCAACTTGAATGGGAAACAATGGAAGGTCTTGAAGATCTTTATGAGATAGTTGAAATCGAGATAGAAGATACCGACTTAGGTAAAGGCATTGAACACAAGCGCTCAATCATTAAAAGATTAGCTGATGGTAGAACCTTTGAATTTAAGTATTCAGATGGTGGTAGTGAATATAATTTAAGCATTCCTGGGTTAGCTAACCCTAAGATAATGGTAGGTACAGAAGTTTACCCACATACAGTAACTAAAATTGAGTATAAATATAAACCACAATAATGAAACACTTAAAGAAATACAACGAAGAGCTTTGGCCCTTTGAAAAATCAGATTCTGACTCAGAATATGAAGAGAAGAATAGAGAATTTACCGGAACTCTTGAAGATACTAGTGGTTTACTACATGATTGTTTAACATTTGTTGGTAACTCACTCGCTAATTGTAGACCAGATAATCATCCAGATGATGAACCAACTGATGAGACTAAAAGAGAAGTTATAGAGCAATTAAAGAAACTCAATAATCATCTAAGTTATTTTATGAAAGGTAGAGGTTATACAGCTTAATATGAAACACATTAAGTCATATGCTCTATTTGAGAATATTCAAAATAGTCAAATATCAATAGCTGAATTCTTGGATAAAATAGAAATTCCGCTAGCTAAGAGAGATCAAATAGTTGAATGGTGGAATCAAAATAGAAATCATATTAAAATTAATTATTTTCCATTTAGTTCGCCGCATCCAATAGCAGGTGTGTTTTTAGGAGTTGATACAGTCTGTTTTAATTCAAAACTTCGTATGCCACCACATGTTAAACTATTTTTGAGTTTACATGAAAGTAGACATTGTGACCAACATGCTAAAGGTATATTTATGGATGGATACTATGATACCGTTATTAATAAGGATAAACAAAACTTTTTACAATCTTATAAAGAATTAGAGAAAGATGCTAATGATTATGCTATTAGCTCAATGAGATCTATTGGATTTGAAAGGGAAATGGATAGAGAAGAAATGATGTTGAGGGGAAACGAAAATGCTGGTCCTATGGTCTATGATATGATGGTATCAGATATTAAAAAATTCAAGGCTAAAGATTTTTTTGATTTATTGAAAAAACAAGTATTGTGATGAATCTTAAACTATTTGAAGAATTCAAACTTGAAGATATCAAGAATAAAACGGTACAAACCGCTATTGAAGTTATCATTAAATCAAAAACTAATGTTTATATACTAAGACCTAATATTGACAGTTCGGTTACACTACAACAAACTAAAGATATGGCTAACAAGTTTGGTGTTAGAATTAACTATTTTAATCCTGTTGAAGATCACGCATGTGGTGTTAAAGAACCGGAGATATTAAAATTCATTAATAATATATGAAACACTTAAAACTATTTGAAGATTATATACCAGAGGCACCTACACCATCAATCGCAAGATATGATGCACAAGGCACTATTATCAAACCAGAAAACTTGGATAATTATGGTATTCCACCACAAATTAAAGAAATGATGAAGGCGTGGCCCGTTATCTTTAAATCTCCATATGGTGATTCTTTTTATAGTTCAACTGATATTGGTTGGGGAAGTAAGCCAGATAAATCATATAGAGTTTCAGATCATTGGAACTTTATGACAAGAGGTAATAAACATTGTCAAACAGACAAACCAGTACCAAACAATTCACATATATCTATTGCTCAATATAGTAAATCAACTGGTAAATATAGTGTAATCTTATCTGAACCAACAACTGAACACACTCAGAAGTTAAGCAAAAAAGCTATTAAGTTAAAACACCTATTAGATCCTGAAACTCTGAGAAAGAAAAAGGAATTTAAAGACCGTATAGCAAATAGGGAAGTCTTAATTAAACTAACATATGATGGTAAAGACTATGAAGGCGTTGTTAGAAAGATGACCACATCTGAAATGAAAATAGTAGATGAAAACGGTGAACCAATATTTAGTGAAAACTATATGGAAGATAGAAAGATTACTCGTTTAGAACTAACTGATAGATTGGGTAATACAGTTGAGAATGAGATGGAAATTGGATTAAGACAAAAAAGGTAATATATTATGGAAAAAAATGAAAACTATTCAGGCTTTATTGATACATTCCTATCAAAATTAAAAGAGCAATCCTTTGTTATAATACTAATGTTAGGTGGTTTATACTATCAAGGTGTTTTATATCAGAATCAAGCAGCTGAACAAAAGTTATTGTTTGAAAATCAATTAAAATCATACAAAGAGACTATCGAAGAACAAAGAAAATTAATTGATGATAAGCAAAAATATGTAGATGAGCAACACGCGAAAGAGATAGAAAGATTAGATAAACGAACAGAATATCTTACAATTCAGAGAGACAAATATGTTGAGGATTTGATACAAACCTCTCGAAGTGGTAGTTTTAAATAAATAGATTTAATATATAATTAATGAAGACAATCAAAAAATACGAAGATTTCTGCAATGAGGGTTTATTCTCTAAAGATAAAAACCCAGAGGTTGAAGCTATTGAAATAAAGATAGCCGATGCTGCATATAGCCTACAGACTCTTGGTGCTATGACTAAACAAGCAGCCTTTATTAATGGTGCAAAATGGGCTATTCATAATCTTTCAGATAGTGAAATTGAAATCTTAAGAAAGAATACAAGTAAAGATGATTTTAGCTTTTTTGGGCTCTAACAAATGAAAAATAATAAAACTATGAAAAAATTTAATGACTTTAATAAAGTGGAACAAACTAATGAAGAAATTGGTGTTACACACACATTATCTGATAATGAATGGAATAGATTAGAAGAATTAACTACATCAGTTGGGTCTATTGATCAATTCTCAGCTGGTGATATAGCTCTAATTGCAAAAGCTTTATTGGCAATAGAGACAAAACTGGAAGCAGCACGTAGAAACCAGGAAAGATCAATGCCAAGATAATTTTAAAATTAATTTGCAAAAATCAAACTTTTTTCATTATATTTGTATAAATAATCAAAAGGGAGCGTATGCTCTTTAATATATAATAAAACTGAACAAAAACAATAAAATGAACACTTTAAATAACATATTAGGGTATATAGCAGAGGGCGGGGAAGCGGAACGTTTCACGAATGACTTGGTTATACCTATATGTTAAATATGTAAAAATATATAAACACTATCGAAACCCAAGTCTTCACAGATTTGGGTTTTTTGTTTTATATACTTTTCGTAACTTTTAAAGATTGCGTAGGGTTGTATTGTACAATTGGTAAGGGTTTGAGAAAAAATAAATGAAAAAAGATTAGGTGAGAAAAGAAAAACAAATTATATTTGTAGAAGTAAAATGAAAAGATAAAGAATAACAAAACGCTGCTGTATGCAAATTGGTCTAAGCAACAAGACTTTCAATCTTGACTCTTCGGAGTGTGCGGGTTCGAACCCCGTCGGCAGTTCTAAATATTGGAGTATAACGACAGCAGTCTGTAAAACTGCCCTGGTTTAAAAAATCGTCGTATTGGCCTTCCCAGTAAGAGAGTTCGAGTCTCTCTACTCCAACAATAAGCATGCTCCGTTCGTCTAGCTGGCTTAGGACGTCGCCCTTTCACGGCGAAGGTCACGGGTTCGAATCCCGTACGGAGTACACAAATGGGTCGTTAGCAAAGCGGCAAAGTCGGCAGACTGTAAATCTGCTCCCTTCGGGGTTCGTTGGTTCGAGTCCAACACGGCCCACTAGTAAATTGGAGTATAACATCAGCGCCACGTAAGGCGCCCCTTGTAAAAATATGATGTAGTGGTCTAAGGTAAGTCGGTTCGAATCCTGCTACTCCAACAAAAAAGAAGAAAAGAAAATGAAAACAGTAAATAACATAGCGATAGGGATAGCAGGCGGCGCGGGGAGCATCGTTAGTGACTGAGTATGTATTATAATATAACAATTATAATCAACCCAGTCAAATAGACTGGGTTTTTTTATGCTAGTATGGCGCAATGGTCAGCGCAGGACGCTTATATCGTCAAGGTTGCAGGTTCGAGTCCTGCTACTAGTACACAAATTGGCGAGTACCAGTGCATCCTTATAAGATGCATACCTGTAGCGGTCGTTGAAAACGTGGGTTCAAATCCCACCTCGCCAACAAAATTAGGGTCCATAGTGATAACTGGCTAACACACAAGATTTGCACTCTTGAGATCTCGATTCAAATTCGAGTGGATCCACTAAAAAATAAAAGAAAGAGGAAAGAAAAATGAAAAGTTGAAATTGAATTGTAAATGTTCTTATAGACGTATTGATAGTTATATCTATGTTTGCGGTATTAAATAAGAGAGATATCAAATGTCGTATCTACGAAAATGATGTTGAAACTTGGGTACCAGACTTTAACTCGAATATACAACGTAAAGAGAATAATACAATTGTTATCAAATTCAAAGACGAAGATGAATAATAAGTTGGGCTGGCATGTTCCAAGGCTTAGGCGAGAGACATTTGCAATGTTTCTGAGGTGGGTTCGATTCCCACCTGGTCCACAAATACAGAAGTCATATAATGGCTATTATATATCATTGCCAATGATAAAATGGGAGTTCGATTCTCCTCTTCTGTACAATAGCAGGTGTCGCATAGAGTCCGATTGCGCTGGTTTTCCAAACCAGAAAGATAAAATCACACCGCAGGTTAAAATCCTGTCACCTGCTCAAAAGCGAATGTCGTATAACGGCTATTACTTAGCGCTTCCAACGCTAAGACGAGGGTTCGACTCCCTTCATTCGCTCACTATGTCGGGCAAGGGAACTCACAGCGTGGAGACGCTGCCCTCCCGGCTCCAATTGAAAAGATGATTTTGTTAAAAATTTTTACGATATTTGCAAGATGAAGATTAGTGACATATTAAAAGAGTTAGGAATACCTAGCAAAGAGATTAAAATTCGTATGGCACAGAAGCGAATTCTAATTAATGGTGAGCCAGTAGCACAGGACTTAGTTTTGGGTACTGAGATTGAATCGCAAATAGAAATAGGTGAATTTATATTCAACCTTATTACTGAGAAGCCACATCTACTTAAACAGATGCAAAACCTTAAGATGTTAGGTATGAGTGTAGAAGATATGGTTAGTTGTAATGTTAAGATTGAACTAACAGAGATATTGAGTGAATTTATAATACTCAGATTCTCAAAGCAAGATGCTTTAGTTATAAAAACGTGTGGGTTTTGTACATTACCTATAAATTAAAAATGTTCGTCTACATTTGACAATTTGTTTTTAATATATAATTAAAACAAATTGAAAGTATGGTGAATAGATTTAAATGGACAGATGAGGAAATTAATTTTCTAATTGAAAATTACGCAAATGGAACAAATTTTGTATCTAAAATTCTGGTTAATAGAACAACTGGTTCTATTAAGAAAAAAGCCAAACAATTGGGTTTGAAAGTTAATTTAGACAAAGTTTATTTTGATACGGATAAAATAAAGGAATTTGTTAGAGATTCGCACTCATTTGCTGATGTTTTTAGAAAAATGAATAAGGTAGTATCTGGTAAATCTTATACATCCTTAAAAAGATTCATAGAGAAAAATAATATAGACTATTCACACTTTGATCCTTGGAAAGAAAATAGATATAAACATGTTGAGAGGCCAATAACTCATTGGTTATTAGTAGGTACGAATATAAGTAGTAGGCATTTAAAAGATAAGTTATATAAGGCATCTCTAAAGGAGAGAAAATGTGAACTATGTGGTCAGTGTGAAGAATGGATGGGTAAAAAAATGTCATTAATTTTAGATCATATTAATGGTATAAATAATGATAATAGGTTAGAAAATTTAAGGATTGTTTGTCCTAATTGTAACGCAACACTTGATACGCATTGTAGAGGTCATAAAAAATTAAAAAAAGAAAAATAATAAATTATGGAAACATTATATAATATAAACAGTTTAGTCTTTTGGGAAGAGAAAGACCTTCGAATACGAAGATTTATAGAGGATTCTCTTAAAGAAGATATTAGAACAATCCT
>Ga0315288_10009038_pt1 | contig 12565 bp, 12 predicted proteins | sample YL17G11_20_MG_FD_203454 | JGI IMG/M metagenome (GOLD analysis project Ga0315288, IMG submission 203454) | Sediment microbial communities from Yellowstone Lake, YNP, Wyoming, USA - YL17G11_20 | ecosystem: Environmental > Aquatic > Freshwater > Lake > Sediment | place: USA: Wyoming | collected...
TTTTATCTAAATTTCCAAGTCTCAAAGGCTTTGCCTTGAAAATTTGTAGAAAGCCCTTTACATTATCCTATTTTAGCATTATAATTGAGTTATCGCAAAATAACGGTTCCTAACACAATTCAAAAATCAACGAACAGCGACTCGTTATTCGATGATTTATTATGAAGAATTTAGCGAACAATTTAATTTATGATTTATCAAAGCCCAATTTTTTGGGCCGGGTTAATTATTCTCGGAACAGTTTTCGGCTACTTTATTCGGCAGCTTATCGCGGTCAGGCAATTTAACTCAGTCGAACAGAAAATCAGAAAACAAAACGAAGAAGCCAAGTCCAAAGCCAAAGAAATAATTCTTGAAGCCCAAGAAAAATCCACCGCTCTTCTAGAGGAAATTAAAAAAGAGGAAAGAGAAAATAAATCTCAATTAACTCGCCTTGAAGAGCGGCTCCTTAAAAAAGAATCTCAATTAGAAGAGCAGTCTTTGGGTTTAAAACATCAGGAAGAAAAAATTATTTCTGATGTGGAAAAATTAAAAACCGCCAAATCAGAAATAGACGAACTAAGGCAAAAAGCCATATTACAACTGGAAAAAATCACCGGTCTTTCAACTAGCGAGGCAAAAGAATATCTTTTTAAAAATCTGCAGGAAAAATACCAACAGGATTTAGCCATCACTATGTCAAAAATGGACAAGGAGAGACGCGAAGAAATTGAACGCAAGGGCTTGGAAATTATGACAACCGCTATCCAAAGATACGCCCGTTCTCATGTCGGAGAAGTCACAACAACGGCTTTTAATCTGGCTGACGAAGATTTAAAAGGTAAAATCATCGGCCGCGAAGGCAGAAATATCAGGGCCTTAGAGCGAGCCACCGGCGTGGAACTCATAATTGACGAAACACCCGACAGCATTGTTATTTCTTCTTTTGACCCGGTACGCAGAGAAATTGCCAAGTTGGCTTTGCAAAAATTAATCAAAGACGGCCGGATTCAACCGGCTAAGATTGAAGAAAAAGTTGAAGAAGCAAAACAAGAATTAAATAAAAAAATAGCCGAGCTCGGCGAAGCGGCTGCTTATGAAACAGGAATCTATAATTTGCCAAAAGAAATTACTCAATTATTGGGCCGGCTTCATTTTCGCGCCAGTTATGGACAAAATGTTTTGATTCACTCTATTGAAACCGCATATTTAGCGGCAATGATTGCCGCTGAATTATCCGTAAATGTCGAGGTGGCTAAAAAAGCCGCTTTACTTCACGATATCGGCAAGGCCGTAGACCATGAAATTCAAGGCAGTCATACTGAATTGGGTCGCAGAATCCTTAAAAAATACGGCATTGAGGAAGAAATTATTAAAGCCATGGAAGCGCACCACGAAGAATATCCCTTTGCTACGCCTGAAGCATATATTGTGGCCGCGGCTGACGCTCTTTCTGCCTCAAGACCAGGCGCAAGAAGAGACACTTTAGAAAATTATTTGAAACGATTGGAAGATTTGGAAAAAATTGCCTTGGAATTTGAAGGTGTTAAAAGCGCTTACGCGATTTCGGCTGGCAGAGAATTAAGGGTTTTTGTGGTGCCGGAAAAAATAGACGATTTTAGGGCTCTTCAATTAGCCAGAGAGATTGCCAATAAAATACAATCAGAGTTAAAATACCCCGGAGAAATCAAGGTTAATGTCATCAGGGAGATGAGGGCAGTGGAATACGCCAAATAAAAAACAGCTGCTTAGGCTCAAAAAACGCTTATAAAATGGACAATTTTTGCCATTAAACTGCTTTTAGCCTTTATTTATTGCCTAAAAAGATATCCAGAATTTATTAACAGATAGGCACTTGTTTTGTTTAGGTTTTTGCTATAGAATTTTAGTATTATTTATTAAAGGTCGAAAGACGGATTATTAGAAATTCGATAGAAATTCAGTGGAAATACAATTGTATTTCAATTTTCAATAGTATTTCAATTGTTTTTCAATTATTTTTATGAATAAAGTAGCACTTACCGAGGCAATAATGAAAGTCGCTGGAATTGAAGTAAAAAAACAAGCACTTGCGGTTGTGGAAGCGGTTTTTGATACCATTACCAAGTCATTGGCTCACGGCGAGGAAGTGGCAATTGCCGGCTTTGGCGTATTTAGAGTAGTCAAAAGAGCGGCGCGAATGGGCGTTAATCCAAAAACCGGAGAAAGAATCCAGATTGCCGCTTCAATCAAGCCGAAATTCCGAGCTGGCAAGGTTCTCAAAGAAGCCGTAAAATAAGAACAAACAGCACAGACAAAAATAAATAATCCCGATATTTTTGGTTAATTCGTCTATTTGATAAAGCATTTCTTCAGCTGCTTTTAATTTTTGTAAAGATTTGTCTAATTCTTCAGGTTTTGAACTTAACGCTGCTTTTAGGTCATCGGCTGAATTCTGAAGCATAGCTTGAATAGCTAAAATCTGATTGGCGTCAATTGAAGCATGACTTTGTAGTAGATACTGAATTTCATTTAATTTTACCTGAATTGAAGCGTTAGTTTCGCTTGCTTTTACCACCAAATCGTTTTGATTTAATTGGTTTTTAACATAATAAATCCCACCCGAAATTATTAAAAGTAAAATAACCGAACTGGCTATACCCAAAGCGAGTTTATTAGAATAAAAACTACTAAAAACATCAGCCAGGCTTAGCCGCTTTTTATTCGCTCCAATCCCAGACAGAAGCAAGGTTTTTGACTTATGCGAATAATCAGCGTCAGGTTGAATTTCCTTTAATTCTTTTAAAATTTTAAATAAATTATTGTCCATGATTCATAGCTTTTCTCAGATTTTTAATCGCTCGATGCTGTAATAATTTAACAGCGCCCTGGGTTTTTTCTAGAATTGAAGCCACTTCTTGAAGAGAAAGGTCTTCAATAAATCTTAAAATAATCACGTCCTGCTGCTCATTGCCAAGACAAGCAATAGCGCTTTTGACTTTTTCAATGGTTAATTCATTGTCTATGGCTTCAGCCAACGAGTCGTCATCTGTTTCTATCTCAATGATTTCTTCAAAAGTGATTTTCGTCTTTTTTGTCCGGTAATAATCAATCACCTGATGCCGAGCCACTGAATAAAGCCAGCTGGAAAACGGGAAACCCTGAAAATTAAATCTGTCTATGCTCTGCCAACTTTTTAAAAATACCTGATGGGTAAGGTCCTCGGCTTCCTCACGATGGCTCACTTTAAGATAGATAAACCGGTATATCTGCGGTTGATATTTATCGTAAAGAAGGCCAAAAGCCGAGGCCTCACCCTTAATGGCTTTTTCAATTAAATTTTTATCGCCATCTATCATAGAAAACGAATGAAATAGTAATTAGTTTCTTGGAGCGGGTAAGGGGAGTCGAACCCCTCTTATCTGATTGGCAACCAGATGTAATGCCGATATACGATACCCGCTTTATTAAAAATTCCAAATCACAAATTCCAAATTACAAACAATATCTAAATCCTAATATCTAAATTTAAAACATGTGTTTAGAATTTGAATTTTTGGTCATTGGGATTTGTTTGGGATTTGGTGCTTGGAATTTGGGATTTATTCATTTGGCGGCGGACCAGTCGGCCCTTTCACATATGGCGCGCCGGTCGGTCCCTTAAAATCAGTGCTGGTCGAAATTTTATTATTTTCAATTGTCGGCGCTTTAACAATCGGCCGAGTGAAATAATTATAAACAAAATATAAAATCAGTAAAGCCGCCAAAATAATTATAAAAATTAATAGTTTTTTAGTCATTTGCGAATTTTATATAAATTTTAGAACGAAACGATAAATTTATCTATAAAATTCAGCATCCCGCAGAATGCGGGATAGCTTTATTTTGCCCCGCCCGTTGGCGGGACACTGAATTTTGTATCTAAATTTTCTTCGCTGACGGCTTGAAAATTTAGACAAAATTCGTGTCCGCCCACCAGGCCTCGAACCTGGAACCTTGTCCTTAAGAGGGACCTGCTCTGCCAATTGAGCTATGGGCGGGGTGCCCCTGCCCCGATTCGAACGGGGAACAACTGCTTCGAAGGCAGTGATGATATCCATTTCACCACAAGGGCAAATCTTGAAATTTCTAATGTCTAATTTCTAATTTCTAAATTTTAGTTTATAATTAAATGCAATGAAATTCAACATCCCGGAAGAAATTATGAGTATCGCTGAAAAATTGCGAAGGGCTGATTTTCAGGCATATCTTGTGGGCGGCTGCGTCAGAGACCTTTTACTCGCCCGCCGAAGCCTTGGCGAAGGAGGGCTTAATAAAAAGCCAGAAGACTGGGATATTGCCACCAGTGCTAAGCCAGAACAAATCCAAAGAATTTTTTCCACCTTCGCTAAAGCTACGGCGGACAAGCCTGCCACCATTTACGAAAACCAGTTCGGCACGGTTGGTGTAAAAACCAAAAGCAAAGACTCGTCGCTTGAAATTGTTGAAATTACCACTTATCGTTTGGAAGGAAAATATACCGATAAACGGCATCCTGATGAAATTAAATTTGCCAAAAATATTGAAGAAGACCTTAATAGACGCGATTTCACAATTAACGCGATGGCGATGACTATTAACGGCGAAATAATTGACCCATACGAAGGCAAAAAAGATTTAGAAAATAAAATTATTCGCGCGGTCGGCGAGCCGGAAAAACGATTTAACGAAGACGCCTTGCGCATGATACGCGCGGTGCGATTTGCCGTCAAATTTAATTTCACGATTGAGAAAAAAACAAGCGAAGCAATAGAAAAACACTCCGCGCTTATTGAGGTTATTGCCAAAGAACGAATTCGCGATGAAGTCATAAAAATAATTATGGCAAGCGAAGCCAGCAGAGGCATAGTCCTTCTGGAAAAGTTGGGGCTATTAAAATATGTTCTGCCCGAATTAAGAAATGGTATCGGCGTTAAACAAAATCTACATCATATATATGAAGTTTTTGAACATCACATCAGAGCCCTTGATTACGCCGCCAAACAAAATTATTCTCTGGAAGTTCGCCTTGCCGCTTTGCTACACGATTTAGGCAAACCCAAAACCAAACAAGGCGAAGGCTATGACGCCACTTTTCACGGGCACGAAATGATGAGCGCTAAAATGACGGCCAGAGCGCTTGAAAGATTATGCTTTCCCAAAGAAATCATAGAAAAGGTTATCCACCTTGTGAGATATCATATGTTTTATTACAATGTGGGCGAGGTTTCGGAAGCCGGAGTGAGAAGGTTTTTGGCGCGGGTCGGGCCGGAAAACGTGGATGATTTACTGAAGCTTCGCGAAGCAGACAGAATTGGCTCGGGCACGCCCAAAGCAGTGCCTTACAAAAACCGGCATTTGCTTTTTATGATTGAAAAAGTTAAACATGACCCGCTCTCGCCGAAAATGCTAAAAGTTGACGGCAATGATGTGATGGAAATTTTAAAAATTCCAGCCGGCCCGAAAGTGGGGCAGATTTTGGCGATTCTGCTCGACGAAGTAATCGATGAACCTTCTAAAAATACCAAAGAAAATTTAGAATCGAAAATTAAAAATTTAGGAAAATTAACGGATAAAAAACTTATGGAATCGGCGAAAAAGGCGGGAGAAAGAAAAGATGAGTTTGAAAGCGGAATAGAAGAGGAAATGAAGAAAAAATATTATGTGAAATAATAATCGGGCTGTAGTGTAATAGTAGCACGAGTCGTTCGGGACGATTTAGCCTCGGTGCAAATCCGGGCAGCCCGACAAATATGTTATAATGCGAATGATATGCGTCTCGCTTTCAAAAATGTAAAAGATTCCGCTTTAAATATAATGAGGCGAGCCGGATATAGTTTTGTCAGGCGCGACGAGCGTACCGGGGAGGAGGGATATCAACGCCGCCTAAGTTCCGGCGATTATCCGAAATTTCACGCTTTTGTTATAAGTAAAGAGAATTCTGTTTTTGTAAATCTGCACCTTGACCAGAAAAAACCTTCCTATCTCGGCTCACGCAGACACAGCGGCGAATACGAAGAAAGCGAAGTTTTGGAAAAAGAGGCGCAGATAATAAAGAAAGTTTTTGAAAACCAGCCGTATTAACTTTTCGGGCCCGTAGTAAAGTGGTATTACACAGTCCGCCGACGCTTACGCTTTGGCGGATTGCGATTTATATACAAAAATTATACAATTTTTGTATAAATCGGGAACATTCGCACTTGCCCCGCACTAATTTGGGCCTGTAGTATAGTGGTAATACATCGCATTCGCATTGCGGAGACAGGGATTCGATTTCCCTCAGGTCCACAAATAAAATTAAGCCCGCCCAAATTTAGTGCGGGGTTGCCGAGACGGGAGTTTTCCCCCCCAGCTCCCGAGCGAAGCGAGGTTTGCTGGAGCAATCCGCCGTAGCGAAGCAAAGGAGGACGATTCTCCCCTAGGTCCACCGAAATTTATTTTTGGAGTCATTGATTCCCCTTGCTTCAATTAATTGATATTGTATACTAAAGTTAGCGATAATATATGGACCAAGAAATCAATTCACCATTTCGATACGCCGGAGGAAAATTTTATGCTCGCAAACTTATCATTGAGCATATTCCTCAACATAATTATTACATTGAGCCATTTGCTGGGGGCGCTTCAATTTTCTTTGCAAAAAGTAAAGTGGAGGGAAACTGGCTCAATGATATCGATAAAGACCTTATAAATTGTTTAGTAGTTATCCGCGATTATCCTGATGAATTAATCGAAAGATTAAATGGCGAGCAAGCCACAAAAGAAAGGCATGCTTATTACAAAAACGAATACAAACCAAAAACGAAACTGGATCGTGCCGCTCGTTGGTTTTACGTAAATCGCACTTCATATTCAGGAATTATGAATATGCAGAATTGTTATTGGGGATACGGCGATAAATACAGCATGAGACCGGAAAATTGGCCGAGAAATATTTTAAGAACGTCAGCGAAACTACAGGGAGTTAAATTGACTTCCCTTGATTTTAAAAAAGTTATAGAAGAAGCACCAAATAACTCTTTCCTGTTTATTGACCCGCCATATTTTAATGCAGATCAAGAAAAATTTTATACTTACTCTTTCAAAAAAGATGACCACTTTCGCTTGAGCAAAATTCTTAAGAAGTATAAAAACAAATTCAAATTTCTACTTACTTATGATGATAGCCAAGAAGTACGAGAATTATATGACTGGACACATGCCATGCACGAAAAGCAATGGAACTACACAATAAATCGTACTGACGATCAAAAAAATGGTACCAATAAAAAAGGTGCTCGTTATAAAGGGCACGAATTATTTATTGTTAACTACAACTCTGAAAAACAGACGCCCCTATTTGACTATCAATCAACTTTTTACAAAGTCCTCAAAGAGGCCTAGAGATTTTTCAATGGGTACCCAACCGTTCGTTGGCCTACTTGTCCTTTTATCAAAATTGATAACTGGATAATTTGGAATAAAACCGCAAGCTTTTTTGTTTTTACATTGAGCACGAGTACAAATAACACCATTGTTGCCTATCTTTATATCTGAAGTTTTTGCAACATATAAGGATCTGAAAGCAAAATCCTGAAAACTACTCTTTCCGGTAGCCCCTATTTTACGCAAAAAATTCTCTCCTTCTCGTGGTGAATTCCATTCAAAATACCCCGTCTTTTTGTCGGTTGTATAAAAGGCATTGCCGATTGATGATATAACTATATCGAAATCAGCAGACAAATATTGATCGTTGTGGATTGCTAAGACCTTTTCCGAGATACCAAACTTGGGAGCCAGCTCTTTTACTTTCGCAGGGCCGAGCGTACGACTTCGCATGCACTTAACTCTTATCTCGCTATGTCCATCAGTAAATAGCCTATATCCGCCTTTTTTGGCAAGTTTACACTCTACCCTTACAATTTTCCTCGTTGGCTTGTGAAGTACACGTACATCAATATCATGAAAACCAATTTGTGCATTCATCATTGGCTTATCAACTTGCCACTTAGCTTTCGGTAAAATATCTTGCAAAGCCATCATTACCGAAAACTCAAAAGCTTTACCTCTGATCATCGGTACAACTTTTGGTTCATATAAAGTTTCAGCTAAATATAAAACGGGAATGTTGTATTTTTCGCAGTAATCTTTAACTTTTTCTTCCCAATTTTTTGGCATAGTTTTAGAAATCAGCAAAAAAGTCCCCAATCTTTAGATTAAGGGCTTTGCAAACTTTTTGGATATTTTCCAGCGTAATATTCTTCTCGGCGCGCTCAATCATGCCAATATAAGTTCGGTGAACTCCGGCACGACTTGCCAGTTCTTCTTGCGACAAATCTAATTTAATTCGCTCCTCTCGGACTTTTTTGCCGAATTTGATTAAAACATCTCGTTTCATATTGATAATTGTAGTATACGCGCTTGCCAACCTTGGTTCTACATACTATAGTTAGCATATGATTTTAATATATTTAGAGAATTCCTTAACCTTTTCCGCGCAGGGAGACAGAACAAAGAAAAATATAATGTCGCCGCCAAAAATTCCATCTGGTCAAGCGAGGGCGTGGCGGGAGAAGGATTAATAAAAACCGCTTCTTTAGAAGCGGTTTTTATTGTCAAATTTTGTTTGACAATTTTTTTTAATCCTTTATCATTTTTCATTAGAACTTCAAAGAAAGGAGGTGAGGACGATGGACTTCGCCGATCTCACCACAAAATTGGCAGCAATCCGAGAAAGAATCATTTCCACCGTTGAACGAATAAATACGGCAGCCGGCGGAGAACCCTTCTACGCACGGATTACTCTTGAAGACCGACATCTGACTGGATTCGTTGAGAATCTTAGAGTGAATCAGTATAAACTACTCTTTGATTTTACCGAGGAGAAGTTAATTGGAGAAGAAACCGTGCGGAAGAAAAGCTCTAAAGAGATAAAATTTGAAAAACTAAGAGAAATTAACATCTTCAAAACTCTATCCGGTAGACCAATATCTCTCGGCGGCAAATGAGGAGGGGAAAATATGACTCGGATACTGCCAAAAGAGGCCTGCTGAAATCTTTAATTATAAAGAAAGTAAGCAGGCTAAATTTATTTTTGTAATTTCGATTGAGGAGCCGGTAATATTTTTTTAACTAAAAATGCGCTTCCTAATCCGATTAAGGCGCCGACTAAAACATCGCTGGGCCAATGAACGCCGACAAAAATTCTGGCAACGCCTATTAAAATAACCGCCCCTAAACACAGCCAGCCCAGACTTAAATTTGTCGCTGGCTGTTCCAGATAATTATTCTTTTTTTGTTTGAGAAAATAAAAAATTGCCAAAGCCAGAGCGAAATAAGCAGCGGCGTGGCCAGAAGGAAATGAGCCGGCGATATCAGAATCACCCAGCAAGGATTGAAATTGTAAGGCCAGAAAAGGACGCGGCCGGTAATAAAAAAAGCGAATTATTTCGGTAATAATTCCCCGCGATAAAATTATTGAAAGGCCAGCTAAAGCGAAAAAATAAATCCGCTGACGCCAGTTTTTTTCTTTAGCCAAAAGAAAAAAAGCAAAAAGCACAATGAGATAGGGCAGATATTGCGCCAAAAAAATGCCTAACCAATCAAAAAGCCACCATCTATTGGCTAAACCATGAATTAGTTGAAAAATAGAATAATCAATAGACATCGCATTAAAATCCTAAATTCTAATTCGCTAGGTGCTATGCTATAGCATAGCGGTCAGAATTGGAATCAGAAACCCGTGTTTTGAATTTAAAAATTAGGATTTGTGATTTGTTTAGAAATTAAAAATTAGAAATTAGAAATTTCGTTTACGGTTGATATATTACTTGCCTGATGATTTTTATTTCTTTGCCTAAAAATCTTTTAACTTTAAACTCAATAGTATTAATACCAATTTGCAAAGGAAAATTTTTCTCAAATTGACCGTTCACCTGGGCTAAAAGTTCTTCGTTGTTTATAACTAATTTATCGCGGGGGTCGATTTTTCCTGACAGTTCAATTGAAGAAGTCGCCACAATTAAATTATTACTAGCCGGACTAAAAACTTCGATTCTCGGCATTCCAAAAAAATTACTGAACCGCCAGATTAAAAATCCGATTATCAGAAGCAAAATGATTGTAGCGATAATTATTGTTTTTTTGCTAAAAAACTTAAAAGCGTAACGGTTAGACGGCAATTTGTCCTCTCCCCCGGAGACCTTCACGGGCCAAAGAGGAAGTTCTTGTTTGTACGCTTTTAATAGTAAATCAATGTCTATTTTTAAAGTTTCGGCAATTTTAAAAAGATAACCGCGGATATAAGGACTGGCTGGCAATTTTGATAAATCCCCGTCTGATAAAGCCACCAGATAATTGACCGGTATATCCGTCAACTCAGCTAACTTTTCAACATCTAAATCGCGGAGTTCAAGCGCCTCGTTAAAAATCTCTTTTAAATTTTTTGATTCACCGTTAATGGACATAGTGTTTGGTGATTGGTTATTAATTATTGGTTATTAAATTTATCAATATATACATCTCTTGGTTTAGCGCCATCGCCTGGACTAATAATTCCTTTGGCTTCCATTATATCAAGCAATCTAGCGGCTCGGGCATAACCGACTTTCAACCGCCTTTGAAGTAAAGAGGCTGACGCTTTCTTTGCTTGGATAACCGTATTGACCGCTTCCTCAAAAAGCTCATCTTCCTCGTCTGAGGAATATTTGTCAAGCGATTCATCAGAAATCGGACCGACCGCCGAAGCGCCGTTTTCAAAAACCAGCACTTCTTCTTTTTGCCAGAAATCCTTATTGTTTTCTCGGATAAAATCAGTCACTTTCCTAACTTCTTCTTCGGAAATATAAGCGCCTTGAATTCTTTTCGGCTTTGATGATTCAGAAGAAACATAAAGCATATCGCCGCCGCCTAAAAGTTTTTCCGCGCCAGCGCTGTCAAGAACCGTTCGCGAATCAACCTGTGAAGGCAATTGCAAAACGATTCTTGAAGTGATATTCGCTTTTATCAAGCCGGTGACCACTTCCACTGAAGGCCTTTGGGTAGAAAGAATCAAATGTAATCCAGTGGCTCTGGCCATCTGCGCCAAGCGTACTACCGAACCCTCAACTTCTCTTCCATAACCAAACATCAAATCCGCCAATTCATCAACCACGACTAAAATATAAGGCAGGGGCTCTTCGGCATTCTTTTTATTATAACTCTGAATGTCGCGCGAACCGCTTTTAAGCAATAATTCATATCTTCTATCCATTTCCTCAATCGCCCAGCGAAAAACTCCTAATGCTTTTTTTGATTCAGTGATAACAGGAGAGACCAAATGCGGCAATCCGCCATAAAGCGAAAGCTCCACTCTCTTCGGGTCAATTAAAATCAAACGTAAAGTTTCCGGTGAATTTTTATAAATCAATGAAGTCAAAAGCGAATGAATGGCGATTGATTTACCCGAACCAGTTGAGCCGGCAATCAGCATATGCGGCATTTTATCAATGTCAACAAAAATCGGCTCGCCGCTGACGTCCCGACCCAAAACAAAACCCAATAATCCCGAGCTGGCGAATTCCGGATAAGCCATCAAACTTCCTAACCGCACAATCGCCGCCGCCTTATTCGGCACCTCAATACCAACCAATGATTTTCCCGGAATTGGCGCTTCAATGCGAATCGGATGAGCTGCCAAAGCCAGAGCCAAATCCTGATTTAAGGCGGTAATCCGCGAAATTTTGACGCCTTCGGCCGGTTTTAAAGTGTAGCGCGTGACTTTTGGCCCAATATTTATTTCTCCCATTTCCACTGGAATGCCGAAACTTTCCAAAGTTCTTTTGATAATATTGGCATTGGCTCGTAAATCGCCGCTGGTTGGCTTTTCTACTGACGACTTTAATAAATCCAGGGGCGGCGCGATATAACCTTGGGCTTTAAGCTTGGAACTTTGCGTTTTAAGTAAAGAAAATTTTGATAATATATTAGGAGTTTTTGATTCTTTAACTTCAATAGATTCCTCGGTTTTTTGTTCTTTTGTGGCTTCAGGAATTTTTATTTCACTTACCTTGAGTGGCTCGCTAATTTCTTCTTTATTAAATCTTTTTATTTTAATCGGCAAATTAAAAGTGATTAACAGAGAAACAATAGCCAATACAATAAGAATAATAATTGAAGCGACATACCCGAAAAGAACTTCCAAAGAGCCGGTCATACTCCCGACTAACCCCCCTTTTTGCGGAAAAACAATATCAATTAGACCCAAGCCGGATAAAACAAAAAGTATGGCGCCTAAAAAAGTGGTTTTGTAAATTTTCTGGCGCTCTGAGGCTAAAAACACGCCAGCCAAAACCAGAAAAATTATCGGTTGTAGCCAATAACCCCAGCCAAAAAGTTTTTCAAAAATGTTATATAAAAAATTGCCGAAAGGACCAGCCGCGTTAAAACCGGCCAAAATCAAAATTACCGCGACACCTAAAAAAATTATGGCCCAAATGCTTTTTTTGGTTTCGGAATGAAGCTGCGGCTCTTTTGACTTTTCGTCAAAGTATTTTTTCCTCCAGTTTTTCTCGCGATTTTTTCTGGACATTTTATTTAATTTTAACGGATTTTTGAGAATAATCAATAAGAT
>Ga0315288_10009043_pt1 | contig 12562 bp, 8 predicted proteins | sample YL17G11_20_MG_FD_203454 | JGI IMG/M metagenome (GOLD analysis project Ga0315288, IMG submission 203454) | Sediment microbial communities from Yellowstone Lake, YNP, Wyoming, USA - YL17G11_20 | ecosystem: Environmental > Aquatic > Freshwater > Lake > Sediment | place: USA: Wyoming | collected...
GCATCACGGTCACCGGGCCGTGCAGGCCAGGAACGCGAACTGCGCCGGAAATCTGCGGCAGGCTGCGCCGCGCGCCGACAACAATGAGCAATCCAATCAGCGCGAGCGCGCCCAACGCCGGCCCCCAAATGCGTAAACGAAAAGACATGCAGCAACTTGTATAACACAGAAACGCCGACGAGTCAACCACGCTTTGTGGCGTATGGTATAATCCGCGCCATGCAAGCTTCACGTCACGCGGGCCTCGCGCGTTGGAGCATGGTGAGCCTGCTGCTCGTCGCTTTCGCCGTCCGCGTGTTTACGCTGACCGGCCAAAGCCTTTGGCGCGACGAGGTGGACGCGCTGAGATTCGCCACCGCTCCGTGGGCCGAGATGCTTGGCACATTCACACAGCCCGGCTGGAACGGGCCGCTCTATTTTGCGTTGCTGCGCGGATGGATTCGGACCACCGGCCAGAGCGAATTTGCGCTGCGTTACTTTTCGCTCTTGTTTGGTGTGTTGACTGTGGCGCTTGCTTTCGTTCTTGCGCGGCGATTGTCCGGCCCACTTGTCCCCAGGATACCCTTAAGGGGTATCGCTTGTGTGTGTTCTCTGCTCGTCGCCCTTTCGCCTTACTTTATCTGGTACAGCCAGGAAGTCAAAATGTACACACTCATCCTGGCGCTGGCGACGCTGGCGATCTATGCGCTGCGGCGGGCGCTCCAAGAGGGTGCAGTCTGGTGGGCGACGCTCGTCGCGGCAACCAGCATTGCATTTTACTCACACATCCTGGCCGCGCTGCTCATCCCAGTAGAGATGACTCTGGCGCTGGCGTGGGGCATGGGCGCGCGCAACGCCGGATGGCGGAAAGGCGCGCTCGCGTCGTTCGCTTGCCTGACGCTGCCCTACCTGCCGCTGTTGCGCTGGCAAGTTCCACTCGCGCTCACGCCGGCGCAAACCGGCTTTCTCTACTATCCGCTTGACCAGATGCTCCTGGTGATGCTGAACGGTTTCTCCACCGGCCTCTGCGGCCAGTTGGCAGAGGCGACGCTCTGGCCGGCGGGGGTTCTGCTCGTCATCGGCGCGGTCGCAGGCGCGCTGCGATGGCGCGATCGGGCGATGCTAGTCGTGTGGCTGCTTTTGCCGCCGCTGGCGCTTTGGTTGGTCTCACTCAACCGGCCCATCTTTACCGACCGTTACTTGATCTGGACCGGCCCGGCGTTCTATCTGCTCGTGGCGCTGGGCGCGGCGGCATTATGGCGGTTCTGGCGACCGCTCGGCATTGCGGCCATCGTCGCCGTGGTGGGTGTTTCCATAGCCGGCGCGCACGCCCAAACCGTCACGCCGATCAAGTCCGATTTTCGCGGCGCGGCGCGTTATTTTGAAGCGCATCGCTCGCCCGCCGACCTGGCGATCTTTCAGATTCCTTACGTGCGCTACACCTTCAACTATTACCACCCACAGCCTTACGATTGGGCCGAAGGGATATTCACGAATTACGGCATGAGCGACGCAGAAGTGGACGTGCAGATGCGCGCGGTGGTGGCCGGCCGCAAGACGGTCTGGCTGGTGGCTTCCGAGATGGAGATGTGGGATCGCCAGTTGCAGGTCTGGAAATGGCTGGAGGCGCACGGGCGGAGAACGGACCCGGCCGAGTTCGCGCAAGTGACGTTGTATCGCTACGAGTTTTGAATTTCAGATGTCAAAAATCAAATGTCAAAGCGTGGCGGTTGGAATAGTAACGCTGCTGATTGTGGCAGCGGTTTACCTGCTCACGTTTCAGACCGACATTTGCAGCAACCCCAGCGAGTATGTAATTGACTCGGGCGAGTATCAGATTGCGTTGGCGTTGTGGGGCACGGTTCACCATACAGGCGCGCCAACGTACTCGCTGATGGGAGCGGTGTTTGCGTGGCTGCTGCGACTGGCGGGCATTGCGCCTGCCGCCGGCGCGGCGCTTTTTAGTGTGACCAGTGCGCTCGTGGCGCTGGGTTCGATTTACGCCTTGGGCGTTCATCTGACCGGCAACCCGTGGGCGGCCGGCGCGGCTGTGCTGGCGCTGGCATTGAGCCGCTCGTTCTGGATCAACAGCGTGGTCGCTGAAATCTATGCTTTTGGGCTGGCGCTTGCGGCGGCTTTACTGTGGCTGGCCGTGCGCTACGACGAGACCCGTTCCGCCAAGACGCTATTGGCGTTGGCCTTTGTCTGGGGACAGGCCGTCGTCCATCATCGGCTGGCGGTTTTGATGGCTCCGGCGCTGGCAGTGCTGGTGGCGCCCGGGCTCTGGAGCGATCGGCGGCGTTTTGCGCTCTTGGCCGGGTCAGTGGGCATGGGACTGCTGGCATTCGCGTTTTATCTTTACATGCCGTTGCGCGCGCGCATGGGCGCGTGGACGTATGGCGACCCCGGCACGTGGCAAGGTTTTTGGTTCCTCTTTTGGGCGCGCGAGGTACCATTCTTGCTCGTCCCGCCGTCCACCGCCGCCGGGTTGCTCGAAAACGCGCGCGCCGCTTTGGCCACGCTCGCCGCCGAATGGACCGCGCCGGGCTTGCTCGCTGCGGGAGTGGGATTGATCGTGGCGGCGGCCTGGCGCAAGACGCGGCGCTTGGGATGGGCGCTCGTCGCGCTGGCGGCGGCCTTTATCGCCTTTGTGCTCACCTTTCACGAAGCCGTGTCATCCGAAGAAGTATTGTTGTGGGTGAGCATGAGCCTGGCGTTGGCGCAGGCGATTCTGGTCGCGCGAGTGTGGCAGGCACGGTCGTGGGCTGGCGTCGTTGGCGTTGCGGCGCTATCGGTCTTGGCCTGCGCCTCGGTCGTCACGCAGCGCCACACCGTGCTGGCGCTCTCGCGCGACACGCACGGGCGCGAGGTCATCAACTTGCTCAAGGCTGAAATGCCTGCAGGGCGTGGAAGCACCGAGCCGACGTTGATGGTGCTGTGGGGCGGCGACTATTTCGCGGCGGTTTATGGCAGCCGCGTCACGGGCGAGTTGCAAGGCTTTCGCGTGGTGGATCACCGCGCCGATTTCCAGCCAATCGTGAGCAGCGGCTCGCGCCTTATCACCCTGCCTTCGACGTTTGTCGAACTGCAGAAGTCGTGGTGGCGCGAGCGCATCGGCGGCGCGTATCTGACTTCGGCGGGGCTGGGGCTGGTGGAGATTGGAGCCAGGCCGCCGCTTACCTTGACCGACGTTCCGGCCGACACATCCGTGGCGCTGGGCGATGGAATCAACTTGCTCGCGCATAAAGTCAGGCCGATGAGCGGCGCGCTGCGCGTGACGCTGTATTGGCAAGCCGCGCAGACGCCCGCGCAAAACTATAGCGTCTTTGTTCATCTTTCGGACAAGGAGCAGATCGCCACTCCCGGCGACATGATCGCCCAGGCCGATAGTCAGAACCCGGTGTACGGCTGGTATCCGACGACCAAGTGGGGCGCGGGCGAGATTGTGCGCGAAGATTACCGACTAGACGTGCCGCCTGGCAAGACGCCACGTCTGCTGGCCGTGGGGATGTACACACGCGACGCGGCTGGCGCGTTTCATAACCTGGGCGTGGTAAATCTCCGACTGAGCGTACCATGACCTTGAGACTCTCTCCCAAGTCGGATCTCTTGATTGCGGCTGCGCTATTCCTGGGCGGGGCGCTGACGCGCGTGCCCTATGCGGCGATGGTCCCGCTCTTTACGGATGGCGTGATCCATACGACGTACGCGCTGAGCATCCAGCCGGGCAAGTTCGTGCCGCTCAAGGGGCTGGATCCTTACTCCGGGCCGCTGTTTGCGTACATGCTGGCGGGATGGCTGCGAGTGGTCGGCGCTACACCGGCCACACCGCGTCTCTTGATGGCGGTCATGGGCGCGCTGACGGTGGGCTTGACTTTTCTGCTGGCGCGCGCGTTGGGATTGAGCCGGCGGTGGGCGGCGCTGGCCGGTTTGCTGATGATGGTGAATCCTCATCACATTCTCATCAACAGTCATGTTTCAGGCGCCACTTATACAGTGCCTCTGTTCTACACGGGTTTTCTGTTGGCGTTGGCGCTGGCTGTCCGGCGCAACTCGGGGCCGTGGCTGATCGCGGCGGGAGTGTTGCTGGGATTGGCGATGCAAGGCAATCCCATATCTGTGCTCACGCTGCCGGGCCTGGCGATCTGGTTTCTGGCGCAGCGCGGTTCCAAGATCGGCTTGCGAACGCGCTGGCCGTACCTGGCGGTGGCCGCGCTCGTGCTCTCCTACGCGCCGGTGATCATTTACAATCTGCGCTACGAGTGGGTGGGCGTGGCGGCGGCTGAGACCCGCTCCTACGTCTGGCAGCCGAATTTTTCTCTGCGGGCCTATTCTGAAAACCTGGGCCGCCTGGCGCTTCAACTGTGCCATCAAGCTGGCGGCGTTCTCACCGAAGGCGACGAGAGCCTGGGAACATTGCTCGGGCCGCAGTTGTTGCTTGGCGCGTGGGCTGTGGCGGGTTTGATTTGCACTGCTCGACCGCGAGAGCCGCTGGGCATGACGACGCTGGCCGTTGGCTCACAATTGTTCATCATGCCCTGGCTGAGCAATTACTATGGCATCACCACCGCGACTCGTTTTACCAATCTGCTCACGCCGTTGATGTTGGTGAGCATGGCGGCGTTGACAGACAGACTGTGGAATTTACCCTCACCCGCAGCCCCTCTCCCTAGCCGGGAGAGGCGAGTGCGCTGGCTGGCTGCCACGCTGCTGGTGGCGCTCAGCCTGTGGCCGCTTGTTTCGCTCGTTCAGTATTATCGGCGCGCAGAGACCCGTGGCGAGACGAATGCGTATTACTTTGCCTTCTTTGACGAATTCATTCAGCAATGGCGTGGCGAAAAGGTATTCATCAGCGAGTCATTAGGCGCGTTCAATCCGACCGAGTATTTCATGGCCGTTAACCACGTACCGTATACCATGCTGCCTTTGGGGCGCATCATGGAACGGCTGGCGACCGGGCAAGAGACCGGGCGTGTCACTCTTATTCTGTCCAAAGACGACGTGTCCCGCGCCAGGTCTCAAGCCGATCTCATCGCCTGGGACACGCCCGCCATGCAGGCTGCTCGCAAGATGGGCTATGGCGTGTATACGATTGCGGACGCGCGTCAGGTGCGCAAGCCTGTTTTCGTGCTGGCGGCGAGCGCGCCGCTTGCTCCCACTGTGCGCGCAGCGCAAGCGAACCTTGCCGATCAACTTGCCATCATCGGATACGAGCCGAGCGCGGACAAAGTAGCCCCCGGCAACAAACTGACCGTGGCCGTCTACTGGAAAGCCATCGGCCCAATGTCTGAGGATTACATGGGCTTTGCGCACTTGGTCGGGCCGGATGGCCGCCTGGTGACGCAAGACGATCACGAGCTAGGGCGAAGCCTGTATCGCACTCTCTTTTGGCAACCAGACGAAATCGTGCGTGAAAGATACGAGCTGACTTTGCCGGACGATGCGCCCAGCGGAGATTATGCACTTTGGTTGGGCGCGTATAGTTATCCTTCGGTCATACGCCTGGCTGTGCGCTCGGCCAGTGTGCCCACTCAAAACGACATGATTGCGCTCGGCATCGTCCATGTGAGGCCGTGATGAGACGCCCATCCGTCAAGTGGGATTTGCTGATCGCGCTAGCGCTGGCGCTGCTCGGGGTGCTGACGCGCGCGCCGTACTTGGCGCTGATTCCCGTCTTTGAGGACGAGGCCGGGCAGACGGTGTACGCGTTGAGCATCCAGCCGGGCGAGTTTATGCCGCTGGTGGGCAACGACCCTTACGCCGGGCCGCTGTTTTCGTACATCATCGCCGTGAGCCTGCGCGTCTTTGGCTCGACGCCCGCCGCGCCGCGCATCGTGGCGATGGTGATGGGCGCGCTGACCGTCGGCTTGACCTACTTGCTGGCGCGCGCGCTCGGATTGGGGCGACCGTGGGCGGCGCTGGTCGGATTGCTGATGGCTGCCAATCCGCACCATATCCTCATCAACAGCCACTATGCTGGCACCACGTATATCCTTCCGCTGTTCAGCACCGCTTTTTTGTTGGCTCTGGTCTTGGCGATCAAGCGCGAGTCGGGCGGGTGGTTGGTGGCAGCCGGCGGGCTGCTGGGGCTGGCGATGCAGACTAACCCCATCCCGGCGCTCATGCTGCCGGGCGTGGCCGTGTGGTTCTTTCTTCAACACAAGCGGGGCATCGGTCTGCGCACACGCTGGCCGTATCTGGCGGCAGTTGCATTCGTCATTGCTTACGCCCCGGTGATTGCCTACAATTTACAGACCGGCGTGGTGGGCGTTCAAGAAGCGGGAGCCAGATCGTATCTCTGGCAGCCGAATCCGTCTTTGTCGACGTATCTCCAAAACCTTTGGCGTCTTGCGCTTCAACTGTGCCGACAAATCAGCGGCGTACTGGAAGGCGAAGAGAATCTCAAGACGTTGTTGGGGCTGCCGCTTTTGTTCGGCGCGTGGGCCAGCGTCGGATTGATCTACGCCGCGCGGCGAGGCCTCTGCTTGCCGCTGTTGGCGGTCGGCTCCCACGCGCTCATCATGCCCTGGTTGAGCAATCACTATGGCATGACGGGCACGACTCGGTTCACGAATCACTTGACGCCGTTGATCTTTGTGGCGATGGTTGCGCTGGTAGAGAATGTGTTGAACTCGTCCTTTCCTCCGGCCCCTCTCCCTAGCAAGGCGAGGGAAGTACGTTGGCTCGTAGGCGTGTTGCTCGTGGCGCTCAGCTTGTGGCCGCTCACCTCGCTGTTTCGCTACTATGAGCGCGCCACCGCGCGCGGCGAAACGAACGCGCCCGCTTTGGCTTTTTTTGACGAACTCGTGCAGCAATGGCGCGGCGAAAAAATCTTGGTCAGTGACTCGATGAACGATGTCAAGGCCATCGAGTACCTGTTTGCCGTCAACCATGCGCCTTACGACATGGCGCCGCTTGGACGCATCATGGAGCGGCTGGCAACCGGTCAAGAGGCAGGTCAAGTCGTTCTCGTCATGGCCAACCCAGATCGGTTCCGCGCTCAAGCGCAAGCCGATTTGATCGTATGGAACACGCCCGCGATGCAGGCCGCGCGCAAGCTGGGCTATGGCGCGTACGCCATCGCCGACGCGCAAAAGGTGCGCAAGCCGACTTTTGTCTTTACTGATACTGCGCCTGCCGTTCGCGCAGTGCAAGCCAATTTTGCAGACCAGCTCGCGGCGATTGGCTTTGAGGTCAATCCGGCCACGGTTGCTCCCGGCGGCGAGATTGTCGTCAATGTCCACTGGCAGGCGGAAAGCGCCATGCCCGAAGCGTACACTGGCTTTGTACACCTCGTGGCACCCGATGGTCGCCTCGTCGCGCAAGACGACCACGAATTGGGTCGCGGGTTTTATCGCACCATCTTTTGGCAGCCAAATGAGGTCATCCGCGAAAGGTACACGCTGGCGGTGCCCAAGGATGCGCCCGGCGGCGGGTATACGCTGTGGGTGGGCGCATACAGCTTTCCTTCACTACAGCGTCTGCCGGTGCGCTCGGCCAGCACGCGCCGTCAAGATGATGCGGTCATGCTTGGCAGTGTTCACGTCGGGCCGTGAGCGCAAAACGCCACTTGACCTATCGGCACGTTTTCGGATACAATTCACGCATCGCAACCCTGCTGGAAACTGGACGCTGGTCTGCACAGATGAACGCAGAGTTTTTATCTGCGTGAATCCGCGTTCATCTGCGTCCCTCAAAAAGATAATCCAAGCTCAGAGAGGAGTCAAAGCCATGTCATACGGATTCACTGGCAACATTCTGCACGTCAACCTGACCACCGGCAAGGTCGAGGTGGAGCATCCCGCCGAATCGTTCTACCGCACGTATTGGGGCGGCAGCGCGATGGGGATGTATTACCTGCTCAAGAACACGCCCGCCAAAGTTGACCCGCTCGGCCCGGAGAACACGCTCTGCTTGATGCTCTCGCCTACAACCGGCGTTGCGATTTCGGGCCAATCGCGCGCCACCGCCACCGCCAAATCGCCGCTGACCGGGCTGGTGGGCGATAGCCAGGCGGGCGGCTTTTGGCCGGCCGAGCTGAAATTCGCCGGGTTCGACGGCATCGTCATCACCGGCAAGTCGCCCAAGCCGGTGTACCTGTGGATTCACGACGGCCAGGCCGAGTTGCGCGACGCTTCGCGGCTGTGGGGCAAGATCACCGGCGAAGCCGAGCGCGCAATCAAGCAAGAGCTGGGCGACAACAAAATCCAGGTGGCGCAGATCGGCCCCGGCGGTGAAAAACTCGTCAAGTTTGCAGCGATCATGAACATGTCCAACCGCGCGCACGGACGCACCGGCATGGGCGCGGTGATGGGCAGCAAAAACCTCAAAGCGATCGCGGTGCGCGGGCACGGCAAAGTGAGCCTCGCCGATAAAGAAGCGTTGTCGGAACTCGCCAAGTGGGGCGCGAAGGAAATCCCGAATAACGCCGACGTGAAAGGCTTGCAAGATTACGGCACGGCCAGCGCCGTGGCGTTCCAGAATTCGAGCGGCGGCTTGCCGACGCGCAACTATGCCAGCGGCAGCTTTGAACAGTCGGCCGAGATCACTGGCGAAAAGATGGCCGACACGATTCTGAAAGAGAACGACACGTGCTACGCCTGCGCCGTCCGCTGCAAGCGCGTGGTCGAGACCGAGTTCCTCAATCGCAAGGTCGAGCCGTTTTATGGCGGGCCAGAGTACGAAACGATTTCGACGTTCGGCTCGTACTGCGGCATCGGCGATCTGCGGCCCATCTCGCTGGCGAACCAGATTTGCAATCAATATGGTTTGGATACCATCTCGTGCGGCGCGACGATGGCCTTTGCGATGGAATGCTTTGAGAAGGGCCTCATCACCAAAGCCGATACGGGTGGCATCGAGTTGCGGTTTGGCAATGCCGAAGCGATAATGGCGATGCTGGAAAAGATCGTCACCCGCCAGGGATTCGGCGATGTGCTGGCGGAAGGCTCGGCGCGCGCGGCAATCAAGATCGGCAAAGGGGCAGAGGATTTTGTGGTAGCCGTCAAAGGGAACGAGTTCCCCGCGCACATGCCGCAGGTCAAGCGCAGCCTGGAGTTGATCTATGCCGTCAATCCGTTCGGCGCGGATCACCAGTCCAGCGAGCACGACCCGATGTACGAGCCGGCGCCGGAAGGCGAGACCAATCTGTATCTCTCGCGCCTGGCCCGGTTCGGCCTGATCCATCCGCAGGGCGGGCAGGTGATGAACGAAGAAAAAGTCAGATTCGCGCTGACCACGGAGATCAACTATAGCTTCCTGGACACTTGCACTTTGTGCCAGTTCGTGTGGGGGCCGGCGTGGACGCTCTACGGCCCGGATGAAGAAGTGAAACTGGCGCGGGCCGTCACCGGCTGGGACGTGACGCTCGACGAGATTCAAAAGATCGGCGAGCGGCGATTGAACATGCTGCGCGCGTTCAACGCTCGCGAAGGAGTCGGGCGCGATAAAGACACGCTACCGAAAAAGTTGTTCGACCAGCCGCTCAAGGGCGGCAAGTCCGATGGCGTCTTTATCCCACGCGACGAGTTCAAGCAGGCGCTGGACACTTATTACAAGTTGGCCGGTTGGGATGTGAGCACCGGGATGCCCACTCAAGCGAAACTGGACGAGTTGGGCTTGGGGTGGATCAAGTGACCAAAAAGAAACAAGACAACACGCTATTTTCCACCGGCAAGGCGCGCTGGCTGCTCGACAACGTTCGAGAGCTGGACGAGGGCCAGCGTGCGCTGCTGCTGGCGATTGCCGAGCTAGACAAAGACATGGGCTGCGGGCTAACGGACGAAGAGCGCGCCGCGCTGAACAAGCTCGCCGCGGAAACGCAAGGCTTTGACCCGATGGAGATTCAGGCCGCCGTCCAAAAAATGGTCAAGGGGAAAGCTAAACGCAAGCCGATCACAGAGTGGCCGTCGAGCATCGTGAGCAAGCTCAAACGCTCCAAGAAAAGCTGACTGCTGACCGCCGAGTTCCTCCGAGTCCCTTTGAGCAATCTGGAACTAGGAGGAACTCGGGGAAACTACAAGTTCGCGCGCCTGACGTTCTGCGTTGTAACTGCTGCGCACCAGCGGCGCAGACTCGACCCATCGAAAGCCCATCTCTAATCCCGTCCGCTTGAACTCGGCAAATTCCTCCGGAGGGTAGTAACGCGCAATCGGCGCGTGCTCCTTGGTTGGCTGAAGGTACTGCCCCACCGTGAGAATATCCACGCCCACCGAGCGCAAATCACGCATCGTCTCCACCACTTCGCCGAACGTCTCGCCCAGCCCCACCATGATGCCGGACTTTGTTATCTGCTTGGGGTCGAGCTTTTTGGCGTTGCTCAGCGTCGTCATCGCCCACTCGTAGCGATCCTGCGGCTGGATTTGCTTGAACAGCCGCGCCACCGTTTCGACGTTGTGGTCGTAAATGTCCGGCTGCTCGTCCATCACCAGCTTGAGCGCGTCGAGGTTGCCCTTGAAATCGGGCGTCAACACCTCGACGGTGCAGCCCGGCTGAAGTTGGCGGATGCGGCGAATGACCATAGCAAAGATCGGCGCGCCGCCATCCTTGCGCTCGTCGCGGTTCACCGACGTGATGACGGCGTGGCGCAGGTTCATCGCCTGCACCGCCAGCGCCACGCGCTCCGGTTCATCCCAATCGAGCGGCGCGGGTCGGCCTGTGGCGACATCGCAAAACCGGCACGAGCGCGTGCACACGTCGCCCATGATGAGGAACGTGGCCGTGCCGCGTCCCCAGCAATCGCCCATGTTCGGGCAGTGCGCTTCTTCGCAAACGGTGTGCAGCTCTTTGCTGCGCATCAATTTCTTGAGCCGCTGATACGCCTCGCCGGTCGGCGCGCGGACGGTGAGCCACTCGGGCCGGCGCAGCGGCTTGGGTGGCGCGTCTCGAATCTCATTTACCGCAACAACCTTCTCTTCACTCTCCATCACGATAATCCTCTTGATGACCGCGGACCACGAACGGCAGACGGCGGTCAGTCATCTGCGGCCATCTCTTTGATCGCCTGGGCCAGAATCGCCACGCCTCGCTCGATCTCGTCCGGCGGCACAAAGCTAAAGGCCAGCCTCAAGTTTCGCTCGCCGCCGCCATTGGCGAAAAAACCAGTGCCCGGCACAAAGAGAACACCATGCTTGCGAGCAGCCTCACGCACTGGCCCGACGTTCATGCCCTCCGGCAAGGTCAACCACACAAAGAACCCGCCGCGCGGTCGTGTCCAGGTGACACCGGGCGGCATGTGACGCTCTAATACTTTCAGCGTGACCTCGCATCGGTGGCGATACACTTGGCGCAGCTCGGCAATGTGCGGCTCCAGGCGACCGGCCCGGCAGTATTCGGCCACGACATGCGCCGCAAAAGGATTGGCTCCGCCGCCCATTTGCATGACGCCGCAATCCGCGCCGCGTTGAATGTGTTCCGGCTCTGCAATCAGCCAGCCTACGCGCAAGCCGGGGGCAAGAATCTTGGAAAAGCTGCCGATTCGCAGCACACCTTGCCCTTTTGCCAGCGCATAAAAGCTCGGCGGCACGTCCCCCTCAAAGACTAAATCGCGGTAAACGTCATCCTCGGCAATCAAAAAGCCGTGCTCGCGGGCCAGCTTCAAGATGACCTTGCGCCGCGCATTTGTTATCGTCACCCCAGCCGGGTTCTGAAAGTTGGGAATAGCATACAGCAGCCGGGGCGGCTTGCCCTCTTTTCGGAGCGCGTCCAGTTGTGCGGCCAGCGCCTCGACGATGAGGCCATCGTCGTCAATCGGCACCGGGCGCAAATCGCAGCCGTGGTCACGAAAGATGTGCAACGCATCGTGGTACGTGGGCGCTTCGACCAGCACGACGCCACCGCGCCCGGCATACAGGCGGGCGAGCATGTCCACCGCCGAGGTCGAACCCGCGACAATCATCAAGTTATCACGCGGCAGGTCCAACCCCTCTTCGCGATTCAGCTTCTCCACCAGATACTCGATTAGCGCTGGCGTGCCCTGCTCTGGCCCGTAAGCCAACGCCAGCCGCGCCTGCGGGCCGCGCAGCGCCGCCTCGGCAGCCGCGCGCAAATCATTTACCGGCAGCGTGCTCGCGTCCGGATGCCCAAAGACCAGCGAGATAGAACCGGCCAGGACACCCTGGGCAAGCTCTTGAACAGACATGGTCGCTCTCCAGCAAAAAGACCAAAGGCGGCGTGTGAACTAGTCCTTCGTCCTTCCCGTATTGTACGCTAGAACGCGGCTTGCGGCAACGACGAGGTTTTCTAAATCGGGCAGCGGTACGCGATGCTGCGCCATTCTTCGACAAAGCCGAGTCGCTGGTAGAGTTTCACCGCGCCTGTGAGATTATCCGCGTCGGCGTAGAGGTGCGCGGCGGTCATGCCAGCGTTCTTTAGCGCGCGCAGCCCGGACAGGATGAGCGCCGCGCCTACGCCGCGCCTGCGCCACGGTCGGCGCACGGCCACGTCGTCCACACAGCCACTTTGGGTTCCCCGCTGTTGATTGTAGGCTTCTTGAAGCTCACACAAGCACACACCCGCGACCTCGTCGCCACGCAGCGCGCACGCCAGGAACCACAAGTCAAAGCGCCGCTCCGGGCGGCCCGTC
>Ga0315288_10009046_pt1 | contig 12559 bp, 14 predicted proteins | sample YL17G11_20_MG_FD_203454 | JGI IMG/M metagenome (GOLD analysis project Ga0315288, IMG submission 203454) | Sediment microbial communities from Yellowstone Lake, YNP, Wyoming, USA - YL17G11_20 | ecosystem: Environmental > Aquatic > Freshwater > Lake > Sediment | place: USA: Wyoming | collected...
CACTTCCGCTGTCGCAATCATGGTTGAAATGCAGGAAGCGGGAATAAAAATCCCTGAGGACATCGCAGTGGCAGGATTTAATAATGAACCAATCAGCCAGGTCATACGTCCAAACCTGACTACTGTCGATTATCCGGCAAGAGAGATTGGAGAGATTGCGGCAACGGCCCTTATCGAAAAACTAAATAATTCACAATCTGCAAATTATAGCACTATTGTGCTTAAGCATTCATTAATAATCCGTCAATCTTCTTTAAGAAAAAACTGATCTTTATTACATATAAAACATAATAGTATGCTCCTACTTGGAATTGATTTGGGAAGCTCTTCCGTAAAAGCTTCAGTTATTGACGGGGAATCGGGCAAATGCCTGGCCTCAGCCTTTTATCCTAAAGATGAAATGAAGATCATTGCCCATAAAACCGGTTGGGCTGAGCAGGAACCGGAAGAGTGGTGGTCAAATCTGAAATCAGCAATTCTTGACTGCAACAACCAGCTGGGAACAAAAAATGGCAGTATTGGAGCGATCGGGATCTCGTATCAGATGCACGGACTTGTTTTAGTTGACGAAAATTTTAATATTCTCAGACCTTCTATAATCTGGTGCGACAGCCGTGCTGTCAGGTACGGAGAAAGTGCATTTAATTCACTGGGAAGGGATTTCTGTCTTTCCCACCTTCTTAATTCGCCTGGTAATTTTACAGCTGCAAAACTTGCATGGGTTAAGGAAAATGAGCCGGAATTGTTCAGCAGGATCCATAAGATAATGCTTCCCGGTGATTTTATTGCCATGAGGATGACCGGAGAAATAATGACATCATATACCGGTCTTTCGGAAGGAATTTTCTGGGACTTCATGGCAAACAGATTATCAGCCGAGATAATGGATTATTTTGGTTTCAGTCGTGAAATGATACCGAAGCAGAAAGAGTCATTTTCGGTGCAGGGCAGGCTGTTGAAAAGCATGGCCTCAGAGCTTGGACTGCCTGAAGGAATTCCAGTGGCATACCGTGCCGGTGATCAGCCGAACAATGCCCTGTCTCTAAATGTTCTTAATCCGGGCGAAGTGGCTGCAACAGCAGGCACCTCAGGAGTGATTTACGGGGTTACCGATAAAACAAAATTTGATCCCCGGTCGAGGGTGAATACCTTCCTGCATGTCAATCATTCACCTGATAATAAGCGATTGGGGGTTTTGCTTTGTATAAACGGGACAGGAATTCTTAATTCATGGCTAAAGAGAAATACAGGGAATAGCCTGTCATATAATGATATGAACGATGTTGCCTCACACGTTGGTCCTGGATCCGACGGTATCACTGTACTTCCTTTCGGGAACGGGGCCGAAAGGATCCTGATGAACAAAGATATCGGATGCCGGATAAGTGGCCTGAACTTTAACAGACATTCAAATGCCCATCTTTTCAGAGCAGCCCAGGAGGGAATAGCATATTCCTTCAGATACGGCCTCGATATAATGAAGGAGACAGGAATTGATCCAGGTTTAATAAGGGCAGGCAGTGCAAACATGTTCCTCAGTCCTGTTTTCAGGGAAGCCTTATCTTGCATCACTGGTGTGGAAATACATCTGTACAATACTGACGGATCAATAGGGGCAGCCAGGGGAGCAGGTATCGGATGCGGATTCTATAAGTCTGAAAAAGAAGCTTTCCCCGGATTAATATCAATTGGAAGAACAGAGCCGGATAAATCTAAAATCAGTGCATATGAAGAGGCATATTTAAAATGGAAGAATCTTCTTTCAAGTATTTGATATTTATTTAAATCTTCCTTGGCGGACTTTGCGCTTTCTTTGTGTAATTTTAACCGCCGAAGCTTTAGCAAAGGATTTTGCAAATGATAATTTAAAATTCAGGAATATGATTTACAAAGGCAAAAAAGAATTTTATCCCGGTATAGGGAAAATTGAATACGAAGGTAAAAAATCGAAAAATCCCCTCGCATTCAGATGGTATAATCCGGAACAGATTGTTTCGGGCAAAAAGATGAAGGATCATCTTCGTTTCGCAATCGCCTACTGGCATTCCTTCTGCGGCGATGGTACCGATCAGTTTGGCAATGCCACTCATTCTTATCCGTGGAAAGATCTGCCAACAGATGATAAAATAAGGCAAAGACTTGATGCTACGTTTGAATTCATTACCAAAATCGGTGCTTCTTATTACTGTTTTCACGATGTGGATGTTGTGGGAGGTGACGGCTCAGTATTCGATATAGAAAAGCGTCTTGAAAAATTCGTTCCTGTTATGAAGAAGTTGCAGGAACAGACAGGAGTGAAGCTTCTGTGGGGAACTGCAAACCTGTTTTCAAATCCGAGATACATGAACGGAGCGGCTACCAATCCTGATTTTGCAGTGGTTACGAATGCTGCTGTACAGCTTAAAAATGCAATTGATGCCACAATTGCCCTTGGCGGCGAAAACTATGTATTCTGGGGGGGCCGCGAAGGATACATGAGCCTTCACAACACTGATATGAAGAGAGAGCTTGAACACATGGGAATGATGCTGACGCTTGCCCGTGACTATGGAAGGAAAAAAGGCTTTAAGGGCTCTTTCCTTGTAGAGCCAAAACCTATGGAGCCGTCAAAGCATCAGTACGATTATGATGCGGCAACTGTTATCGGATTTCTTAACAAGTTCGGCCTTGAGAAAGATTTTAAGCTGAATATTGAGGTTAATCATGCAACGCTTGCAGGTCATACATTTGCTCACGATCTTCAGGTATCTGCCGATGCCGGATTGCTTGGCAGCATTGATGCCAATAAGGGTGACTATCAGAATGGTTGGGATACGGATGAGTTCCCTACAAACGTATATGAGATAACGGAAGCCATGCTTGTAATACAGCAGGCTGGAGGATTCAAAACCGGAGGCATTAATTTTGATGCTCATATCAGGAGAAACTCAACCGACATTGAGGATCTCTTCATAGCTCACGTCAGTGGTATGGATACCTTTGCGCGGGCGCTCATTATTGCTGATAAGGTATTGAAGGATAGCGATTATCTGAGAATGAAGAAGAAGAGGTATGAGTCATTCGATAAGGGTTCCGGCAAAGATTATGAAAAGGGCAAACTGACTATTGAGAACCTGCGGGAGATTGCAGCAAAAGGAGGGGAACCGGCTGTCAGGAGTGGCAAGCAGGAGTTACTGGAGCAGTTAATAAATATGTATCTGGAATAAGGTTTTTAATTAACTGCTAGCTGTAATTTCAAATACCGGAGGGTTGGCAATAGACTTCTTTACTTTGCATAACCCAGCGACGTGCAGTAGTGAAGCCTTATATTTCTCCGGGAAATCAGAAGGCAGCTTGATATCAATATTAACTGAAACCGGCAAGCCCGTCTCTTTGTTATATTCAGTAGTCTGAATTATTTTAATATTCTCAGTAGGTATCTGGCGGTTATCACAGAATGATTTTACATAGATACCTGCGCAGGTTCCTATGGAAGCCAGGAAGAGTTCAAACGGAGCCGGGGCACTATCCCCTCCGCCGTTATCAAGTGGTTGATCTGTCCTTATCAGATGTCCGTGCGAATGAGCCGTTACTACTTTTCCGCCGTCAAAGGTAATTTCCATAATTTCAGTAAAAAGTTAAGGATTTTATTTTCTCTTCATCAGCATAAGTTCGAGATCTTCTTTCAAAGCTGATAGATCCTCTTCATGTTCTACCTCCTGTGAGAGAATGGTAAGGATCATATTATAGGAAACCGGATCAGCAACCCTTGTAGTATCAAGCAGCCCATTATAAGTCCGGATAGCACATTGTTCTCCATTAATATTCTGATTTAAAACCTCCTCAACATAAGGATCAGTAGGTGCGTCGTATCCGCATCCTGTTATCTTTAGCCATTCAGAAGGAGACAGTACAGGTGTTCCACCAAGTTGAATTATTCTCAATGCGATTAATTCAGCATGGCTGAGTTCTTCGGTCGCATGCAGTGTCAGTTCTGCAATAACGGCATCTTTCATGGGTCCTTTAACCACTTTTGCGCCTATCCAGTACTGATAATAAGCAAGCCATTCGTCTGATAATGCTTTGTTTAACATGCCGATGAGTTCATCAACATTCATTTTTACGATTTCTCTTCCTTTTTGTCCCATAATAATTAGGTTTTTAGTAATACTATTATCTGTAACCCACCCCGACCCCTCCCAGGAGGGGATCCATTGAGGTCAATTTCTCTAATCTGTCTTATATCAGCTCTCAGCTGTTAGCTTTCAGATATAAGCCTTCCGCTTGTCGCCTATGGCCTGTAGCCTACTTATATTTAATTCCAAGTCCTTTTGCCACCTTTAAAGCAAGTTCCTTGTCGGCTTTGTAAAAGTGGTCCAGCTGACGAAGGATGATCTCTTTCTTTTTGGGACCCGTGACGCCTTTCAGTGCTCCAACAAAGTTATTTATTGTATTTTGTTTCTCGTCATCTGTCATAACTTTTCTGAAGAGAGTACCCGGTTGTGAATAATAGTCATCATCATTTTCGTTGCGGTTGTATGTATCGGCAATGTTTGAGTCGAGTTTCATTGGAGGTTCCTTATAGCTGTTATCGGTAACTATTCCATCAAAACTGTTCGGGTAATAGTTAGGGGCTGAGCCGCTATTGCCCTCAACGCTCATAAATCCGTCTCTCTCATGGTTATGAACAGGAACAATTGGCCGGTTTACAGGTATTTGTTCATAATTGGCACCAAGTCTGTACCGGTGGGCATCAGGATAGGCCAGGATACGTCCCTGAAGCATTTTGTCGGGAGAAAGGCTTATACCATCAATTGTATGCGAAGGAGCGAATGCAGCCTGTTCAACATCAGCAAAATAGTTGGCAGGAATCTCATTGAGCTCCATAACACCTGCCTCGATAAGTGGAAATTCTTTATGGGGCCATATTTTGGTTACATCGAATGGATTCCATTTGAACTTTTTAGCCTGCTCATCGGTCATTACCTGGATTTTCAATGTCCATTTAGGAAAATCACCTTTTTCAATAGCTTGTACCAGATCTCTCTGACTGTAATCAGGATCTTTGCCTTTTATTTCTTCGGCTTGCGGGCCTGTAAGTGTTTTGTTCCCCTGTTGGGTTTTGAAATGAAACTTTACCCAGACACGCTGTCGATTTTTGTTAATCATTGAGAAAGTGTGGCTTCCGTAACCATTCATAAAACGGTATCCGTCAGGTGTTCCCCTGTCGCTGAAAAGTATCATAACCTGGTGGAGGCTTTCCGGATTCAGGCTCCAGAAATCCCACATCATGGTCGGGCTTTTGAGATTGGTTTTAGGATCCCTTTTCTGGGTGTGGATAAAATCGGGAAACTTTTTGGCATCCTTGATGAAAAAAACGGGGGTATTATTTCCTACCATATCCCAGTTCCCGTCTTCAGTATAGAATTTCACAGCGAAACCTCTTGGATCTCTTTCAGTATCGGCGCTTCCTTTTTCACCTCCGACTGTTGAAAAGCGAATCAGTACACGGCATGAATTGCCCACTTTACTGAAGAGTTTTGCACTTGTATATTTTGAAATGTCTTTAGTCACAGTGAATTTTCCAAAAGCGCCTGTACCTTTGGCATGCACGACGCGTTCAGGTATTCTTTCACGGTTGAAATGAGCGAGTTTTTCATGCAAGTAGAAATCCTGCAACAGGACAGGACCCCTGGGTCCGACGGTCATGCTGTCTTCATTTTCGAAGTACGGTTTGCCGGATGCGGTTGTAAGTTTTTTGTTCTTCATAATATTTTTGGTATTAAATAAATATTCATTTGTCTTTCAATGCTTTACTAAAGGTATTTCAAGATAATTAAATTTCCTGAAAATTTTCAGGGCAGGTCTAATCATTATTTGTCTTGTCGGTGAAATTACCGACGATCTGCAGTCTGATATCCTTTATTTTGAAATTAGGTATAGTTTTCTTTTTCATAAAATTCTCGAGAAGTTTATCGAGTTCTTTATCATAGTAGTCTTCTATACGTTCCGATTCAGAACAATAAAGATGATGATGCTTTTCTTTTACAAAGTCATACCGCATTACTTCATCATCTGTTTTAACCTTGCTGACAATTCCTTTTCCGACAAATACATCGAGAATTCTATAGACTGTGCTTAAAGGGATGTGGGGGAAGTTTAATCTAAGGTAGTCGATAATGTAGTCTGCTGACGGGTGGTTGTTAAGGGTATAGATTACTTCGAGAACTGCTGTTCTCTGGGGTGTGACTTTCAGATTGTTATCTGTAAGGATCTTGATGATAGCTCTGTTGGCCATTGGTGAAAGTTTTGAATAAGTTATGAAGTACTTTAGGGATGAATTTCAAAAGAGAGTGAATCTCATATGAATAATAATATCAAATGCTAAAATATATCCAAAGATAATAAATATTAAATAACAAATAGTATCAAAAACAAAATAATCTCACCTGATAAATATACGCAAATACAAAATATACGCAAAAAACAATTAATAGCAAATGATAAATATTCTCTTTTGAGAATAACAGAAAATTTACCATGAATTTCAATGTTTGTCAGGAAAAATACTCCTGGAAAAAGAAGAAAAACACCTGAAAAACAAAATAAAAATCTGTTTAAAAATATATGAAGATTCCTGGTGAACTATTATCCATAATCTTTGTCGATAGTAATGGATTTCAATTAGCAATAAATATTGTAATGAAACGTCTTTTTAAATGTTCCTTAATTGTTATCCTACTATCTGGGACAGCAGTTTATCTTCCTTCCTGTATGAAGGAAGCGACTCCTCCTGAAGTTATGACTGCAATTGTCTCAGATATTACTCAAACATCTGCATCAATAGGGGGCACTGTTACAGATGATGGAGAAGCATTTATAACGGCAAGAGGTAGATGTTGGGATACTTCAGAGAATCCAACAATAACAAATGACAAGCGTTTTGATGGCGCCAACACAGTTTTATATTCTAGGAGTCTTGCACTGTTAATCCCAGACACTAAGTATTGTGTTCGTGCCTTTGCAACTAATAGTGCTGGTACAGCCTAGGGCAATCAACTTTCATTCATGACTAGCAGGGCGATTGGAGTGCTACCTGCTTTGACTACAGCTCCAATTACGGATATTACTTTGGCAAGTGCTGTTTCTGGTGGTAACATAACAACTAATGGCGGAGAAAGTTTTTGGATGGGAGTTTGCTGGGGAACTACCCCTAACCCAACAACCAGTAATAGTATAACGTCAGATAATGGAGTAATAGGTGACTTTCAGAGTTATATTAATGGATTGCAGCCTTTAACGAAATACTATGCAAGAGCTTACGCAACAAACGCAGCAGGAACAATTTACGGGAATGAATTAATCTTTACTACTTCAGAAATCAGCTCAATTATTTTTAATCCTAACTTAACTTTTGGTTCTGTTTCTGATATTGAAGGCAATATCTATAAGACTATTCAGATTGGCACCCAACTCTGGATGGTTGAAAACCTTAAAACAACCAAATATGATGATGGTACGTTTATACCATATATAACAGATAATGTAGAATGGAGTAATCTGACTACACCCGGTTATAGCTGGTTCAACAATGATGCCTCATCTTTCAAAAATACATATGGAGCCTTATATAACTGGTATGCAATTAATGATAGTCGCAATTTATGTCCAACCGGCTGGCATGTACCTACCAGTACCGAATGGGAAACACTGACAGTCTATTTGGGAGCTAATTCAGCCGGTAAAATGAAAGAAGCAGGAACCACTCATTGGCTAAGCCCTAATACCAGCGGAACCAACGAATCGGGATTTACAGGCCTTCCTGGTGGCATCCGTTCACTAAGCAATAGTTTTTTGGATCCGGATCTTGTCCGTGCATTTGTATCTATTGGATCCCATGGATTATGGTGGTCGGCTAACGAATACAGTACCATATAAGCAGAACTCATCTTGATAAGTTGGAAAGATTCTATATATGCGGACAAAAACATATTCTTTAAGACTATTGGCATGTCTGTCCGGTGTTTAAAGGATTGACCGATCACTGATAACAATAACTTATTTTTAAGCCCTCGGAAATAATCTCCTGGGGCTTTTGCTATAAAATAAAATTGACTTTAGCTTAAACAAGGTGTAAATTTGGTTATAAATAGTTTTGTTACAGGAATAAACGTCTTTCATAATAGAAAAGATGAAAAAAGCATTTCTTACTATGTCTACAGCAATACTGCTATCAGTAAGTGGTAATTGTCAATGGTATAACAGACGATACAAAGTAACCGATATTAACCAAATGTCGCAGAGCCAGCTAAATGAGTCTTTGATTAAGGCGAAGAGAGGGATTTCAGGTGGCCGCTCTCTGTCTATTATTGGGGCAATAGGAATTAGTGGTGGTATAATAGAAATTCTGGCTACTGCGAATGTAGGAGAAGGCTTTGGAGTACTTTATGGTTTTGGACTTATAGCAGTATGTGTACCATTGGAAATTACGTGACTGGTAATAATGGGTACAAATAAACAACATGCAAAAAGTATTAATGAAGTTTTGAATAATACAGAATTGAAAATGGGATTTGTAAATTATCAGGGAAAAATATATGTTCAGGTTCACAAGGTTCTTTATTGCCTTGTTTATCAGTAACGATTCGCTTTTAAGAAAGATAAATAAATCCATAATTCAACAAGTTATTCCATTAGAATCAGCTTCGGTAGCTTACTTGTTAAACACTTTAAATGCATTTCTTTAAAATGGGAAAGAGGTATTTTTCTCATCAGAAGCCCGACAAATGTCCAAAATGCGGCTCTCCAAAAGTGGTTAAGATCATTTATGGAGAATCAAACTATAAGACTTCTCTTGAAGAAGAAGCCGGGAAGATTATTTTAGGGGGTAACATCATAACAGGTAATGATCCTCTCTGGGGATGTATTGACTGCAAAGTCGAAATCTTCAAAAGAAAATTCAGAGCCTTTCCCTGAAATAAGTTGAAATGAAAAAGAAAGACTGTGTTTTGATTTACCCATTAATAATAATTGGACTTATTTTTATACTTACCAGATATTGTAAGAGAGTTGATAGCAATACTGTTAAAGATATTGATGGCACTGATATACCCAATGTTACAGAACAAAGTGCTTGGTTACGATTAAGTATTGGTGCTTACTGTTGGTATAACAATAATGAAAACTATGCCGATACCTTCGGATTGCTTTACAACTGGTACGCTGTAAACACGGGTAATCTTTGCCCCGATGGCTGGCGGGTACCTAAAGATGAAGAGTGGAAGTACTTGGAGGGTTACGTTGATACCAAGTACGGTATTGGCGATCCAGTTTGGGATAAATCAGGGCTACGAGGATACGATGCTGGCCAACGGCTTAAGACAACTTCGGGATGGAGATCAGGGGTGAATGGCACGGATATTTTCTGCTTCTCTGCTATTCCAGGCGGTGAGCACCTCAGTCGCTTTTATGCTGGAGGCAGTAGCGGCTTTTGGTGGAGTAGTACAGAGGCCAGTTCGTCAAGTGCTTGGTATCGGAATATAATCTATGCCTTCGAGTATGTATCCCGTGATAGCCACCCTAAGAGGATGGGATTCTCAGTACGTTGTCTCAGTGATAAATAGATGCCTTGAATGAAATTCACTTTCTGACTCAAAAGAACAAAACACTAAGTTATACGGACAATGTAAAAAAACTCGTCACGGATTTGCGTTTTGGTTTCAGCCTTCTGAAATCAGTTCCGAGGGCTTACTTGTTTTAATAATCCGGTTCCTGGGAAATTTGTAACTTTGATTAAAAGTAATGATAAGACAAATGGTATGAAATATTTGATAATCAATCATATACCTTGACTTAACTATCATGAATACTCTCACTTCACCAAGAAGACTACTTCTTTCATTTCTTACAAGCATAATTGTGTTTATGGTGGTATCTTGTCAGAAAGATAAATTCCCTGATCCAAGTTTACTTCCCCAAGGACTAATTGGGAGCTGGGTAGAGGTAAATACAAAAACTGATACAATTATATTTCCCTCAAATAATGATACAGGAATATTGTGGCTTCAAAGGGGATTTGAAATCAGAAATGGTTACCGTCTGCCTGTTATTGGAAGCACAGGGTACCATTATGAGATACTCTCTGATAGTATCACATTAGTTGATGGACTTTCAAGCGCATGGGAACAGGGAACATATTATTTCCATTTTGATGAGCCAACTTTAACTATCAATATTGGCAAGTTTTCAAAATATATTAATACAAAGAAATCAATCTTGACTTTTAGAAAAATAAAATAACTTTTGATGACAAAGTATTCATAGGATTAACCGAAAATAATTTAATCTGAACTAACCATTACACGGACAGAGTAGTAAATAAGTTTATTACGGTTTTTGATTTGGAAGAGACTTTTTTAATAGGAGGGAGTTATCCGGGCGGGTCGCTCCCTTTTTTGTTTCATGAAACTCCGATAACAGGGATGAGATATTATTCCGCGAGTAATAATGTCTTAAATCGCTTTATTTGAGGTCATTCACCTTCCTCAATCATCTTAGAAGCATCCATGCGTTCAATTTCTTTTTGTGCCTCTTCATCTCCTTCACCAGCAAGTTTCTTAATCCAGCTATACCCCAACCAGTCAGAAGATGATTCGTCAGCATCAAAATTTAATACTAAAGTGCTGTCTTTGTCCCGATTAACTGGTTTAGTAATCTTTATTTTTTTCATCTGACAAACTTACTCTAAAACGACCTTAGAACCGTTATAAATAAAACCCCGATTTTTGTGAGTTTTTGACTTTGTGGTGACATTGCGGGGACACTGTCTATTAAGATAAAACGCAACTATATGAAAAAATGGTAATTGCATTTTAAAAATGTCGGCCCGGAGGGACTCGAACCCTCGACCCGCTGATTAAGAGTCAGCTGCTCTGCCAGCTGAGCTACGGGCCGTATCTTCTATCTAAATATCCAGCTCAAACCACTTTGAAAAAACAGGCAGATCCCTGTCAGTATATCTATTATGGTGAAACTCGTTGGTATGCTGATTGTAAAAATAATCATTTCCCCATTCCACAGCATTTTCAGCAACATTTCTTATGGCGTCAGTGATAAATAGCAGCTCATCATCAGTCATTGTGGGATGAAGCGATAATCTTACCCAGCCGGGTTTCATAGAGAGATCCCCTGCTTCTATCCTGTCGGTTATCTCCTTCGAAAGCTTGAAATCGACATTCAACAAAAAATGCCCGTAAGTTCCGGCACATGAACACCCTCCCCGTACCTGAATCCCAAACCTGTCATTTAATAACTTGGTCGCCAGGTTATGATGAATTTTGTCAAGATAGAATGAAAAAACCCCCAGCCGTTCGGTGATATTTTCAGCAAGAATATGCAATCCGTCAATCTTCTTGAGTTCTCTGAATGCCAGTTTAGTCAGATACTTTTCGCGCAGGTGGATTTTTTGAGTATCCATTTTTTCTTTAAGAGTAACAGCCAGTGCAGCTTTTATGCCCTGCAGAAATCCCGGCGTTCCGCCATCTTCCTTTACTTCAATATCACTTATATAACTGTAGCCTCCCCAACGATTGGTCCATTTCACAGTGCCGCCACCAGGTGTGTCAGGAGTCTCATTTTTATAAAGTTGCTTATTAAATATCAGGACACCTGCACTTCCCGGACCTCCGAGAAACTTGTGAGGGGAGAAAAACACAGCATCAAGCTGCTCCATTCTGTCGTCAGGATGCATATTTATGTCGGCATATGGGGCCGAAGCAGCAAAATCAACAAAGCAATAACCGTTATTTTCATGCATTATCCTGGCAAGTTCATAATAGGGAGGCATGTAACCGGTTACGTTTGAACAGGCAGTAAAAGACCCTATCAGCAACGGACGGTTTCTATATTTAACTATTTTCTCGCGCAGCATATCCGGATCAACTTTCAAATCAGAAGCAGGTTCAAGTACTACGACTTCTGCAAGTGTTTCAAACCACGATGTGTGATTTGAATGATGCTCGGCATGAGTTAAGAAAACAACCGGACGGTTTTCATTCGGTATCTCCCTGCAGGTATTATATTCACCATGAGTGAATACGCAGTAATTAATTGACTGCTCAGGCACTTTCAATCCAAGAATTCTCTGCAGCTTGGCAATTGCCGATGTCATGCCGGTTCCGGTAAAGATCAAAACATCATTCTCATCTGCATTTACATGCCTCTTGACAATTTTCTGCGCCATGTGATAAGCATCAGTCATGGCTTTACCGGTTGCCGATGATTCGGAATGAGTATTCCCGACCATGGGTCCTATTTCCTCCGAAATCCTTTTTTCAATCGGCTTGTATAACCTGCCGCTCGCAATCCAGTCAGCATAGATCAGTTTCTTTTCCCCGTTAGGCGTTTCGATATAATTGTCGATACCGATTATATTTTTGCGAAACTGATCAAAGTGTTTTTCCGGATCCTGCATCAGAAGATTAAATAATTGTCCGTAATTGGAACATCAAAATTATCAAATATTTGTTTATAAATTGCACGAATGACTATCATGGTATCAGATATATCTAATTATGAAGCA
>Ga0315288_10009048_pt1 | contig 12557 bp, 7 predicted proteins | sample YL17G11_20_MG_FD_203454 | JGI IMG/M metagenome (GOLD analysis project Ga0315288, IMG submission 203454) | Sediment microbial communities from Yellowstone Lake, YNP, Wyoming, USA - YL17G11_20 | ecosystem: Environmental > Aquatic > Freshwater > Lake > Sediment | place: USA: Wyoming | collected...
GTAGCAACGTGGCATCATTAGCCCTCCGATGCGAACCATTTCTGCCCTCCGCTGGGCCCTCCTGCCGCGATCCGGACAGGTGGACGCGACCTCTGCGGCGTATCGCGGACAACCGTACGGGAGAGGCGATGACATCGCGGGAACGGGTTGAGAGGGCCTTCGCGCACCAGGAGGCCGACCGGACGCCGGTGTTCGAGCAGACGGTGTGCTCGCGCATCGCGTCGGAGATCATGGGGCGCAAGATGCGCACCGGCGGCGGGCGGATCCGGTGGGAGGAGACCTCCGCCCGGTGGGAGAGCGAGCAGGCCTGGCAGGACTACGTGGGCCAGATGCTGGAGGACGTGGGCGATCTCACGCGCGAGCTGGACCACGACATCGCGCACATCCCGTGGCGGCATTCGGCACGGCCGTCGGCGAGACTGGACGAGTTCACCTTGCGGTACGACGATTCAGCGACCGAGACGTGGACGATCTACCACTACGATGAGACGGCCGACGTCTTCGACCAGGTTGATTCGTCGGTGGACCGGGAGGGGATTCCGGCGATCGAGCGGGTGCTCGGAGCGGAGAAGAGCCACCGCGAAAAGCCGAGGCCGCCGTCACCGGAGAGCTACGAGAACCTGTTCAAGGTGGCGCGGCGCGCGGGCGGCGATCGCTATCTCATCTCCGGCGAGGGGATGGTGATGATCCCGCCGCAGGCGCCGTGGCTGGAAACGTGCGCGGTGCGGCCGGACCTGGTCGAGCGCTACCTCGACCCCGCAGTGGAGTGGGCGGAGGTGGCGTTCCCGGTGATGGCGGAGCTGGGGATCGGCTGCCTGTGGGCGGGCGGCGACCTGGCGTCGTCGAAGGGGCCGATCTACTCGCCCGCGATGTTTCGGCGGTTCATCCTGCCGCGACTGAAGCGCATCGTTAAGGCCGCGCACGGGGCGGGGCTGGTCTATCTGTTCCGGACCGACGGGAACGTCTGGTCCATCGCCGAGGACCTATTGGTGAACTCCGGTGTTGACGGGTACGGCGAGATCGACATGGACGCGGGGATGCTGCCGACCGAGATCAAGAAGCGGTATCCGCACCTGACGCTGTGGGGCGGGATCAGCTGCGGCAGGATGCTGTGCTTCGGCACGCCCGAGGAGATCCGGGAGCATGTGAAGCGGACGATGGAGGAGTGCGCGTTGGGCGGCGGGCTGATCTTCGGGTCGTCCAACTCGATACACAACGGCATACCGACGCGGAACTACATGGCGATGCACGAGGCGGCGATGGAGTTCGGCGTGTATGGCCGTTAGCGTGAGGCGGAGCAGGGCGCAGGAAAGGAGCGCGAGATGAAGATCGGCGTGATGGATAATGTGCTGATGGCGTCGTGGGAGGAGCTGTTCGAGCAGGCGGCGCGGATCGGGTTCGATGGGGTCGAACTCGACCTGAAAGTCGACACCTACCGCGACACGGAGGTGTGGAGCGCGACCGGCCGGGGGAATCTGCTCAGCCGGAGCGCGCGGACCAAGGTCGAGGTGGCGTCGGTGTGCATGGCGAGCGTGGCCGGCCTGATGACGAAGGAGGAGACGCATGAGGCGGGCATCGAGGCGGTGGCCGAGCTGCGACGGTTTTGCGATGACCTGGGCGCGGGCGTGATCCTGTTCCCGATGATCAAGCACGGGGATCAGAGCGAGGAGGGGGCGGTCCAGCTCTGGTGTGACGGCTTCAAGGCGGCGTTCAAGCGAACGGAGGGCAACCGCGCGAAGGTGGGGATGGAGAGCGTCGGGCGGGTCGGGCGGTCGGCGGACCAGGCGCTGGCGATGATCGAGATGGTCGGGTCGCCGAATCTCGGCGTGTACTACGATGTCGGGAATGCGGCCTACCAGGGCTACGATCCGATCGGGGAGATGAAGAAGCTGGGCAAGCACATCGTCCAGATTCACGTCAAGGAGATCGGCGCGGCGATGGGCGAGGGGAAGCTGGACTTCCCGCTCATCTTCCGGACCATCAAGGAGATCGGGTTCGACGGGTACCTGGTGCTGGAGACCGACCCGGGCGATGACGCCGGGGCGAACGCGGCGCGGAACCTGGAGTTCGTGCGGCGGATGCTGAAGCAGGGATGCGCGAAGTAGCGGCGGCGCGGCTTCGGCATGGCTAGGCCCTGCGGGCCGCCATCCCGGCCTTCAGGCCTAGGGACTGAAGTACCGAAGCAACGGAACTCTTGTTGAGCCGGGACAGATGGGTCGGATGGAGGGGCGGGCGTGCGAGCGCTCGCCCCAAGTGTGTGGCTGAGGAAAGGATCGCCGGTGGCTGTCAGGAGCCGTGAAGAGAAGCTGGTGATGAAGACCTATGTGTGGGGCCCGGAGGACCCATACCCGCCGTTCCATCGGCGAGCGCACTGGGACATCTACCCCTACCCGATGATGGACGATCTGGGGGAGGAGGTGCGGGATGTCGAGTACCGCGCGCTGACGCTGGAGAACGAGTACCTACGCGTGGTGGTGCTGCCGGAGCTGGGCGGCCACCTGCTCTCCGCGGTCGATACGGCGACGGGCGAGGATCTGTTCTACCACAACCACGTGGTGAAGCCGGGGCTGATCGCGCTGCGCGGGGCATGGATCAGCGGCGGGGTCGAGTGGAACTTCCCCCGCGGCCACACCGTGACCACCATCTCGCCGATCGACAGCCGGGTGGTGCGCGGCGAAGATGGGAGCGCGACCATCTGGGTAGGCGATGTGGAGCAGAAGCACCGGATGGCGTGGGCGGTCGGCATCCGGCTGCGGCCCAAGTCGAGCCGCATCGAGACCGAGGTCCGGCTGAGCAACCGCACGCCTCTGCCGCACCCGTACTACTTCTGGGCGAACGCGGCGGTCCCGGCGCGGGACGATATGCGGCTGATCTACCCGGCGACGCGCTGCCGGACCTGGGCAGGCGAGACGGCGTGGCCGATCCACGAGGGGCGGGATCTGTCCCGCTACCAGGCGTTCCAGTGGTCGAGCGACTCGTTCATGTTGGACAGCCTGGAGGATTTCTTCGGGGTGTACTACGAGCAGCGCGATTTCGGGGTGGTGCACGTGGCGAACGTGCACGAGTGCTTCGGGAAGAAGTACTTCACGTGGGGGACGGCAGAGGCGGGCCGCATGTGGGCCTCGATACTGAGCGATGACGACGGTCCCTACTGCGAGATCCAGAGCGGCCGATTCGTGGACCAGAGCACCTTCCGCCTGCTTCCGCCGCACCATTCGCTCCGCTGGACGGAGCACTGGTACCCGGTGAAGGGGATCGGCGGGTTCGCGTGGGCGAACACGGATGCGGCGGTGCGGCTGTCCCGGCAGAACGGGACGGTCGATCTCGGCGTCGTCGTGACGCGGCCGATCAGGTCGGCGACGATCCAGATCGCGGCCGGTGAGCGTGTGCTCCACCAGGCGACCGCGCACCTCCTGCCCAACCAGCCGCTCAGGGTGCAGGTGCCGATCGCGCCATCGTGGCCGGATGCCAGGTACACGCTCGCGGTCCTCGACGCGAACGACGAGGAGATCATCCGGTACACCGAGGAGCAGACGCCGCGCACGCTGAAGCTGCGCGCCTCGGGGAAGTCGGAATCGCCCGCGGAGACGACCGGTTCGCTGCTCCGGGAGGCGGTGCGGACGGAGGAGTCAGGCGGCCGGGAACGGGCTCTGGCGGCATACCGGAAGGTCCTCGATGCCGACCCGGCGTGCGCGGAAGCGATGATCGCGGTGGGCCGGCTGCTGATCCGGTCGGATGTGACGGCCGCAATCGAGCGGTTGTCGGAGGCTGCGGCGCTCGCGCCCGAGCGGGCGGATGCGGCCTACTACCTTGGCGCGGCGCTCCGACGGGCGGGGCGGACGGAGGAGGCCGAGGTGGCGCTGTGGCGCGCGGCGGCCGATCCGCAGTTCGCCCATTCGGCGCGGGTCGAGCTTGGCGAGATGGCGATGGCGCGCCGCGACTGGGGCGCCGCAGTGGAGACGCTTGCGGAGGCGGTGGGCTACAACCCAGAGGACGCTCGCGCTCTGTCACGGCTGGCTGCCGCTCTACGCAAAGTCGAACTGGCCGGGGAGGCGATGGCTCTGCTGGAGCAGGTGCAGACGCTGACACCCCTCGACCGGCTGGTGACGGCGGAGGCACATTTCTGCGCCAACGCGGAGACCGACCGGACGACCACGACGGGCCTGCGACGGCTGCGCTCGATGCTGCCCAATGCGGCCGACCCGTGGCTGGAGTTGGCGTTCGACTACGCGGGCGCGGGCATGCCCTACGAGGCGACCGTGCTCCTGGAGTGGGCGATCGAGCATGTCCCCGCGGTGCAGACAAGCCCGCTCGCGCACTACGCGCTGGCGCATTGCATCCTGGCGCACTACACCCTCGGACGCAATGTGGAGCGGCAAGCGGCCGCTCTCCGAAAGAAGGCGGCTGAGCTTCCCACCGATCTCGCGTTCCCGCACCACTGGGAGATGGAGGCCGTCCTGAGGGCCGCGCTGGAGCGGAACCCGGGCGATGGGGCGGCCCACCACTACCTCGGGATGCTGCTCTACCACCTGGACCGCCGGGAGGAGGCACTCGTGGAGTGGGAGGCGGCCGCGCCCCATATGACGAGCTCGACGGAGGTGCACCGGAACCTGGGGCTGGCCTACCGCGAGGTGAAGGGCGACCTGAGAAAGGCCGAGGAGGCGCTGCGGGAGGCGGCGGCGCGGAAGCCGAGCCACCAGCGCGTCTACCTGGAGCTGGATGATGTGCTGAGGGCGATGAGAGCCGACCCGAGAGAGCGGCTCGCGGTGTTGGACGCGGCGCCGGCCGAAGTGCAGCGGCGAAGCCTGATCGCGGCACAGCAGATCTTGGCGTGCGTGGAGCTGGCGCAGTGGGATCGCGCGATCTCGCTGCTCACCACCCATTCCTTCCACCGGTGGGAGGCGGAGTTCCGCATGCGGGGGCTGTACGTGGACGCCTGCCTCGGGCGGGGCTCGGAGCGTCTCGACCGCGGCGACCTGGCCGGGGCGCGCGTGGACTTCGAGACCGCGCTCGAGTACCCGACGAACCTGCGCATCGGGAAGCCGGCGCAGACGGAGGACTCGCGGCCGCAGTGGTGCGCGGGCCTGGTCTGCGAACTGCTCGGCGACGCGGCCGCTGCCACCCGACACTGGGAGGCGGCCGCGGCGGAGACCTACCACAGACACTCGCACACCGGCGCGCTGGACCGGTCGGTCTACAAGGCGCTGTGCCTGGGTAAACTGGGCAGAACGCAGGAGGCCGATGCGCTGCTGGAGGAGGAGATCGGGGCGGCGCTGGAACGCGTGGAGGCGTCACCCGAGGACGCGGCGGCGCAGATGACACTCGGCCTCGCGCTGAAGGTCGCGGGCCGGAAGGGCGAGGCGGAGTCTGCGCTGCGGCGCGCGCTGGGACTCTACCCGTGGTTGCCACGGGCGAGGCGACTGCTGGAGACAGAGATCATCCTCTGATCCCGGGGCTGGGCCAGCTCGCCGGGGGGGGTCCTCAAGGGCGCTCACCGATGGAACAACCGCGTCGGGCAGGGGGGAGCGGGCGCGACAGGTTATGCTGTCGCAGATGAACGGCGCGTCTCAGGCAGGAGGAGGGCGAGGGCAGCGGCTGCGAGGGCGAGGAGGGGGACTCCGTCGAGCGCTCGCGCCAGCCCGGCGGCGGGGCCGAGGGTGATCGCGAGGTGGTCGGCGAGGGCGCCGACGATGGTGGTGCTGAGGCCGCCGACAGCCCAGGCGAGGCCCATCATCAGGCCGGAGACGAGGCTCGCGCGCTGGGGGAGCAACTCCTGGGCCATCACCAGGTTGACGGGCAGCGCGGCGAAGAGGGAGGCGCCTGTCACGAGCAGGAGGGCGGCCGCCCAGATGCCGTGCCCGTGCAGGAACAGGAACAGCGCGGGGGCTGACAGGACCAGGCTGATGAAGGTGACGCGGCGGCGGCCCACGCGATCGGAGGCGGAACCGCCGATGAGGCCGCCGGCAGCGGCGGAGAGGCTGAACCCCAGCAGCGTCCATCCGCCGAGCATCAAGGCCTCGTGTCGTCGGGCGATGAGTAGGGGGATGAAGGTGGTGAACAGGATCGCCACCGCGGCGCGCAGCGCGACCACCAGCCACAGGATGGCGAGCGGGCGGAACCAGTGTGGCCGGGCGGGCGCGCCCGGGGGATCGGGCGCGCCCGCCACCGGCGCGTCGACGCCGCGCGGCAGGGCCGCGGCGAGGAAGGCGACAGCCGCGAGGCCGATGGGGATGGTCACCCACGTGTACCTGGTTCCGAAGAGCCTGACGATGGAGATCACGAGCACCGGCCCCAGGCCGTAGCCGATGTTGCCGCCCGCGGCGAAGATCGCCATCGCCGCGCCGCTGCGTGGCCCGCCCACCTTGCCGGTGAGTGCCGCGCCCTGCGGGTGGAAGGCCGAGTTGCCGAAGCTGCCGCAGACCAGCGCGATGAGCAGCATCCGGTAGCTCCCCATCAAGCCGAGGGCAGCCATGGAGACGGTGGTGACGAGGGGGCCGATGAGGACGAGCGGCCTGCGGCCGATGCGATCGGCGGAGTGGCCGATGAGCGGCTGGGTGAGCTGGGAGGCGAGATTCACGGCCGAGACCAGGCCGCCGGCAAGGACAAGGCTGAGGCCCAGGCGCTCGACGATGAGGGGGAGGAGCGCGGGCAGGAAGCCCATGTAGAGATCGTTCGCCCCGTGCGCCAGCGCGAGCGCAGTGACAGCTCGCCCAGGCCAGGGGGGAGCGCCGCGACGCGCGTCGGTCCCACCCACGGTTCGGCCTAGTCCGCCGTCGAGGTGCTGGGGAGGTCTCGCGGCGAACCGTACCAGGTCGAGTAGGAGAGACTGCGCGCGGCGGCCTGGTCGCGCTGCGCCATCTGGTCCTCGCCGAGGACCGAGTAGGCGAGCGCGCGATACTCGTACCAGAGCGCGCGGCCGGTGTCTTCGGCGATGATGCCGCTGGCGAGGTCGGCGAGCTGCTCCGCGTAGACGCGGGCGTCACTGGTGAACCCGTGACTCGAGCACAGGTCCACGATGGTATAGAGCGTGTCGAGGCCGCGGGTGGAGATCGCGATAGCACGGCGGAAGCGCTCGTGTGTCGCCTTCTTCTCGCCGCGGTGGAGCAGGACGACGCCCAGGCCGATGTGCATCGTCGGCGACTCCTGACCGCGGGCAGCTGCCTTCTCAAAATCGCGTCCAGCCGTGTCGTAGTCCGACCGCCGCAGCGCGGTGAGACCCGAGTAGACCAGCACCTGGAAGAACTCGCGCTGCTCGGGGGAGGCGAGCGCGAGCGTCTGCTCGGCGAGGTCGAGATCGCCCGTCTCCAGCGCGGCATAGACGGCGCTGCAGATCGCGTCCACCCTGGTGGGATCGTTCACGAACGCCTCGCGATAGGAGGCGTAGGCCTCGCGCGGATGGCCGTTCCCGTCCTGCACGGTGCCCACCGACCACATGGCATCGGCGACCATCTGCCGAACGAAGTTGTCCTGGGGCCGGAGCGTGTATGCCTGCATGGCCGCTTGCAGGTACTGATCGGCCGAGTCGTAGGAGTACTCGAGCTGTCCCCGCATGAGCCAGATGCCGGCGAGGCGGGCGACCACGGCGTCGCGCAGCGTCTCGCCGTCCAAGGGACGGGTGCACATGGCGTTGAGCTGTGCCCAGACCAGCGGCTCGGGCAACTGCTGCACCGCGGTGAGCAGGGCGGGCATGGTGCGGCCGACGCCGCGGATGGTTATCCCCTTGGGGGCGGTGAACTCGAGCACGGGGTACTCCACGCGATTCACCGGCGCGTCGCCGCCCATGGCATCGAGCTGGTCCGGCCCGGCCACGTGCCAGCCGAGGATGTCGGCCGGCTTGTGCACGCCCATCGCCAGCAGGTCGCGGGTCACCGCGGGGGCAGAGCCCATGTGCTCGGCCATGCGCTTGAGGTCAACCTTCAGGTTGCTCTTGGTCCCGATGAGCACGGTGTCTATGCCGGAGAACCACATGGTCGCGTTGGGGAAGGCGTCAACGAAGGTGCGGATGACGGTGGCGAAATCGGCGGGAGAGAGCTGGTAAAGCGGCAGCCACTGGGCGAGCACGCCGCCGTCCTTCAGGTGCTCCTTACAGATTTTCCAGTGCTCATATGAATAGAGAATCCCGTTGCCGGAGATGAACGGGTGGATGGGGTCGGAGCTGATGATGTCGTACTTCTTGCGGGTGGCCTTGACATAGTTCGCGCCGTCGTTGATGACGACCTTGACCTTCGGGTTGTCCAGCACGTGGAAGTTCCAATCGGCGAACTTCCTGGCGCCGCCGGGCACCTCTCCGGAGAGCTCGACCACAGTCACGCTCTCCACCGCGGGGTAGGAGGCGATGATGCCGCTGGAGACGCCGGCGCCCATGCCGATGATCAGCACCTGCTTGGGGTCCGGGTGGAGCAGCACCGGCAAGTGGCCGAGCATCTTCAGGGCGCGCATATCGTAGAGGTAGGTGGTGGCGACGGGCTGGGCGTTGACGGAGATGATCCTGTCGCCAGTGGCGGTCTCCATCACGTCAACCGATGAGCTCACGCCCTCCTTGTGGTAGAGCAGGCGCTGGCTGTAGCGATCGGTGACGTCGACGGTGGTCCCGACCTCTTTGTTGACGTAGTAGCCGCCCTCGAACGGGCCCCAGCCGGCGAACAGGATCTTGGTATCGAACCGGGGGTGGACGAAGGCGAGGAGGACGACGGCTGCGACCATCACGATCGCGAGCGCGGCGCGCGTGGGCTGCGACCACGGCCTGGCAATGATGACGGCGAGCGGGCCGCCGACGAGCATGAGGAGGAGGGCGGCGATAGTGAGGGAGGGCTGGAGGCCGAGGAAACGGACCAGCACGAACCCGCCCACGAGCGAGCCGATGATGCCCCCCAGGGTGTTCATGGCGTAGACGTCGGCGACGGTGCGGCCGACCTGCTCCGCGCCGCGGGAGTACATGCGGATCAGGATCGGGAAGCTGGCGCCGGAGAGGAACGTGGGGATGAAGACGAGCATGAAGCAGACGACGAACTGGGCCGCGATCACCAGGCCCCAGATGCCGCCGGCCCAGTCCGACAGCTTGAGGAACGCGAATGGCAGCCGATTGATGACCCCTGGCCCGAGCACCGCACAGAAGCCGCCGGAGAAGAGCAGGAGGGCGACGAGCGCGGCGCGGTTCTCGATGCGGTCGGCGTAGCGCGCGAAGATCGCGCTGCCGAGCGCAATGCCGACGAGCACGGCTGTCAGCATAGTCGAGAACGCGTAGGTCGTGTGGCCAAGGATGAGGACGAGGCTCCGGGTCCAGACGACCTCGAGGGCGAGCACGGCGAGGCCGGTGCCGAAGGCGAGGGTGAGGATGATGCGCTCCCGGCGGCCGATGGCCCGGGATGGGGCCGAGCCCTCTTCCAGGGCGGCGGGCGCGGACTGGCGGAACGCAGATGCCTTGCTGAGGCCGAAAGCGCAGGCGGCGAGGATGAGGTTCCCGATGGCGGCGATGATGGTCGTCTTCGGCACACCGAATGCCGGGATGAGGAGGAATCCGGCGCCGGCGGCGCCGGCGACCGCGCCGAAGGTGTTGATGGCGTAGAGCGAGCCGACGTTGAGGCCGAGAACGCTCTCGCGGTCAACCATCAGCTTGCTCAGCACGGGCAGCGTGGCTCCCATGAGCGTGGTCGGGATGACCAGCAAAACGAAGGCGATGACGAAGCGGTAGAGCGTGAAGAAGGTGAAGCTCTCCCCGAAGCGGGTGTAGACGACAGGGTAGGTCGTCTCCACAGCCACCATGAACAGCGGCAGGAGAAGGGCGTAGATCCCCACCATGCCCTCCATGCCGCCGTAGACGGTGAGGGGATGGAGCCTGGTGCGGTCTATGATGCGGCCGGCGATGTAGCTGCCGAGGGCGAGGCCGGCGAAGAAGGCGGCGAGGACGGTGCTGACGGCATAGGTGGAGACGCCGAACACCAGGCCGAACTTGCGGACCCAGATCACCTCATAGATCAGGCTGGTGAGTCCGGACAGGAAGAACAGGGCGTAGATCAGCACCGCCCAGCGCCTCCACGAGTCGGCCCTGACGCCGGGCGCGCTGTCGCCGTTTCCCTTCATTACTGTTCACCTCAAAGAAAAGCCAGTTCCCACGGACTTCCGTAGAACAGGTCTCGCGCCCGTGGGACAGAACCCCTTTTCCCTACCGCGCGGCGGGCTTCCTGCCCGCGCGAGTCGGTCGGCGAAGGAGGACGTGATGCACATCAGGGTCGGAGTCTCCAAGGGCGATCTCGTCGGCAACACCAATGGCGTCATCCAGCAGGCGATCGACGCGGCGGCCGCCTGGGGCGGCGGCACGGTGGAGCTGGGGCCGGGAGTGTACACGCTCTATGACTCCGTGAGGCTGAAGCGGAACATCCACCTGGTGGGCTCGGGCGCGGACACCGTGCTGAGGAAATGCGACGGCGCTGCAAGCGGCTTCGCGGTGGACGCGGACTACGGGCAAAGCAAGGTGACGGTGCAGAACCCGAGCGGCTTCTGCGCGGGCATGGGGGTGGTGGCCTGCGACGACCGGTCGGGCGGCTGGCACGATACCGGGGCGACGATCCTGCACGTGCAGGGGAACGTGCTCTACCTCGACCGCGGATTCCTCTCCGACTACGATGGGGATCGCGGCGGCATCGTGTTCAATGCCTTCCCGCCCATCTCCGGGATCGACGTTGACAGCGCGATCGTGGAGGGGATCTGCGTAGACGGCAACAGGGCGAACAACCGGCGGATCAACGGGTGCGTCGGTGGGGGGATCTACCTGCATCGCGCGCGGCGGTGCCGGGTGGCCGACTGCCTGGTGAAGGAGTTCAATGGCGACGGGATCAGCTTCCAGATCACGCAGGATATCACGGTAGAAGGGTGCGAGGTCACAAACATCACCGGCCTGGGCTTCCACCCCGGGACGGGCTCGGCGCGGCCGGTCATCCGCCATTGCAGCTCACACCACAACGGGGAGGACGGGTTCTTCCTCTGCTGGCGGGCACAGGAGGGGGTATTCGAGTACAACCAGTTCGTGGAGAACGGGCGGCACGGGATCTCGATCGGGCACAAGGACACGGACAACCTGTTCGCCGGCAACGTGGTGAGGGGGAACAAGGCGCACGGGATCTACTTCCGCAACGAGAAGCCGACGAACGCGGGCAGCCGGAACACGTTCAAGGACAACGCCATCGAGGACAATGTCGGCTGCGGGGTCTACATCGAGGGCCACACCACCGACCTGCTCTTCGAGAACAACGTGATCCGCGAGACGCGGTCGGGCGACGCGCGGACTCAGCGGATCGGCATCTGGGCGGGGCCCAACACGGAGCGGGTGAGGGCGATCAAGAACCGGATCGAGGGGCATGCAGAAGGGGCGACGGCGGGGAGCGTGACGGAGGGGTAGCGACTACCTGGAGCCGCTTCCAGGGGGTGGTAGAATGGCATCATGGCAACCACTGTGAAGGCACAGCGCGCAAGGCGGTCGTCAAGGCGCTTCCTGGTGAACGACAAGGGCCGTCGCATAGGTGTCGTGCTCTCGATGCGCGAGTACGAGGAGTTCATCGAGGCGGCGGAGCAGCGCGATGATGTCCGCTACCTCAAGGAAGCCGATGCCATCAAGGGCGAGGACATCTCGCTTGAGGAGCTCGAGGTTCAGCTCCGCGCTGAGGGCAAGTTGCGCTGATACTCGTTCTCATCTCCCCAGCGGCGTCTCAGCACACACGCCGCCTCTCTCCTGACGTCGCAACGCGCGTGACAGCAGCCCTGCGTCGCCGCCGCGAAGCCTACTGATCTCGATCAGCCCGCCGAGTCTTCGGCGAGCCTCACCGCTTTCTGCTTCCCCCGCTCGATGAGCTTTATCACCCCGATGGTGCCGAGGTAGAGGATGACCATGGGGATGGCGCAGAGCGTCATGGTGATCGGGTCCCAGGTGGGCGTGATGATGGCGGCGATGACGAAGATCGCCACGGTCGCTTCTCGCCAGCGGGCGGAGAGCAGCCGCGAGTTGACGATGCCGATCTTCGCCAGCAGCACGAGGACGATGGGGAGCTGCCACGCGAGCCCAAACGCCAGGTAGAACTTGAGGATGAGGAGCAGGTTCTCGTTCAGCCGGTAGCGGGCAACGGTGTCGGGCGGGTTCATCTGGAGCAGCCAGGTGACTGAGGGGCCGGTGATGAGGTAGGCGAGGGCGACGCCCATCAGGAAGAGCACGCCCGATACGGGGACCAGGGGACGAGCGGCGCGGCGTTCGCTGCGAGTGAGGCCGGGGGCGATGAAGGCCCAGATTTCGTAGTAGATGAGGGGCGCGGCGAAGATGAGGCCGCCGATGAGCGAGATCTCGAACCTGACCAGGAACCCCTCCATGAACTGGGTGACGATCATCTCGCCGTGCGCGGCATTCAGGGCTTGCTTGATGGGCCTGGTGAGGAGCGTGTAGAGAGGGGCGTAGAAGAGCCACACGACGGTCATCCCGATGATGGCGTAGATGGCCGAGCGCAGGACGCGCGCCCGAAGCTCCGCCAGGTGAGACACCAGATCGCCGCGCTTCTCTTCCACGAACCCGTCAG
>Ga0315288_10009049_pt1 | contig 12557 bp, 9 predicted proteins | sample YL17G11_20_MG_FD_203454 | JGI IMG/M metagenome (GOLD analysis project Ga0315288, IMG submission 203454) | Sediment microbial communities from Yellowstone Lake, YNP, Wyoming, USA - YL17G11_20 | ecosystem: Environmental > Aquatic > Freshwater > Lake > Sediment | place: USA: Wyoming | collected...
AAATAATTCAGACGCATCTGGTGGAATCTCCCTTCTGTTTATTTACCGGTAAACGCTGGGAGCATATCTTACCAGATGCTTTTATTTTTGCTACTAAACTTCACAATAATTCGCCATGAGCCCAAAAGTACTTCCTGTCCCACAAGGGGAATCCTGGCATAGAGATCTGCTGATTGCGGCAGTCGAAAAGGGAATCCTGTCCTACCGATTATTAGACGATTTGAAGCGCTATCTCGCCTTCCGCCACTTTTTCGGCCACGGTTATGCTCTGAACCTCTTCCCTGAACGTATGGAGCCGCTTGTAAGAAATGCTGAGCCGGTATTCACCAAATTCAAAGGCGAGATTGAAAAGGCCATGTGCTAAGAAGGCGATCTAGCGGATGAAGAAAACGCCCCGCTGATCGCAGGCCTTAGGCAGTCTATCATAACCGCTCTTCCTTGAAGGGCGGCGAAAACATCGGACAGAACCTGAAAACGCTGTGTACCGTCTGTCACGATAAGTTGCATAGAAGGGAGAGGTAATCTCGTCCAACCATGTTGCAATGGGTTCAGGTTTTGGTATGTAGGTATTGACTCGCCGCCCCTTTCTGGGTAATCCGCCGTTATGGCAAGGAAACGAAGAGTTCACTTCCCGGGGCACTTTATCATATAATTGGTTGGAATAGAGTGTGGTCGAGGGCCGTAAAAGCAAAATAAAGAAATAATGAAGTCTGATCCCCATTTCCCCCCCCCATTTCCTGAAATTGATCTTATCATCTTTGAGAATGCTTGACAGAGGTTAGCATATTTGCTAACATAACGATCATGAAATACGCCATCGAGTATTTCCACTCTCGCGTCAAAGCTGAGATTGAAAGCTGGCCTGATGGCATATTGGCTGATTTTGCGCGGATGGTGGAACTACTAATGGAGTTCGGGCCGAATCTGCGCCTGCCGCACTCACGCGCCCTGGGCGGCGGTCTTTTCGAATTGCGACCGCGCGGCCGCGAAGGCATCGGCCGCGCGTTTTACTGTTTTGTCTCCAGTTGGCGAATCGTGATACTCCACGCGTTCGTGAAGAAAACACAAGATACCCCGGAACAGGAGTTGAGAATTGCCCGGAGAAGGATGAAGGAGGTCCAGAATGGCTAGAATAAAATATCAGCCGGTTTCCCATGACCATGAGGCTTTCCTCAAGAAAGCCTTAAAGCGGAAGGGATTCAGGAAAGCATACGAGGATTTGGAGGAAGAGTACACGCTTACCCGCGAGATGCTTGCCGCTCGTTCCAGGTTCGGCCTCACTCAGGAAGCAGTCGCGGAATTGATGGGAACTACTAAAAGTGCGGTTTCACGTCTGGAAGCCGTAGCAAAGCATGCACCATCCCTGACTACTCTCAAAAAATATGCTCAGGCAGTCGGCTGTCGCCTGGAAATCAAGCTGGTTCCGAACCCTCGCCTAACAGGCCGCTCAACACGGACCGCCAAAAAGCAGGCGGCCGGTTAGCTTGGCGTTCGCTGGGGAGAGGGACAAATGACAGACCAAGGAAATGAGAAAGCGCTGCCATTCCCGCCAGCTACTCCTGAGGACGAGACGGTCGCCCGCCTTCTTGAAAAGATTAAGTCGGATTCTGTACCCATCCTTTTCGGCTCATACGAATCACGGGTCGTCTTCTCTGATGGGCGTTTTCTCGAGCTGGCTGATTCTTTACCCCCCGCAATCGATAGAGTGCGCTATCTCTCCGCCGGCCAAATTTCGGCAGAATCGATCAAACAAGTGCTCCCGGCAGAACCTGACGCAAAAGCGGAGAAAGTCCATACGGAAAGCAGGCGCGGAGGTAAGTACCACTTGTCATCACTGACGCACTCTTGTGCGATCGATGCGGTTTACCATAAATACCTCAAAATGCGATACCCACAGGCGGATGTGTTTTGCCGAGGTCCGAGAAAACCCGTCACCTTCTGCCAGGACGGTCTCCTCAGGGCAGTGGTCATGCCAATGAAGGAGTAGGTTTTTTTAAAGAATTGTTGCTTGATCCACCATCTCCACTAGGTGGCGTACTTCTTTCTTCAATCCCTGCTGGTGGAAGCCGTCCATGAGTTGGAGAAGGCAGCCGCTGCAAGCTGTGGCTACGATGTCTGCGCCCGTCTCTTCGATGGGCTGGATCTTTCGCCCAAGGATCTTCAGAGAAAGGTCGTAATTGGCGATGTTGAAGCTGCCCCCCTGGCCGCAGCAACGGTTGGCTTCCCGCATCTCCACATATTCAACTCCAGGCAAGGTTTTCAGGAGATCCCGGGGTTCTTTAAAGATTCCCAGCTTGCGACGCAGATGGCAGGGGTCGTGATAGGTGACCCGTATTGCCTTCGGGCTTTTTCTGTCCTTGGTGGTCTCCTGCCCGAAGAATTGCGCTAAAAATTTAGACGCATCAGTGACCTTTGCGGAAAAGGCCAGTGCCCGGGCTCGGAAAGGGTCGGATTCATCGAAGAGTAAGGGATAATCCAATTTGAGCATGGAAGCGCAGGAGGCGCAGGGGGCGACGATATTCTCCAGGCCCTCTTCTTCGAAAGCTTCGATGTTCTTCCGGGCCAGAGAGAGAGGAGTTTCTTCATCTCCGGAGCCGAAGGCCGGAAGGCCGCAGCAGCGCTGGCTTTCGGGAATATAGACCGAAACGCCATGGCGCAGGAAGAGATCTAACGTCGATCGGCCGATGCGAGGAAAGAGATAATTGCTCACGCAGCCCACGAAGAGGCCCACGCGCATGGTTTCTTTTTCCGCACGAACCCAGCCGGTGTGGAGATCCAAGAACGAATCATGGGCCAGCGGCGGAATGAGGCGGCGTTGGTCTAAAACCGGGGCGGGGAAACGCAAGCGCAGACCGCTCTCCTCGGGAATCTTTTTCAGGAAGAGATGCTGTAGGGAAGCTGCCCCTTTGAGGAGTAGGTTAAGGAGGTGCTCGCTGTCCAAGAGGTATTTAAAAATGGCCTTCTTGGGTAAAGAGAGACCTTTTTCCTTGACCAGGAGGGAGCGGGCCTCGCGGATGATCTCGTCAGCCCGGATGCCGTTCGGGCAATTTTCGGCGCAGGTCCCGCAAAGCAAGCATTGAGAAAGGATTTTGCCAAAGCGTTTGCTGAGCTCGCCATCCCCTTCGCTCACCGCCTCGATCAAACCCAGCTTTCCGCGGGCCACGAGGGGTTCTTCCAGAGTTTCTATATAGACTGGACACTGGGCCATGCAGGTGCCACACTTCACGCACTGCCGGGCTTCTTCCAGTACTTCGGGTAAGGTTTTCATGTCTAGGAATAAAGTCTTAAGTGTTTAGGGTTAAGTTAGTACTATAGGGTGTAGCGTGTGGGGTGTAGGGACAAAGCCTCACGCCCCACGGAATTTAATGTCCTGCTGCTGCCTTCCCTTCCGGAAAAATCTTTCCCGGGTTCAAAATATTGTTCGGGTCGAAGGCTTTTTTAATCCGCTTCATCACTTCCAGGCCCATATCTCCCAATTCCATGTAGACATAGGGCGCTTTGGTTATGCCGATGCCATGCTCGCCAGAAAGGGTTCCGCCCAACTCCAGGGTAGCCTCGAAGACCTCTTTTACGGCAGCGTGCGCCCGCTCTTCTTCTCCCGGCCGGCGTTTGTCGATCATTATGTTTACGTGGATATTCCCGTCGCCAGCATGGCCAAAATTGACGATGATCAAGTTGTGCTTCTTGCCGATGGCCTCAACCCGACGGAGGATCTCGGCAACTTTAGACCGGGGAACGGTGATGTCTTCGTTGATCTTGGTCGGGTTGAGCTTGACCACAGCCGTGGAGACGGCCCGCCTTGCCTTCCAGAGTTCTTCGGCCTCCTGGTTGTCTCTGGCCACCTTGGTTTCGATGGCCTGATTGGCCTGGCAGATCTTTTGTATCTCCTGGATATCTTGGGCCACAACTTCCGGGGGCCCGTCCACCTCAATGATCAGGAGGGCCCCGGCTTCGACGGGAAGACCCAAGTGCAGATAGTCTTCCACGCAGCGGATGCAGGGGTTATCCATGAACTCCAATGTCGTGGGGATGATCTTGGAGCGGATGACCTGCGAAACTGTGTTGGCCGCCGCCTCGATCGTGGGGAAGATGGCCAGCATGGTGCGTTTCGATTTTGGCAAAGGGAGCAGGCGGAGGATAATCTTGGTGATGACCCCCAGAGTCCCTTCCGAGCCCACGAGGAGCTTGGTCAGGTCATAGCCAACCACGCTTTTGACAGTCTGAACGCCCGTGGAGACAATCTCCCCCGTGGGCAGGACGACTTCCAGGCCCAGAACGTAGTCCTTAGTCACCCCGTATTTTACAGCGCGCGGCCCTCCAGCGCATTCGGCCACGTTCCCTCCGATGGTAGAAGTCTTCAGGCTGGCCGGGTCCGGCGGATAGAAGAGGCCAATCTTTTCCACTTCCTTCTGCAGGTCGAAAGTGACCACCCCCGGCTCAACCACGGCTAAAAGGTTCTCCGGGTCGATTTGTAAAATCTTGTTCATCTTGGTTAGGACCAGAACCGCCCCTCCTCCCACGGGCAATGTTCCTCCCGTAAAACCCGTACCCGCCCCGCGAGGGATCACCGGAAACCGGGCCTCGTTGGCCAGCTTGAGAATTGCGGAGATTTGCTCCCGGTTAAAGGGGTAAACAACCAGGTCGGGAAGGTATTTGAGGTTCGTGGCGTCGTAGGAGTAACAGATCCTTGTTTCTTTGTCCTCGACGACATTTTCCTTGCCGACGATATTTTTAATTCCCTGGATGATACCCTTATCCATCATATTTTTTTATTTACCTCGAAATTCCCTTAATTCAAATGATGAGAATCATCATCGAAATTAAAAGGATTTAGGAATTGCAGAAATTAATACAGACGACAAAATTATTATTACAGTCGTTGCGAGCCCGAAGGGCGTGGCAATCTCGCTTTTGCTTGGGATTGCTTCGTCGTCCCGCCACGGCGGGATTCCTCGCAATGACACGTCATTTATTTCGTTTGTATTAGTTTGAAGATTTGTTTCTTAATCAGGAATTCGCAATTCCTTAATCCGCAATTTTGTCATTTTTATATGCATCCCTTATCGGCGCTGCTGACCCGTTCGGCGAAGGTTTTCAGGTATCCTCGGTTGACTTTCAGGGGGGGAGGAGACCAGGTCTTTCTCCGCTTTTCCATCTCCTCGGGGGGGACGAGCAAATCAAGGCGGCGCTTGGGGATGTCGATGGCAATGGGATCACCATCCCGCACCAGGGCGATGGGGCCTCCTTCCTGGGCCTCGGGTACGATGTGACCGATGCAGGGGCCCCGGGTGGAGCCGGAGAAGCGGCCATCGGTCACCAGAGAAACCGACTCTGATAACCCCATGCCCACCAGGGCAGCGGTCACGCTGAGCATCTCCGGCATGCCCGGGCCTCCTTTGGGGCCTTCATACCGGATGACGACGATCTCCCCAGGTTTGATTTTATTGCCGAAGACGGCTTCCCGAGCGGATTCTTCCGTGTCAAAAACTCGTGCCGGGCCGGTGTGAACCAGGATTTTTTCAGAGACTGCGGATTGTTTGACCACTGAACCGCCAGGAGCGAGGGAACCGCGCAGAATGGCAATTCCTCCCTCCTGGCGTAGAGGCTTTTGGCGGGGAAGGATGACTTCGGGGTTTCGGTTCTTGGTCCCCGCAAGGTTTTCCCGTAAGGTCTTCCCGGTGACGGTCAGAACGTCGAGGTCCAGAAGGTCCAGGAGTTCGCTCAGCACGGCGGGCACTCCACCGGCGTCTTCCAGACTCAGCATGGGATATTTGCCGCTGGGTTTGATATTGCAGATAAAGGGAGTACGGCGGCTGATCTCGTCAAAGGTCTCCAGCGAAAGGGGGATTTGCAATTCATTGGCCAGAGCCAGAAGATGCAGGACGATGTTTGTGGATCCGCCCAGAGCCATGCTGGCGGTGATCGCATTCTTTAAAGACGATAGGGAGAGGATCTGGGAAGGCTTCAGCCCTTTCTCCCAATTGCGGAGAATCTGCTCGCCACTTTCCCTGGCAATCCGCAGCTTCTTTGAGTCCACAGCATGAGCCGTTCCGCATCCCGGGAGCGATAGACCCATGACTTCGGACAGGCAACTCGTGGAGTTGGCGGTACCCATCATGGAACATGACCCTGGCCCAGGGCAGAGGCAGCGCTCAATTTCCTGGAAATCTTCCTCGGTAATCTCTCCCCGGAGCATTCTTCCCTGCGCCTCGCGGGCCGCTGGAAGAACCAGGTCTTCACCCCGGAAGCGGCCGGGCATCATCGGCCCGCCGGTGATCATGATGGCCGGGATGTCCAGGCGGGCTGCGGCCATCCAGCAGGCCGGGACAATCTTATCGCATGAAGCCAGAAGAACGATGGCGTCGAAACGGTTGGCATCCACGACCAACTCGATAGAGTCGGCGATGAGGTTGCGGCTGGGAAGGATGCGCCTCATTCCCAGATGACCCTGGGCGATCCCATCGCAGAGAGCAATGGTGTTCACTTCGAAAGGGACCCCGCCGGCGATCCGGATTCCCGCCTTGGCTGCTTCCGCCAGGGACCTCAGATGAACATGGCCAGGGTTGATTTCCGTCCAGGTGTTGATGACTCCGACGAAAGGTTTTTCAAAATCAGAGTCGGAGAGACCCAGGGAGCGGAGCAAGGCCCGATTGGCAGCCCGAGCATCTCCCCGGATGACTAGATCACTTCTTTTCTCCATGTCCAAATCCTCACGGGGAAAAATCAAAATGATCAAAAAAATCCAAGATTGATGAAATCGTAAAAAATCAAGATTTCCCCCCTTTGGTCATTCCCGCGAAGCTTGTCCTCGCGAAAGCGGGGAGCGGGAATCCATCCCGCCGAAGGCGGGACTGCTTTCGCAGGAGTGACAGGTTTGAGTTTTTCTACGAGATCATCAAGATTCAGCTTCATTTTTACAATAACATAAATTTTGAATTTTGCGTTGCCATTCTACATGCAAAAGAGTCTGTTGACACCGATTGGATTGCCCGTTAGTCTCCAAGAAGAGGGAGTAGTTTATGCCCAGCAAGCAATGGATTCAGCGTGCTCTGAGGGGAACGACAGCGGGGCCACTCACGCAGGGGACAAACTTCTTTTCAAAAGGTATTTCTGCCGTATATATATAAATGCTAAGAGGATGTACCCCACCGCATCGGTATAGAGCCCGGGTTTAATCAGAAGAAGTGCGGCGACAACTAAAATGGCCCGTTCCCATAGGTTTAGTTCTTTTACGAAAAATCCCATCATGCCAGCGGCCAGAGCCATGACCCCAAAAGAGGCGCTGATAAAAGAAGTGATGATGTCGAAGCCCGGACCAATGAAGAGTAGGGATGGGCCGTAGACGAACATAAAAGGAACGACGAACCCTGTGGCGGCGATGCGCATGGCCCAGAGGCCCGTAGGCCATAGTTTGGCGTTCCCGATTCCGGCGGCCGCGTAAACCGCCATGGCCACGGGAGGAGTGATGGCCGAGATGGTGGAGAAATAGAAGACAAACATGTGAGCAGCGACGTTCAGGACCCCCAGCTTGATCAAAGCCGGAATGAGCAAAGCGGCCTGGACGATATAGGCCGGAGTGGTGGGCATGCCCATGCCCAGGATGATTCCCGCCACCATGGTCAGTAGCAGAGCGGGGATGAGGGAATCTGCGGAAAGGAAGAGAACGAAGCTGGTGAACTTCAACCCGATTCCAGTGAGGTTGATGACGCCGATGACAATGCCGGCACAGGCGCAGGCCGCGGCCACGCCCAGGGTATTCTTGGCGCTTTCTTCGAGCGCCTTGACGATCGTCCAGAACCCCATGCGGGTTTCCTTGCGCAGGAAGGAGAGGACGACCACTGCAACCGTGGAGTAGATGCAGGCGTACATGGGCGTATAGCCGGCGATCATCATATAGACAATGATGCCCAAAGGAATGAACATATGTCCCCGGGCGGCCAAGACCTTCTTCAACCGGGGAAGTTCTTCTTTGGGGATTCCCTTGATCCCCATCCTTCCGGCCTCAAAATGGATGGACATGAAAAGAGCCATATAATAAAGGATGGCGGGGATCATCGCATAAAGGCAGATCGTGATGTATGGGATTCCGGTGAATTCCGACATGACGAAAGCGGCCGCGCCCATGACCGGCGGCATGATCTGGCCTCCGGTGGAGGCCGTGGCTTCCACGGCGCAGGCAAAGGGGGGATTAAATCCCGTGCGCTTCATCAGGGGGATGGTCAGCCAGCCATCCACCATCACGTTGGCCACGGCGCTTCCGGAGATGGTCCCGAACAGGGCGCTGGAAATGCAGGAGATTTTCCCCGGCCCGCCCCGGGTCCACCCCGTGATGGCCGAAGCGAAATCCATGAAGAGCTGGCCGGTCCCTGATTTTTCTAAAAAAGTACCGAAGATGATGAACAGAATGACATAGGTCGCCGAGACCCCCAAAGGAATGCCGAAGATCCCTTCGGTCGTCAGGTAGAGCTGGTCCACGATGGTTTCCGTGTTGAACCCCTGATGGTGCAACAGGCCGGGAAGGTAAGGGCCGGCATAGGCATAAAAAAGGAAGACAACGGCCGTAATGGGAAGCGCCGGCCCGATTATCCTGCGTGCCGCATCCATCAAGAGCACGATCAACAGGATCCCGAAGGTCATATCCGCCAGGCTCAGCGGGTGGACCAAAGCATAGCGGGTGATCACATACTCATAGTTGTAAAAGAGATAGCCGATGGAGACCCAGGCCAGGAGCATCGGCAGCCCATCGGCCCAGCGATATTTTTTCGCCCAGTCTTTCTTGGAAATAGGAAACAGGAAGAAGATCAAGGTCATCGTGAAAAACAGATGGATGGCGCGGTGGAGTAAGGCCTCGCGAGCTCCGAAGTAGCCGGTGTAAAGATGGTAGACGGACATGGCGATGCAGACTCCCGCGATGATCTTGGTGACGATCTTCGAGAGGTCCTCGGTCTGAAAATCCGTTTCCTTATCTTTCATATAAGATTCCTCGACGGCTCTATTGAAAGGCACGGGAAAGTGAACATCACCGCCATCCTAGCGAGCCAATTCTCACCGGGCGATTAGAGGGCTCCGATCTCTTTATAGTATTTCAGCGCTCCGGGATGCAAAGGGATTCCGACATCCATGGTCAGGTCTTTGGGAGTTACGCCCTTCATGTCTTTGACCACATCCGCAAAGCGGGGAAGGTTCGTTACGAAGGTCTTGGTGATCTTATAAACCAGGTCATCGGGAAGTTTGGCGCTGATGATCATGTGGGTGAAGTAGCCGACGCCCGGGACGTCATAGTCCACCCCCGGATAAGTTCCCTTGGGGATCACGCGTTTCAGGTACCCGGCATTCAGTTGCTGCATCGCTTTAATCTTGTCATCGGGGAGCGCCAGAAGACGAATTTTTCGATCCGCCGCTAAATCGATGATGGAGGAAGCGGGAATCGTCGTTCCCAGCGCGAAGAAATCGGCGTGGCCGTCTTTCATCATCGATACGGAGTCGCTGTAGCTGAGGTGATTAACCTTGGTCATGTCCTTGTAGGAGAGTCCGTAAACCTGCAGGACCTGCTGGGATAAAAGTTCTCCGGTATTGCCTTTGCGGTCGAGGGTCAGGGTCTTTCCCTTCAGGTCGGCGACGGATTTGATTCTGGAATCGGCCGGTACAATCATCTGGAAGTACTGGGGATATAGGTTCGCCAGTTGTCTCATATTTTCCATTTTTTTCTTGAACGGCAACCGCCCATTCAGGCCGTCCACGGCCGAGCTGGAGTTGGAGAAGGCGATTTGGCATTTATCGAATTCCATCGCTTCCACGTTGGCGATCCCCGCTCCGGGCATTACGGCTATGGTGACACCCGGAATTTCCTTCTGAACGGCATCGGAGATGGCTCCGCCCAGCGGGTACCAGGAGCCGCCCATCGGTCCGGTCATCAACTTCAGGTCGAATTTTTGAGCTAAGCTAATGTCCGGTAAAGCAAAAAGGAGGAAACTGGCAAACATCACCCTCGTTATTGTTCTTTTCATAAGACCCTCCTTGTTATTATTTTGAATGAGGTGAGACGGCGGAGAGAAGATACCAAAATTTTGGACGCAAAGCAAGCATTCTTTTCTCCCTTTCTCCCATCCTCCGATCTCCCCATCTCCGTTTCGTGCTATCTTCGCTTTTAAGGGCGCTCCATCGCCTGCCGGCAGCGGGCCAGAATGGATAGAACCTCGAACGGCTCCTCGATCAACGGAAAGGTGGGTACCCCTCTGGGTTCGAGAAAGGCCTTCGCCGCCTCCATATGTTTTTTCTCCGCGCTGAAAGTCACGTAGATCGGTTTTTGCGGATATTTATGGGCCAGCTCGACGATAAAATCGAGAGGAGGCACGCCGGTGTCGTCGGTAATCATCAAAATAGGGACCACGGCATCGATATTTGGGTCCTTAAGGACGGCTTCCGTGCCCTCGCGGTACGCCCCCTCCACGCCCAGGAGATAAGCAGCAGGCCAAATGTCCACGGGATTGCGCATTCGGATGTATGGCGGGCTGATTTCCTGTAAACGCGCGCGCGTCCTTTCCTCAACGTTGGGCACTTCCAGGTTCCAGAACTTACGACAGAGGTCGGTCAGGACAACGAGCATTGCCCCCGAAGGCGCGGAAAAGCTCACCCGGTTGCCCAGGGGAAGGGGCATGCAGGATAAAGCCTTGGCCGCCAGGAAAAGGTGAGAATATTTATAGACGCGGACGATGCCTGCCTGCCTCAAGGCTCCGTCAATGACCCGATCCTCCGCGGCCATGGCGGCTGTATGGGCCACTGCCGCCCGCGCCCCTTCTGCGGTGCTCCCCCCTTTCAGGAGGATCACGGGCTTTTTCCGGGTCACCTCGCGGGCGATCTCGAAAAACCTTTGCGGCCTCTTAAAGCTTTCCAGATAGATGAAAATGGCTTTTGTTTCTGGGTCCTCAGCGTAGTACTCCAAAAGCTCGCTTTCCTCCAGGTCCACCTTGTTCCCGAATCCTACGACCCGGGCCACACCAAAATTTTCTCCCGTAATTATGTAGCGCATCGTATGAGTGGCAAAATTCCCGGTCTGGGCGATGTAGGAGATATTTCCCCGCGGTATCTTTCCCAGGGGGAAAAAGCTGGAAGTGAAGTTGTGGGGGGTGGAGGTATGGCCGGAAGTGTTCGGCCCTATAACCCGAACCCCCGTTTCGCGGATGGCTCTCTCCAGGGCCTTCTGTAATTCCTCTCCTTTTTCATCCACCTCTGAGAAGCCCCCAGCAGCGAGCACGATGGCCCTGATTCCCTTGGAGGCGCACTCTCGAATGGCCTGAGGGTTGGCGCTGGCTGGGAGGATGATAATCGCCAGGTCGATTCCCTCTGGAAGGTCCTGGGTGGAGCGATAGACCTGCATCCCCATGATCTCTTCCCCCTTGGGGTTTACCAGGAAAAGTCTTCCCGCATATCCGTTGGCCAGAATATTTCGAATCACGTCATTCCCGGGCTTGTGGGGAACGGAAGACGCCCCGATCACTACAACGCTTTTAGGCTCGAAGAATTTTTCCAGATTCTTGGCCATGATATCTCCTTTCCAGAACTACCCTTCCATCACCAAAGAGAAATAAATCATTATTGATGATCTCGTAAAGAGTAGTCATTCCGGTGAAAACCGGAGTCCAGATCGTTTATAACTATTCGAAAATACTGGATTCCGGCTTCCGCCGGAATGACGGGAAAACGAATTTTCATACTTTTTACGAGAACATCATTATTTGCTTTAGAATTGTACAATCCATAGGAATAGAAAATAATCTAGCACAATATTTTAAAGGAAAACAAGAATTCATTAGACCTTAATTTTCTTGAATACCCAAAAATAATTGCTATAAACCAGAGTGCTCTCAAGAATTCAAATTGTTCTTAAGACCTTTTTTCTCCGGATTCCAATGGCCAGCTAGAGGTTGGGTTCATGGGGAGTGAGGAGTAATGCCCATGGCTAAGAAAATGAGAACGACCAAGGAAATTTTACAAGAAAAATTGGCCGGTCAGAAGCGCATACCCCTCTATAATCCGGTCGCTCTTGAAGAATTGCGTCAGGATTTTGAGGGCTGGAGGAATACCGCAATGGGCGCAGGAGATCGGAGAAATTGGTCTGTAACTCCACAGACAGTTTTAGGATCGGATATTCCCCGAGAAATGCTCTATACGCCACTCAGCCGTCCGGATCTCGACTATATGCAAGACGTAGGGCATTCGGGTCAGGAGCCTTTTAAGAGGGGGATTCATGCCAATATGTACCGGGGCAAAGAGTTCACCATGCGTCAACTCACTGGTCTTGGGGGACCGGAAGAGACGAATCAGAGAGTGAAATTCATGATCGCCCATGGGGGTACGGGGATCAATGTCCTTTTTGACCTGCCCACGATTCAAATGTATGACTCCGATGATCCGATATCGAAAGGGCAAGTGGGCATGTCGGGAGTGGCGGTGGATTCGGTAGAGGATATGGACGTGTTGTTTAAAGACATCCCTCTGGACAAGGTGTCGGTTTCCTTGGTGACTCATTATCCCTCCAATACGGCGATTTTATTTCC
>Ga0315288_10009051_pt1 | contig 12556 bp, 8 predicted proteins | sample YL17G11_20_MG_FD_203454 | JGI IMG/M metagenome (GOLD analysis project Ga0315288, IMG submission 203454) | Sediment microbial communities from Yellowstone Lake, YNP, Wyoming, USA - YL17G11_20 | ecosystem: Environmental > Aquatic > Freshwater > Lake > Sediment | place: USA: Wyoming | collected...
TTCAGAAGACGTATTCCAGACATATTCGTATATCGAATTACTCGCAGTGCTATCTACTCCATTGCGAACATTATTTATAAAAAACTCAACACAGGTAACTTCTTTATTATCCATTGCAACTACTTTAATACGAATAGCACCAGATACAATGCTGTTTTCAATAGGATTTACGATATATACTGTTGGGTCGATATGGTCTCGATTAAAACATTTAATCGATAATGCGATTACACATAATAAAACAACCTTAATAATATTTTTAACCATAACTCCTCCTTGGTTATACTAAATATACTGAAAATATAATCTAAAAACTTAAATTGTCAAGACTTAATATTTTTAGGTGCTTCCAATTGTTCTTTAATCCTATTTAGTAAATTTAATGCTTGTAATGGTGTTAAGGTTTCTAATTTTAGCTCTCGGATTTCCTGTAATAAAGGATGCTCAATAGGGTGGAAAAGTGAAATTTGAAATTCTTTGTCTTTACCCAGGCTTTTAACACTCAGCTCTTCACCTTTTTCAAAATCGGCTAAGACTTGTTTGGCACGGTCAATAACTTCTTGTGGTAATCCGGCAAGTTTTGCTACTGCAATACCATAACTTCTATCGCTTTTACCTTCAACACATTTTCTTAAAAATATTATCTCGTCTCCCCTCTCTTTGACTAAGAAGTTGTAATTTTTGACTCGCGGTAAATACTGAACAATATCAGTCAGTTCGTGATAGTGTGTCGCAAATAGAGTTTTTGGGGTAAGCATTTGGTTCTGGTGTAAATATTCAACGACTGCCCAGGCAATGGCTAAACCATCATAGGTTGCAGTGCCGCGTCCAATTTCATCAAGAATTACCAGACTGCGCGGAGTTGCATTATTCAAGATATTAGCCGTCTCAGACATTTCGGCTAAGAATGTCGAGACCCCGCGTGATAAATCATCCGATGCACCGATTCGTGTAAAGATTTTATCAACAACACCGATTTTTGCTTCTTTTGCAGGAACGTATGAACCGATTTGTGCCATTACGACAATCAAAGCAATCTGACGTAAATAAGTTGATTTGCCAGCCATATTCGGACCAGTGATTAAAAGTATTTGATTTGTTTCTATATTTAGATATATATCATTAGGAATAAATGGTTCACTGGTCAAACGCTCGATTACGGGATGACGACCGTCTTTAATCATAATTTCACTTGAATTATTAATCTCAGGTTTAACATAATTGTTGGTCAAAGCAACTAACGCTAAATTTGTTAAAATATCAAGTTCTGCAATCATTGCTGAAACCGTGAGTATTCGCGGTACTTCCTTTGCTACATCACGACGTAGTTCGGAGAATATATCATACTCCAAAGTCTTTATTCTTTCTTCAGCATTAAGCACCTTGCTTTCATATTCTTTTAATTCTGGGGTGATGTATCGTTCGTTATTAACCAGAGTCTGTTTGCGTATATAGTTCTTAGGTACGAGATTTAGATATGACTTAGTAATTTCAATAAAGTAACCAAAAACCGAATTATAGTTTACCCGAAGATTGGGAATGCCGGTTCGGATGCGTTCTTGCTGCTGTAGTTTAATAATGTATTCTTTGGCATTCTTGGATAAAGCCCGAAGCTCATCAAGTTCGGTCATAAAGTCATTTTTTACCAACCCGCCTTCAGCTATACTTAATGGCGCTTCCTCAATTAATGTATTTTCAACACGTGTAATTAGTACCGAGAAATCTTCTAATCCTTGATAGAAATTTTGCAGGAGTGACGATTTTGCATTTTTAATCGTATCTTTAATTATTGGTATTTTCTTTAGCCAGTTTTTTAATGCTACGATATCCCGTGCATTACATCGCTCACAGGCAATACGCGAAGCAGTTCTTTCCATATCGCCGATTTCAGAAAATATCTCAGCTAACTCTTTTATAAAATAAGTTTGAGATAGCAATTCGCTAATTGCTTCCTGTCTTTGTTTAATCTTTACGATATCAAGTAAAGGGGTCAAAATCCACCGTCTTATTAACCGTGCCCCACCAGGTGTCTTGGTTTGGTCTAATACAGAAAGCAAAGTAGCTTGAGTTGAACCATCACGTTGTCGTTCGGTTAACTCTAAATTCTTGCGTGTCATACGGTCAATTAAGAGATAATCTGATTCTCGATATGGTGTTATCTTGCGAATGTGGGGTAATGAATTCTTTTGAGACTCTTCCAAATAATATAAGATTGCACCGGCGGCTTGAATTGCAATTGGTTTATCTTCAATACCAAATCCATCCAAAGTCAAAACGCCAAAATGGTTTAGTAGTTTTTCATATGAAAAATCATAAGAAAAATAATAATCTTCTAAATAGGTCTTGGCATATGAACCGTCAGGTACAAATGATGTGGTCGAATTATTAGACTGCGGTAGAATAATTTCCTTAGGGTCAATTTTCTGTATCGTTTCGTTTAGAAAGCTAAAAGCAATTTCTGCCACATTGAATTCACCGGTTGATAAATCGGTAAAAGCTATACCACAATTATTTTTATCTTGTACAACAGCTAACAGAAAATGATTCTTTCGTTCATCTAACAGGGTCGGTCTTAATATTGTACCCGGTGTTATAACTTCAATGACATCGCGTTTAATTAACTTGCTAATACCTGGTGCTTCTAATTGCTCACAAACCGCAACTTTTAATCCGGATTGAACTAATCGTGCAATATAAGTGTCGAGTGATTTCACCGGTACACCAGCTAATGGTACTTGAACTGATTTACCATGAGAACGAGAAGTTAGAGTAATTCCTAAAACCTTCGACCCGATTTTAGCATCTTCATAGAACATTTCATAAAAATCGCCCATTCGAAACAATAAAATAGTATCTTTGTACCGCTCTTTTACTTTACGATATTGTTCTAATAGAGGCGTCAATCGCTCAAGCATATTTGATGTTACAGACCGACAAGTAAAAGGAAAATTAGATTTCTTTCTTCAGGTTATCAAGAAGATTATTCAATGTCTGACGGGCTTTGCTGACATCATCATTATTTAGATACAATGAAGCTAAAGTAACCTGCGGCAAAATCTCTTTCCTTTTAGTAACTGGCATTTTTGTCAGGATTTTAATTGCTGTATCAATATCTTCTTTTTTTGCATGAATCTGCGCTAAAGCGATATATAAACCTGTATCATTGGGTACTTTTTTTAACAATCGTTCATAAAGATTAACAACTTCTTCGTATTGTCCCAAATCATAGTAGGCAGCTTCTATTCGATTACGAACCAAATAATTATAATCCGGATAATATTCTAATAATTCATTCCAGATTTTTATCGCCATATTAACTTCTTTTTTATTATAATAATAGTCACCTAATGCAATAAGAGCTTGCATTGATTTACGATTGTGTCCTAATGCTTGTTTAAAATATTTAGCCGCGTCTTCGGGATTTTTAGTTTGGACTTTTTTACCATACTCGACATAGTAACCAGAAAGGCGTTCTTTATTATTCTGAATTTTCTCAATTTTCTTGAGTAACTCATCACATTCTTGCCATCGTTCGGTTTGACTATAAAGAATCAAAAGGTTTTCATAATGACTTATATTATTACGGTCAAGGTTAATTAATTCCTCAAAAATCGTAATTGCACGTTGAATTCGGTCGGTCTTTAGATAATAATTAGCTAAATTTTTATAGACTTTTTTCTCATCATCCACCGATATATTTCGACGCACGGTCAGTCGTTCGAAAATTTTTGCGGCTCGCTCGGTGTCACCTTTTTTAGTATATATTTCAGCCAGTCGTAAATAAGCATCGACATTGTTCGAATCAACTGTTACCGCTTGTTTCAACTTCACGATCGCTTCATCGTCTTTTCCATCTAAAATAAGACAAAGTGCTTCAGTATATGTTGCAACTGGTGCCTTCTGACGTTTTACATAATCACGAACAGATGGATAAACTGCAATAAGTGCAACTAAAAGTAAAATTAGTATAAATGCCCACATTTTCACTCCTTTTCGTGTCTAATATCTAATGGCAGATTCCTTAATGTTGTAAGTTCTGATAGTAATGATTCATTCTCTTTTTTCTGTCGCCTCAGTTCAGTTCGCAGTTTTATTTCATTAACTAACCAGAAGAAACCTGCTGTAATTAAACCGAAAACAAACGCATAAAGCATTATTAGCGATAAAGGAATATTTTGGTAAGTTTTTCCGAAAACTTCTGTTTTTGAAACTGGGGTTGTGTTTTGTAGGGCGAAATAAACCAGCAAAATTCCGATAATAAAAACAATAATAATTCTTACTGTAGTCATAACTCCTCCTTTAATTATTAGCCATGTTATTGACTATCGTGCCGATTGGGGTCCAACCTGCAACTTTAATAATTTTACATTGATAAATCGTACCAATTTCTACTAGTTCTTCAATTATTACTACTTTATTTGTTTTGGTACGTGCAAATGATTGCTTGCTATTTTTTGATTCGATTAATACTTCAAGTATTTTAGCTGATAAGTCTTTACTTTTTTGTTCGGTAATTTGATTCTGTGTTTCGATTAACTTAATAAGTCTTTCTTGACTTAATTTAACATCTACTTTGGGTTCGATATCAAATGCTTTTGTACTGGGTCGCTCTGAATATTTGAACATATATGCGTAGTCATATTGTAACTGTTTGATAACTTCTAAAGTTTCATTAAAATCTTGCTCGGTTTCAGTTGGAAATCCAACCATAACATCAGTTGAAAAAGATATCTCAGGAATAATTTTACGACCCATTTCAATTTTTTTAATATATTGCTCTTTGGAATAACCGCGGTTCATCAATTGTAAAATACGATTAGATCCGGATTGTAATGGTAGATGAATATGCGGGCAGAATTTATCCAACGATGCAAATACTTCATAATGTTTTGGTGTTAAATCTTTTGGATGGGAAGTTATAAAACGCAATCGCTCAAAGCCTTCTAAATCATTAATTGCTTTTAACAAATCTAAGAAACTTAAATTATTTTCCTGCCAGACTAATACATTTTGACCAACTAAGGTTATATCTTTGATACCGTTTTTAATTAACTCTTCTGCTTCTTTTATTATTTGAGTTTTTGATTTAGAACGCTCCCGACCTCGGACATATGGAACAATACAATACGTACAGAAATTATTACAGCCACGCATTACCGAAATAAAACCGGATACTTTATTATTTGATTTTGGCATGATTCCTTCGTAGTTCTCGGTTGTTAAATTAGTACAGATTTGTGACGATTGAGATTGTATAAAAGCATTAATCATATCCGGTAGTTTAAGATACTCGTCAGGACCAGCAACTAAATCAGCGCCATATTTAGTTCCCAAGATATCTTTATAGTTCTGTGCCATACAGCCAAGAATACCAATTATTAAATCAGGTTTTGACTTTTTAAGTCTTTTTAAAGCATTAAGACGCCCCAATGCACGTTGCTCAGCATGATTGCGGACTGAACAAGTAATAAGATATATGATATCAGCATCGTTCTCTGAATTTACTTGTATGTAACCAGCCTTATCCATGATTGTACTGACAACACCTGCCTCATACTGATTCATCTGACAACCGTAAGTTCGAATAAAGAATTTTTTTATCATATTACTAAATTATATTCTATCTAAATCATTATTTTGTCAAGGATAATCTATTATCACCAATTGACCTTAATAAATTACGAATCGAGGTTATTTTCTGGTCTTTTATAAATACTCTTGGTACACGAGGGCTTATCTGACAGGTAATTTCATAAGGAATTGTGTTTGCCCATTTCGCTAAATCATACGTACTTATTGTTTGGTTGTTCACGGTTCCCATAAGTGTTACAATATCGCCGATTTTGACATTGTGTAAATCGGTAACGTCGATCATTATCAAATCCATACAAATATTACCAACAATATTAGCACGTTGGGGTTGAGTTTTCAATTCATCGGAAGAATGAATTATTACTTCGCCATTTTGTAAGGCATAAGGATAACCATCGCCATATCCAGCGGTAATGACTGCGATTATTGAATCACGTTTCGTGAAATATTTTCGGTCATAACTAATGCTTTGGCATTGTGAAATATAACGTAGATTAACAACACGGCTTCGCAGACTCATTACTGGCGATAAAGATATTTTTCTTGCATTACTAATTGCACTTTTAGGATTAATACCATAAATAGATAGACCTGGTCTTATCATATCAAAATCGGCGTTCGGGAAATTGAAAAATCCTGCAGAATTTGAAGCATGCCGTAAAAAATTACTTAAACCGGATTGATTAAGTTTATCGCACAAATTTTGAAACTTTCCAATTTGCTGTTTAGTAAAATCTGGGTCAGAATTAGCCGATGGAAAATGAGTAAAAATACCATCGATTAATAATGATTTATAATTTGCAATCTCTTGAATCTGCTCAAATGCGCTATCATAGTCTAATCCAGTTCTACCCATACCAGTGTCAACTTCAATATGGATGTGCATATTTGCACCTTTTTTAGTAGTACTTTGAAATAACGATTTTACAAAATCCATTTCACTTACGGTAGGTACTAAATTATATTCCCAAAGCATTTCAATTTCAAAATACGGAATTGGACTAAGTATTAAAATTGGTGTCTTAACTCCGCCATACCGTAATGAAATGGCTTCTTCAACACCCGCCACTCCTAATATATCAACATCGTTTTGAAGCTCTAACGAAATTTCTTTAGCACCATGACCGTATGCATCTGCTTTAATAGCTAAGAGCACTTTTTTATCACCTAATGTCTGTTTAATCGCATGCAGGTTATTTATAAGGGCATTCAAATCAATTTCAGCCCATATTCGTCCGAAATCCATTAATTTGATACTAAACTATTTTTTGTTAAAAGTCAACAAAAAACAGACAAAGAATTGACAAGGACTATTTCTATCACATCGAGTTCTGTAATTTTTCTCTGTGATATTTTCTAAAGTCCTGAAAATTACTATTGACAAGAAATATTTCTTTGTTAATATGAGGTATGAAGAATAAAACTGGGGCTTCTATTCTATTCTATTCTATTCTATTCTATTCTACAACTGTCTATAAATATTATTTCCCTATTTACAATCGTTTTCTGTTGAATCCTTCCGGAGAAACAAATGCTGCTTTATTACCCTCTTGAGTAATTCGAGAGACTCAAGAGGGATATTTTAGAAAAGTAATATGTACATTCTTTTCCCCAAAAAAGAATGTACAGAAAGGGGTAAAAAATGAAAGTTAAAATATTAATAATTTGTACAATTATACCTTTAATATCATTCAGCCAAACCTGGACATCTACAAGAGAAATATCACATGGAAATCAGGTTTTATTACCAAGTTATGCAAACGCTAAATGTATCGCAGTTGAATCTGAAAATATTGTTCACACGGTGTGGATGGATAATGTGGATAATAATTTTGAAATCTATTATGCTCGCTCTATTGATTACGGAACAACATGGTCATCACCTCAACGGTTAACTGAGACCGAACCGAATTCAATATGTCCTGCTATTGCAATTTCCGAAACCTATGTTCATGTTGTATGGATCGAAGAAACTGGCCCTCTTTTTGAAGGTGGTAAAATTTATTTAAAGCGATCTTTAGATTCAGGGGTTTCTTGGGAACATGAAATTTTATTAGCAGGGGAGGATGACTATCAATACCCATCAATTACTGCAGATGAATTAAGTAACATTAATGTCGTTTGGTTACACAACGAATATTTACCAAAAATAAAAGCTAAACACTCATTAGATAATGGTGCCCATTGGGACACAACACTAACAGTTTATACTGGGGGACCACCTGCAACCAATGAAATTTTAGGCAAACCAACAATATCAGCTGAAGGAAATGGTTGTCCACGAGTACATATTGCAGTCAATCGGCATCGAGAGGGAGAAGATGAAGATGGTGAAACCGGACGAACAAAAATTCTTTATGTCAGGTCTTCAGATTACGGATATAGTTGGGAAACGCCATATCTCATACCGAACACATCAGTAATTGGACCATCAACTGAACTATCAATTATGGCTTATGATAGCGATATTCATATTGTTTATTCTTATGCTCTTCTACTTGGAGAATTTCATGATAGACAAGCATGGGTATATTGGATATATGGAATTAGTTCGCTTGACGGAGGTAATTCGTGGGGAGAAAGAAGTACATTGTATTCCTCTGTCACATATGTCGATCCTTTGTTTCCTTTACCAAGACCTTCTATTGGATTTGATAAGGCGCATCTACCACATGTAACCTGGAGCGAATGGAGTTTTTCAGATGAGCTTTTTGGTATATATTATACAAAATCCTTTAGTCAGGGTAATATATGGGAGACACCAATTAGATTTACCACTGAATGTTCACGACCTCAACGTTTATCTCTTAACTGTTATAAAGAACCTCGAGGGAAATGGAACGCAAATAACGGTATTTACCTGATGTGGACTGAAATTGAAGAAGACATTTATAAAATCTACTTCAAACGTGGCTGGCAAATTGGGGCTAATGCAACATATCCGAATCAGGGACGACATCTTGACCGAACTATTAATACCGATATCAGCGCTCTTGCTTTTCAAGGTGAAAACGCACTGTTTTGGCAATCAACAGAAAGGACAGAGGTTTGTTCACCAGTCGGGCTTTGTGATGGCAAACAACCTTCGATTGCAGTGACTGCAGGAAGCTCATCTTGGGTAAATTATATCGCTGATATTGAAAATGAACAACACCTAAAATATCGTATTAAAAGAAGCGAAGACCCGTATGATTGGAAAGAATTAGAGGTTTGGAGAGCTGAAAATATATATGCACCTGCTTTAGCGCTTGCGATTGGTATTGAAGCCACTCCTGAAAATATGGGTTATGTGGTTTATACGGTAAAAGAGAATGATAATACTTACATTTACTTTTCTGCATTTGACTCATTACGAGAAGAACCATACTACACAACAGTTTTGGATAGAGGTGAAGGAGATATTTCAGTACTTGCCCCTTCGATATCTCTTACTCCTGGTGATTTAATCCATATTGTCTGGCAGAAAACAGAGCAGAACGGTGAAATCAGCCGAATCTATTATATAACGACGCGTGACGAAATAACACCTGATGCTATCAGAAACGGAGCACAACCAACATGGTCAGATATTGTTCAAATTTCTCGCGAAGGTCATACCGAACCTGCCTCTAATCCTTCAGTTGAAGCATTTGGTAAATATGTCTATGCTGCCTGGCGAGGTCCGAATGAAGAAGGTAATCCAGCATTTGGCGATATCTGGCGAAGAGCAAGGTCACTTGGTGACCCATATAATGTTTGGCAAGATCCACGAAATATGAGTGAAACTCGTGAACAGGAATCTAATTATCCAGTAATGTCAACAGATTTTGTTACAGTTTGGCAAGAACAAATTGACAATGACAACTGGGAAATCTATGCAAAATTTGAACCTGAACAATCTGCCCAGCCAATTTTCGAAACGCCAACACCATCAAAATACCCACACATTAATGGTTACTGGGACCCAAATCCTGCACTCCCTCCTACTTTTTGCGTCAATACTATCTGGACCGAAGAATTTGCACCAGAACTATTCGAGGTAAAATTTGACTGTTATCGCTACGAATATAATCCCAATCCTGAAGAAAAAGCAAATCTATATTATACAGTTGAAATCGGAGACACCGTTCCTTCACCTTTATGCTCTCAAAGAGACGGTTATTTGCGTTACGGACAATACAAAATTGATTATGGCAATCAGAAACTAAAATATAAACTGCTGTATTTACATCCAAGTTATTACTATGATTTACGAGCAATAGTCTATCAGCAAGGACAAGATAACTGGACACAGAAATTCGATATAGATAGTACTTTTTCAACATCTGTAACATTTGAACCAAACCGACCTGAGACTGTCTGGATTCGCCTTCCTCAACAAGCTTATATGAATGACAATAAAGTGAAATATGATGTTAAGAAAATATTCGGTAACCGCGCAGTCATTGCTGACTTAAGACTATATCAGAAAGAAGAGTTTATTTCAAGCGGTGGTGGTCAACAAAGTGCAAACAATACATTAATCAAAAGACCGATTCTTTATCAATCATTTCCGAATCCATTTAAGTCGCATACCGCTATCCGCTATTCGCTTCCCGCTGAAAAAAAAGTTATGCTATCAATCTATGATGTATCAGGAAGATTAGTCAAAACGGTAATTAATCACAATCAAACATCTGGCATTTATTCTGTTTCTTGGGATGGTAAAGACGATAAAGGTAGAACTGTTGCTCAAGGAATATATTTTTATCGACTACAGACTGATAATTTCTCAGATACAAAGCGGTTAGTATTTATAAAGTAAGTTAAATGAACTTTGGGGCGGTCAAAAAGACCGCCCCAAGGAGGCATTCTGAGAATCTGTAAAATTATTGTGTGGTTTTTTACTCTTGGTGGTTTATTATTTAATCTTCACGGACAATTAAGAATAAAACGAGTTTATTATTTACAATCAGGTTTATACCATGAATCTCACGGTAAAGTAATATGTGTTGATAGTGACCACAATGGATTAAATGAACTAATTTTCTATACTGGTACAATATATGCAACTGACCCGCTTCGCTGGGAAGTATGGGAACATCGTCCAATGAATCGTTATGAACTTGTGTTTGCAGATACAGGAGCATACCCTTATCCCCAAGGCATAACAACTGGTAATTTCAGACCTTATGATGTTGGAGATATTGATAGAGATAGTTTGATTGATTTGGTGGGTCCAAATATTGACCAGCAACAAAATTACAGATTATTTTACAATGTGGTATCAACTCAAGAAAGTCCAAACTATTCTTATTATCCTGAAAATTTATCTTGGTGGTATAGATACACAAATAATGCAGCAATATCAGAGCCATTCTATTTTACATCTGACCTTGACAACGATGGAAATAATGAAATTATCTTTGCTTGGGATTCAATTTATCTTTTTGAAAATATATCTAATAATCAAAATAATCTGATTTTTAAAGGTCCTCCTCCTGCTAATTCATTTACATTTGGTGATTTCGATTTAGATAATAGAAAAGAATTTATAACAGCATGGATGGGTTCAGCTGGAAGGGTTTTTGTTTACGAAAATACCCTTGATAATCAATTTGTATTGGTATACGTCGATACTACATATCGTCCCAATGGCTCTGATGTATTTTCTGGTCAAGATTTAGATGGTGATGGTAAACCAGAATTCTTAGTTGGTTTTTATTCGTACCCCTCATCGACACATTATCTTTATAAATGGGAGTCCACTGGGAATAATACCTATCAAAGACAATTAATAGACCAAAAAGTATACTCTGCTGATGGACCCGGTCGAAGTAAGTGTGGGGACATTGACGGTGATGGAATAGAAGAACTGGTCTGGGCAACACCCAGAAGACTATATATTTATAAAGCTGTTGGAAACGATCAATTTCAACAAGTCTGGGAATGGTGGCAAGACCATGGAACCGATGACCATCTTTGTGTTAATATCTACGATATGAATAATAATGGTTACAAAGAAATTGTTGTTGGTGGTTCTGGTAAAACATCAATCTTTGAAATAGAAGTAGTCAGATTATTAAGACCAAATGGCGGTGAGGTTTTTCAAGACAGCACTCAAGAACTTATTCGCTGGCAGAAATTCTATCCGCCAAGATGCGATTCATTGTCTTTATTCTATTCGATAAACAATGGTAATACATATAATCTAATTACTCATGGTCTTTCTGGTAATGATACTTCTTATTTATGGACAGTTCCTAATGTCAATTCTGATTCCTGTAAAATTAAAATCATTGCCTATGGACCCGGCTGGCAATATGATGAGTCGGATGGGATTTTCAGTATTACAAGTACAGGAATAAATGAGATTACTTCTCCGAATCGGGTCGCAATGACATTGGGGGTGAAAGTGTATCCTAGCCCAGCGAAATCGTTATCCGTTATCCATTATACGTTGCCCGTAGAAAGTAAAATATCACTTCAACTTTATGATATATCTGGAAGGTTAATAAAAACTTTGGTTGACGTACACAAGAAACCCGGTAACTACTCATTAACTCTCAACTCAAGAACTCTTTCCGCCGGTGTTTATTTTCTCTCATTAGAGACAGAAGAGAAAAGAATTATTGAGAGAATTGTTATAATCAAGTAATATACACAAATTAGCACAGACAAAACAACTGGATTATCACAGATAATAAAATTGCATTCATCTATTTTCCCGAAAGGATTACCACCTTTCCTACCCCAAATACTAATACTATACTTACCACAAAATTCATCACTTCTACTGCTTCTATCCGACTGACAATCTGTGATATAGATACTATTACTAATCCAAATACTAATCATAATATTAATCAAATTAGATGCCTTATTAAAAGTAGAATTAGCAGGTTCAATAATGAAGTGCAACATTTCTGGAAAGCATAAACAAATATGTTATAATGATGATTATGCAAAAACAATACAAACACTTATCTTTGGTCGAACGAGAAAA
>Ga0315288_10009054_pt1 | contig 12555 bp, 26 predicted proteins | sample YL17G11_20_MG_FD_203454 | JGI IMG/M metagenome (GOLD analysis project Ga0315288, IMG submission 203454) | Sediment microbial communities from Yellowstone Lake, YNP, Wyoming, USA - YL17G11_20 | ecosystem: Environmental > Aquatic > Freshwater > Lake > Sediment | place: USA: Wyoming | collected...
CTTTGTAACTCACTAAAACAAGAGATATGATTGGAAAGAAATTTGGTAGCATTTACAGTTTAATGAATGACGGCCTAACAGTAAAAGATGGTAGATTAATCAATAACCGACCTGATGGTAAGAATGGAATTGAGAAAGCTACGGAGTTAAGAAAGGCTATAAAGCGAGCTGAGAAGATATCAATGATATCTGAAGGGGTTGCATTAGGAGACATGAAAGCAGAGATGAGAGAAGAAGGAATGGATATGATGATGTCTTTTAAGGGTAGAAAGTAATAATCGACACTACTTTGTGTCGTTTTTAGTGTCGTTTTTATTTTTGTAACTAATTAGTTATTAATACTTTATTCTTTAAATGTCGATTATGTCGATTTTAAAAAGAAAATACAGTGAGAGAAATACATATATATTAATATAAATATATATATATATATAGGGAAAAATTAAATTGACATTTCATTATTTTAAAAAAAGAGATTGTTATTACAATTTAGTTTATATCTTTGCATCAACAATTTAATTAAATAACAATATGATAGATAGTGCAGGGTACTCACCCAAGAACTTACATTTCGGTGAAGAAGGCCGAAAGAAACTAATCAAAGGAGTTACGACAATGTCTAATGCTGTTAAGAGCACATTAGGCCCGGGCGGTAACACTGTTCTAATAGAATCAGTAAATCACTTGCGTGGTATAACTGTTACTAAGGATGGTGTAACTGTTGCTCGTTCTATTGACTTATTAGACCCTGTCGAGAACCTTGCTGTAAGAATGATGAAAGAGGCAGCTGACCAAACAGCAACGAGTGCCGGAGATGGAACGACTACAGCGATTGTATTAACGGAGTCTTTAGTATTAGGTGGTTTAGAGTTAATAACTGACAAGCACAATAGAACAGAGGTTCTGCGAAACATATCGGAGATAACTACTAAGGTAGTGGAAAAGTTAAAGAGTAAGTCTATAAATGTAACGGATGACATGATTGTTGATGTTGCAACTATCTCTGCTAACAATGACAGAAGTATTGGAACGATAATCGCGGATGTATATAATGACGTTGGCAAAACCGGCATGGTGACTGTTGAGCGTTCACAGACCTCGGATACTTATTCAGAAACAACAACAGGAATAAAAGTAGACAGAGGATATGGCTCTCCATTATTCATAAACGACCAAAAGCGTGACGAGTGTATACTTGAGGATACTATGATATTAGTAGCTGATGTAGACATAAACAGTGTTCTTCAAATAGAGAACGTGTTGAAACCAATTATCAATGAAAGTAAGAAGTTATTAATCATAGCACCTTGTAATGCAAATGTTTTAAATACATTGGCGGCAAATGTTATGAAGGCTAATTTAAAGATATGTGTAGTAGCTCCTCCAAACTTTGGATACAAGCAACACGAATTAATGCAAGATATTGCCATTAGCGTTGGAGCTACTTATTTTAGTGAAGGCACGGGAGATGATTTGAGTCATATTACTTATGATGACTTGGGTCATGCTTCAAAGGTAATTGTTGGTCGTGACAAGACGGTGATATTAAAGTCAAACGAAAACATAAACCAATCTGAGATTGACGAGCGTGTAAAGCAATTGTGGGATGCTCATAAACTAGCGAAGCAAAAGAATGACAAAGACTTTATTGTTGAACGTATCGCATCTCTAACAGGTGGTATAGGTGTAATATTTGTTGGTGGCAATACTGACTTGGAGCAAAAGGAGTTGTATGACCGAGTTGATGACGCAGTCTGTGCAGTACGTTCTGCTTTAGAGGAGGGTATATTATCAGGTGCAGGGAAGTCATTGTACGAGATAAGCTTCGATGAGTTGCTTAGTGGAGCAGGTAGCGAGGAGCATAGTATAGCGTGTAAGATATTTAAGACGGCACTACAAGAACCTTTAATTCAGATATTAAGAAATGCAGGGTTATTTGTTGAAGACATTTACAACGGCGATGTAGCGGATGGCTTTGGATATAATTTAAAGACAATGGAGATGGGGGACTTAATTTCAATGGGTGTCATTGACCCACTAAAAGTTACCCGAAGTGCATTACAGAACGCTGTAAGTGTAGCAACTACAATACTAAGTACAAACGCTATTATTACAATGGCAAGGACATATGAGTCACAATAATTGCAGGAAGTGTGACAAAAAGTTTGTTCCTAAAAAGGGAACGATAAACTATTGTAGTCTATCTTGCAGGAACTCAAGGGTTTTTTCAGAGCAAACAAAGGAGAAGAAGAGTTGTATAACTAAAAGAAAGTGGTTAGATGGTTCTTATTCTTTAGTTGATTGGGACAACGTGAACAATGACGTAGAGAAAATAAGTAAGTCTCTTGGTGTTTGGGAAAAAAAAGCTTACGACAGACTATTTAATGGAGAGAAGTTACACATACAAACACTAAGAAAGCTATTAATAGGAGATGTGGAGAATTGTTGTGAGCTATGTAACACTTCAGAATGGTTAGATAATCCCATAACACTTGAGATTCATCATATAGATGGCAATAATAAGAACAATGAATTAAAAAATTTACAAATACTTTGTCCGAATTGTCACTCACAAACGGACAACTATAGAGCTAAAAACATAAAAAAGAAAATATGCAACCAATTGGAAAATACATTGTAGTAAAAAACATTGACGAAGAGATTAAAACTGAGTCGGGATTGATTTTATCGGGTGATGATGCCAATCAACTGAGATATAAACGCGCTGTTGTGCAAAAATCCGGCACAGATGTGTTGGTTATCAATGAGGGTGATGAGATATATTACGACAAGGGTCGTAGTTTCACCATGATAATCAATGATATTCAGTGTACAGTCATCACTGAGAACGATGTAGTGGTGGTATTATAGTTTATTTACTGTCCTTTCCTTACCTTTAAAGGACTTGTTCATTTCCATAATCATATTACGGTACACTTTGTCGGTATACTTCACATTTTTCTCAAACATAGTGTTACCACTACCCATTGGTATCTCCTCACCGCTAAGTTTTTTGTATATTGAGGTAATCATCCTACTTGTCTTGTATGGCAGTTCATATATCGCTCTACTTCCTTTAAATCCTCTACGAAATACAACTATCCACCCATCTCTTAGCAGGGTGTCGAACCTATTTACGTTCCAACTAACAAGTGCATCGAACTCTTTGAACTTATCTTTTGTAAAGTACTGTTCGGAGTACAAGAATAGCAGTATATCAAGGTCTGCTTGTGTAAGTCCATACTTATTTTTTATGTAATATCTTATTACGCGCCAATATTTTAGATAATCATTTCCTATTTTTTTCATTTTATTAGATTTTATTTTATTACTTTTGTAAAGATAAATTAATTATTTAAAAAAAAACAAAAAATTATGTACACACAAGAAGAAAAAGACAAGATGGCAATGAGAAATTCTACCATCGACAAATTCGCTGCAAACAAAGGATGTCCTGATGGATGGGCTCCTGATGCTAATGGAGATTGCCAAAAAACTGCTGCCCTTTTGAAAAAAGAAAAAGACCTTCAATTAAAAACAGGACAGACACCAATTCCCAATAGTAATCTATATCAGAAACCAAAAACTAAAGCAGAAAGATTAAAGAATATGGAAGATGCAAAAAAACTAAAATAATAAAAATGAAAAAATATTTTAATATAATTCTCTTTTTACTTTTTCAACAAACATTTTTTGCACAATTAATAAATCATGAAGATGTTGTAAAAGTTAAATTTTCACTCAATAAAAATGAGGGTGAGTCTTTTGTAGTAGCTAAAATTAATATTATTTCGGGTTGGTATATTAATTCATACAAACTTCCCAAAGGTTCATATGCTATTCCAAGTGATATAAAAGTCAATAAGACAAATAAACTTACCGTTAAAGAAATGATAGAGCCTAAGCCGATACAATACATAGACAAAGACCTTGGTGATATGCAAAGTCACCACAAAGGTTCAATCATAATGAAAAGAAAAGTTTTAATTAATTCTTCTAGTAATTTAAAAGTTACAGGTGTCTTTTCATTTCAAGTATGTGATGAAGCAGGAAAATGTTTAGTACCTTATGAGTATCCTTTTTCATTATGAGAAAAAACGGAGAGTCAAAAGGATTTTCTCAAGAAGAGAAGGATGCAATGGCGATGAAGAACTCGACTATTGATAAATTAACTTCTCTTATAAGAGAACAAAAAATAGAGTCAGGCTACAAAAAAGTAAATGACGATGAGTTAATGAATCCATATGCAGAAGCTTACCGTGAAGGAAAAAAAAATAAAAAAAAATAACTATGCCACCAAAAGAAAAACTTAAACCTGAAGACCTTGCGTTTAATAACAAGGCTGTTGAGGCAATTGCTAAAAATGCTGCTGAAAGAGATGAGTTAAGAAAAAAGAACAAGAATGAAAGAGCTGCATTATATGCACGAAGACGAGCAAGTAGAGATACAGGAAGTACTGCTAGGTCTAGACTAATAGGATTATCAACTCTTAACCGACCTTTTCAAGGTGATGGACTTACTAGCTAATGGCAAATAAAGAAAACATGAAGTGCAATAGTCCTGTTCCTTCAAACAGAGCGGGCAAAAAGAAAATGGTCAAGGCATGTAGCAATGGCACAGAGAAACTGCTACACTTTGGAGCAAAGGGCTATGGTAATAATTATAGTCCTGTAGCAAGAAAAAGTTTTAGAGCACGACATAGTTGTGATACTGCAAATGATAAACTAACACCAAGATATTGGGCCTGCAAAAATCTATGGGCAGGTCCGGGTGGTTCAACCACAAGCAATCCAAGTAACCGAAGAGGTAAATACTAAATGAAAGACGCTTGTTATAAAAAAGTAAAGGCACAGTATGATGTGTTTCCATCTGCAAGAGCTTCACAGGCTATTGCAAAATGCAGGAAAGGTTCGGGTGCTATTAGAAAGACAGAGGCAGGAACATCCTTAAAGAGGTGGGAAAAAGAAAAGTGGACTGATACCAAATCAGGTAAAGCTTGTGGTGCAGGAGGAAAGAATGAATACTGTAGGCCAAAGGTAAAAGTTTCTTCACAAACCCCTAAAACAATTTCTGAGATAAGCCCATCTAGGTTAAGTGCCAAGAAGGCAGAGAAGTCAAGAGTTGGTATGGGCAGAAAAGTTTCAAAGGTATAGAGACATACTAGTAACCGAAAAGGTAAATATTAATAAAAATAAATAGTATCTTTGTAAAAATAATAACCTAAAAAAACAAAAATTATGAGCACAATTAATGTAGACGTTGTAAGTCCTGAGACAGGATATGAATTATTAGTAAATAATGTTCGTTTAAGAAGAATGAATGATGGAAGTGGAAGCCCTTCTAATTTATTCATCGGAATTCCAACACAAAATGCTGCTTCAATGACAGCAAATCAAAATACTATGGTTGGTAGCGGTAATTATAATACAACAGGTAATGGCAACACAGTTTTAGGTTGTTTTACTGCAGAGAGTTTAACAACAGGAAATAATAACGTTGCAATAGGAAATGTTGCTTTATTCAATACAACTACAGGATTTAGAAATATTTCAATAGGAAGTTCTTCAATGCAATCTGCAACTTCAGGTAATCAAAATACTTGCATTGGAAATCAAGCAGCAACTACTCTTACAACAGGAAGTAGAAATACCTGTATAGGTAATGGAGCACAACCATCTAGTCCAACTGTATCTAATGAAATTACTTTAGGAGATTCACTAATTGGTACTTTACGTTGTGCAGTTACTTCAATTACATCATTGTCTGATGCTAGAGATAAAGAAGACATTAAAGATTTAAGTACAGGTTTGGATTTTGTAAAATCATTACGACCTGTAGAATTTACATGGAAAGATAGAGATGAAAATGGCAAACAGGGTATAGCTGACTTTGGTTTTATTGCTCAAGACTTGAAAAAATCTCAAGAAGATGCAAAAAAAGCTGAAGTACTTAAATTAGTATATGATGAAAATCCTGAGAAATTAGAGGCATCTTACGGTAAGTTAATTCCTATTTTAGTAAAAGCTATACAAGAATTATCAGAAGAAGTTAAACAATTAAAAAAATAAATAAATAATAACCTAAAGACAAAAAAATTATGAGCACAATTAATGTAGACATTGTAAGTCCTGAAACAGGCACAAAAGTAACAGTAAATCAAGTAGAAATTTCCCAACCAATTGTTGGTACAGGAACAGCACCTTTCAGAAATACAATTATTGGTACAGGTGCAGGAGCATCACTTACAACAGGTCCAAATAGTGCTTCAGGAACAATGAATGTTGTACTTGGTACAGATGCCATGAGATTAAATACATGGGGGTACGCAAATGTTGTAATTGGAGAAAAAGCATATGAATTAAGTGGAGGTGTAGGTAATACTGTAGTTGGTTCTACTGCTTTAAACTCAGCAATTCTATTTGGCACTAATGCTGATTCATTCCAAACTGCTATTGGTTTTCAGGCACTATATAATTTTACAACAGGCATGGCTCCTGACCCGTCAGTTCCTCTATTCGTTCAGTCAAGTAATGTTGCTGTTGGTACGAGTTCAGGAATTTCATTAACAACAGGGGCAAATAATACCTTTGTAGGTTCAGGAAGTTCAGCTAATATTAATTCAGGAAAAGGAAATGTAGCAGTAGGTACAGATTTTAACACAGGCTTAATTGCAGTTGGAGATTATAATACATTTTTAGGTCAGGCCGCAGGTTATAACTTTAATGGTGGAAATAGTAATACATATTTAGGAGCAAAGCCTTGGGCTTTTTTATTAACTCCTGTAGCTGAAACAGGAAACAATAATATTCTTGTTGGATATAATGTATTTAAAGCTACTCCAAGTGCAAGTAACTCAATTACATTGGGTAACTCAAGTAATTCAGTACTTAGATGTGCAGTTACATCAATTACTTCATTGTCTGATGCTAGAGATAAAAAAGAAATAGTTGAACTTCCTGTAGGTCTTGAATTTATTAAAGGCTTAAAGCCTGTATCTTTTGTATGGGATGATAGAAATGAAGAAGGAAAACATGACATTAAAGATTTTGGATTTATTGCTCAAGATTTAAAGAAATCTCAAGAGGATGCAGAACTAGCTGAAACATTAGGTTTAGTTTACGAAGAGAATCCTGAGAAATTAGAGGCTAGTTACGGTAAGTTAATTCCTATTTTAGTAAAAGCTATACAAGAATTATCAGAAGAAGTTAAACAATTAAAAAAATAAATAAATAATAACCTAAAAAAACAAAAATTATGAGCACAATTAATGTAGATATTGTAAATCCTGAGACGGGAAATGATGTAATAGTAAATGGAGCTCCTGTAAGATGGAATTCAGCAACTTCATCTTTAGCAATAGGAAATCAAGTATTAACATATAATACTGCAAATTACCAAACAGGAATTGGATTTAATTCATTACAATTCTCAACAGGCGGTGGGAATGTAGCTTTGGGATTTCAACCATTAAGAGACAATACAACCGGTCTAAATAATATTGGAATAGGAAATACTGCTTTAGGTTATAATACAATTGGAAATAGTAATGTTGCTGTTGGACATAATGCTTTACTAAATAATACTACCGGATACAACAATGTTGCTATTGGATTTCTTGCAGGTCCTGCCTCTCTAACAGGAGGCGCAAATGTTTTTATTGGAAGTAATTCCGGACAATTTTTTGTATCCGGAATAAATAATATTTGCATAGGTACAAATTCAGCTACAGCAACTACATCAACTAGCGACTCAATTACATTGGGTAACTCAAGTCATATAGTACTAAGATGTGCAGTTACATCAATCACTTCATTGTCAGATGCAAGAGATAAAGAAGATATTGCTAAATTAACAGCAGGATTAGAATTCGTTAAAGAACTTAATCCTGTATCTTTTGTTTGGAATGATAGAAATGAAGATGGTAAACACGGTGTAAAAGACTTTGGTTTCATTGCGCAAGATTTAAAAGCTACTCAAGAGAAATATGATATGGCTGAAACATTAGGTTTAGTTTACGAAGAGAATCCTGAGAAATTAGAGGCATCTTACGGTAAACTTATTCCTATCTTAGTAAAAGCAATACAAGAGTTAACAGCTAAAGTTGAACAATTAGAAAAATAAATAAATAATAACCTAAAGACAAAAAAATTATGAGCACAATATCAAGTGGAACAAGATTTATTGGAATAGCTCCAAGTGTAAATCTAACAGAAAGAAAATCAGCGTTAATTAATAATGAAACTGAACCATTTACAATTGAAGACATTGCGGATACGGTTAGCGGCGGTGGTATTTATGCAAATGCATTTACTGCTGTTGGACCTATACTTGCAGACATAACATTACCTCAAGGAGGAACATTTAATTATCCATCTCCATTAATTATGGGTTTAGGATTTACTTTAACTATTCCTTTAGGTACAACGCTACATGTAATTTAAATTTTTAAAAAAAAATCAAATCAAATGGGAAAGACTAAAGGAATGGGTGATGTTATTGAAAAGATAACAAAAGCCACAGGAATTAAAAAAGTAGTAGATACTGTTTCAAAAGTAACAGGAAAAGATTGTGGATGTGCTAAAAGAAAAGAAGCGCTAAACAATCCTAACCTACTTGTAAATAAAATATTTAACAATAAAAAATAAAAAAATGAAAAAAGTAGCTAAGGTAACAAAGAAGACAGCTTTTGATATTAAGGAGGCGAGTAATCAAAAATTAACGGCAAGTGCAAGAAACAACTATGCGAAAAACGCACAGGCAGCTATGAAAAATACTAAAAAAAAATAAGCCATGCCAAATTTAAAACTTCAGGTAAGTAGAGCATTAAATGTTATACCTTCAGCGAATACAAATATCCCAATGCCTAGTGTTATTGTAACTAGTCTAGCAACAGCGACTACTGCAAATAAACTTGTAGATTCAACAAAGAATTTTTCTTCAGTTGGAGTTAATCCATTAAATGTACAAGTTGGAGATACCGTATATAATAATACACTTTCAAGCGCAGCAATGGTTACAAATGTAGATAGTGCTACGCAGTTATCTTTAAACTCAAATATAATGTTATCAACAAATACTTATACATTATATTCAGGCACAAATATCCCCGGCTCAATTGAACCATGTGTATTATATGTTGGTACAGGAGGTGACCTTAATGTTACTACTGCAGGAGGTGATGTTGTAGATTTTGTTGGAATAGCATCAGGGACTTTTTTACCTGTACAAGTAATAAGAGTAAATTCAGTTGTAACAGCAGCAGATATTATAGCCCTTTGGTAAATGATACAGATAAGTATAAATATAGCGGTAAAAGGTTTATCAATTATTAGTTCTTTGTTTAATTTCAGAGTAACTGAGAGTAGTGATAAAAGAATAACCGAGTCAGGAGATAAAAGAATAACAGAATAAATATATATAATGGCAGATAAAAAGATTAGTCAATTAACAGCAAAGGGTGCAGCATTAGCAGCTACTGACTTAATAGAGATTGCTGAAGATAATGGAGCAGGTGGCTATGTAACAAAGTCAGTAACAGGTGCAAATGTAAAGAGTGGGCTACAAGCTACTCTAGTAAGTGCTACTAACATTAAGACTATTAATAGCAATACTATTTTAGGTAGTGGTGATTTGGTAATAGCAGGAGGGCAGAAAGTACCCGCAGTATCTAATACAATAGGTACAACTATTACAGGCTTAACTAATGCTATATCAGATTCATTCTTATTACCTGCTAATACTTTTAGTAGTAATTGTCAAATTGAATTACAATGGTACCCATCTAGGATTGTAGGTACAACAGGTGCGACACAGGGATTAGTATATATCAATAGTACTAACTCACTTACAGGAGCTACTCTAGTGGCTACAGGTATTAATCTTACAAATTCAGGAGTGAGTAATATCACTTGTAGAAGAACTATAGCTGTAAGGAGTAATGTAGGAACTTTAATGTCTACAATAAATCAGGCAAGTAGTGATTTTAGCGTAACTCAACCAACAGAAAACTTGCCATTTAACAACTCATCAGATATATATTTTCTATTCGTTATGAATAATATAACAAATGTTTTGCTACAATCTCGTAATGTAGGATATAGATTAGTAGGATATAACTTATAATAATAAAGCAATGAGCAATATAAAAACAAGCAAGGGTAAATTAACCTTTAATAATACAGAGTATGTATTACAGAACTTTACTAATGATTCAGATGAGTCAGTTAGCTATGCTCTAGTATCAGATAGTCAAGTGCATATAGGAACTGATAAGGGCATCATATTATTTGACCTGTCATGCACTATTAACAAAGAGACATTTACAGATATTAATTTATTTACTGCAGCACTTTACTAACACCTAGATAAAAATGAAAGGTAACTATTTAGCAAGTCTATATTTTATTTCGGGTTATATAACTTCAATGTTTATGATGTTTCAAGGTCAACAATCTTATATTGCTTTTGGTGGCATAACATTATTTTTTTATTTAACTTTTAGCTTAACTGAAGCTCTTGAAGATTTAGACTTATGAAAACACAACTATCCCTATTATTAATATCTATACAATCAGAACTATTGACACTTATATCTATATGCTTTGCATTCTTTTTACCGATATCGGGAATATTGTTAATGATAGGAGTATTAATTATCATTGATACTTTTACAGGTATTTGGAAAGCCAATAAGTTAAAAGAAAAAATAAGTAGCAGAAAGTTATCAGCTATTATTAGCAAGTTAGCACTCTATGAAATTACAGTTATAATGTTTTTTTTAATCGATGCGTTTATTCTTAACGATATCATTCTTACATTCTTTAGTGTACCATTTATGCTTACTAAAGTAGTGGCATTAGTTCTAGCTAGTATTGAGGTAATGTCTATTAATGAGAATTATAAGATAGTAAAAGGAATAGACTTATGGCAGTCAATGAAGTTACTATTTGCTAGAGCTAAGGATATTAATGATGACATTAAAAAGATAAAGAAATGACATATACTAGAGAGCAGATAGAAGCAGCTGTAAAAGCTAAAGGATATCTTTACTTTAAAGGCGCTAAAAACTATGATGTAAATATTGTAGGAGTTAGAAACTCTGATACAGGTCAAAAAGTTACTAATCTATTTGATGATAAGATGACTATCTCTTATAGAGTAGATGGTAAATGGTTTTATCATGAGTGGGACAACACAACTGAGCCCGGCAAGAAAGGAGTGACACAATATCACAATGCTAATGGGGTAGCTAGATTAGTTCCTAATCAATATAAAGGAGCTTATGCAGTATCTATGCATCGAGGTAAATATCAGGCAGTATGTCAAAGATTAGGAGATGTTACTGTATGGAGAGATAGTAATAAAGATATGACCTTTGATGAGGTTGAAACAGATACAGGGATGTTTGGAATAAATATTCACAAAGCAGGTACAGTATCTAACTTTGTAGAAAATTGGTCAGAAGGGTGTCAGGTATTTAAAAGAGTAAAAGATTTTAATGAGTTTATGGTAATAGTAAATAAAGCTAAAGCAATACATGGAAATCACTTTACTTATACATTAATTGAATCAAAAGATATAAATGGCTAAGATAAAATTAGAGATAACAAAAAAGGTTAAGCCTAAAGTTAAGCGTACAAACGTACATGCAAAAAGTAAGACTTCTAAATTAAAGTCAAGTAAAAATTACAAGAAAATTTATTCAAGACAAGGTAAATGAGAAATTTTTTAGCCGGCACAAAAACAGGAAAGTCAAAAACAGCGAAGTATTATCAAGAAAATCCTGAAGCGAGAAAAAAGAAGGTGAAGTATGATATGAAGTATCATGACACTGAAGAGCGTAGAAAATACCGAAGAGATTTAGAGCGTACTAATAGAAAAAATGGTACAAGTGGAAACCACGATGGTATAGACAATGCACATGTTTCTAAAAAGAAAACAGTACCTCAATCGCAAGCTAAAAACAGAAGTGATAAATCAAATAATTTTTTTAAAAAATAAAATATGTTTAGAGTATTATTATTATTATTTGTGTTGTATGGTTGCTCTGCGCAATACCATTTAAACAAAGCAATTAAGAAAGGATATACATGCGAACAAACAGGAGATACTATAAGAATAACAACATTAGATAGCATACCTGTTATTATTAATGACACTATAGTATGGGAGAAAATTATTAACATTAAGGATACTATTATTAAATACAATACTGTTTATGTTCCTAAAACTAGACTAGACAAAAGAATAGAATATAAAATACAAGTAAAGACTCTATATAAAGACAGAGTGGTATACAAGTATAAGTATAGAGCTGAGGGCAAGAAAGCTGAAACTGAGGTTAAAAAAGCTAAGTTAGAAGTTAAAAAAAATCAACCAAAAAAGAATTTCTTTTGGCTTGGAGTTTTAGTAGGAGTATTAATTTCAATTATTATTTCATTGCTTTGGAAAATATTTGTTAAAAAAGCATTACATTTGTAACTAACTTAAATTAAATAAAATGGAAAACAATAATATTCAAGACATTATTTTTGCAACAGAAGAAGAATTAAAAAA
>Ga0315288_10009060_pt1 | contig 12553 bp, 9 predicted proteins | sample YL17G11_20_MG_FD_203454 | JGI IMG/M metagenome (GOLD analysis project Ga0315288, IMG submission 203454) | Sediment microbial communities from Yellowstone Lake, YNP, Wyoming, USA - YL17G11_20 | ecosystem: Environmental > Aquatic > Freshwater > Lake > Sediment | place: USA: Wyoming | collected...
TGGACGCGCTGGTATGAATTGACGGGTTTCGACGACTATCGCACCAATATCCGCCGGGCCTGGTTCTATGTCCTGCGGCATCCGGCCTATCGCGAAGGCGTCGGCCAGTATGTCTGGTATTCGGTCTGGAACTGCGGCCTGGGCTTCTTTGCCGAGATGAAATACCGCGAGGTCTATGGCGATTCAACGTATCTCGCCTATGCCGACACCTGCCGCCAGTACTGCTTCGCGAACCCCTTGAACTTCACGTCCAACACCCTGCACGGCAACGTCACCGCGCTCGCCGCGGGCATGATGTACCGCTATGCCCTTGAGCGCGCCAGTCCGGCCATGCGCGACACCGCACTCGCCTACGGCAACCGGGTAAGAACCTGGGTCGAGCAGATGCCAAGCCGCCTGCGCACCGGCAACTGGGCGATGTCCGGCGGCACCCTGCTGTGGGGCCTGTGCAACTCAATCTGGCGCGAGGACACCGTCGCGGGCAAGGCCTGGCTGGCCGTCTATGCCGACTCGGTCCCCTACTTCATGCCCAGCGGCCAGTGGAACTGCTCGTGGAATATCTGGGACGCCAACGCCTTCCGCGCGGCCGAGGAAATCACCCATGTTCCGCGCTTCGGGCAATACCACCAGCGCCTCACCGATACCCTGCTCGGACGCGACGTTGATGACGACGGCGGAATTCCTGCGACCTGGACCGACCCGCAGAACCAGGACCAGGTCTGGGTCTCCACCTATCTTGACTTCATGGGCATGGACCGGTTCACCGAACCGATGTTTGACACCGACGCCGGGGCGGTGGACATCGCCGGCATTGACCCCGGGCGCATTTACCTGCCCGGCGATTCGCTCTCGGTCTCGTGCCGCGTGACCAACTACGGCCGCAACAGCCTGCCGGCCGTGCCGGTGACCATCCGGCTGCCGTTCTACGAGGATACCGAGGTGACCAGCCTCGAGTTCCTGCAGCTTGACACGGTGGACTTTGGCCGGTTCGCACTGAGCGCGCCGGGCACGATTTCCATTGCCGGCTTCACGAACCTGGGCAACGACCAGCGCCGGGACAACGACACCGCCTATGCCGCGGTCCGGGTCTGGACCCCGCGCGCGATCGCCGGCCATCTGCGCGACTCGCTTTCGGGCCTGCCCTTTGCCGGCCGCGTCGAGCTCTTCCTAGGCACCGACACCGTGCCGTTCCGCCGCGCCGACGCGGACACCTCCGGCGAGTTCTCGGTCACCGGCATCGACACCAGTCTCCGCATCCGGGTCCGGCCCGCGCCGCCCTATCCGGACCGGCAATGGAATGTCCGCATCAGCAGCGACACGTCATTCACCCTGCGAATCCCGCCGGCGCAAATCCTGCTTGTGGACAACGATACCCTGAGCCGCTGGGAAACGTTCTACACCTCGACCTTCGATACCCTGAACCTGAGCTACTGCATCTGGCGCCGGCGCAGCCAGGGGCCGCTCCCGGTTGCGCCGCTCGCCGGGCTGGCCGAACAGCTCGTCGTCTGGTACACCGGCAACTCCCGCCGCGCGACGCTGGACCAGGCGGACATGGACAGTCTCTCGGCTTTCCTTGATGCCGGCGGACGGCTCTTCATCACCGGCCAGGACATCGGCCAGGAACTAAGCGCGACTCGGTTCTACCAGGACCGGCTCCACGCGCGGCTCAGAGACACCACGCTTCTGCTCTACTATGCGTTCGGCAACCGCGGCGACTCGCTCGGCCAGCTCTTCAGCCAGAGCCAGACCGCCGGTACGCAAGGCGCGAACAACCAGACCTCCCGGGACGGCATCCTGCCGGACAGCCTCGCCCGCGCGTTCCTGTACTACGATACATTGACCCGACAGGTCGCGGGCATCTGTCATCATGACGCGACCACCAACGCCCGGGTCATCTATCTCGGGTTCGGTTTCGAGGCCTTGAACCGCCCGACCGGGCATCCGACCTACGAGTCCCGCGTCACCTTCTTCCGGAAATGCCACGACTGGCTCATCGGCGCCAGCGGCATCGCCGACCCCGGAACCCCGACCCCCGCCCCCCAGCCCCTCTCCGTTTGGCCCAATCCATTCCCCGAGGAAGCGGTCATCTCGTATGCAATCCCGATCCCGGGTTTCGTCAGATTGAGGGTCTTTTCCAAGGTCGGCGCGCTCGTTCGAACTCTGAGCCAGGGTCTGCGCCCGGCCGGTGCCGGTCAAGCGGTCTGGGATGGTCGAGACGACCAGGGCGCTCCGGTCAGCCCCGGTGTCTACATCTGCCGACTGGATGCCGGTGCTTTCGCCTTCAGCCGGAAACTAGTCCGAGTCAGCCGAACCGGGGGTCGGCTTGACTTGGGGCGCTTTTTTCCGTAATCTGAGGGTCATGATTCAGGGCGTCGAGACCCGCAAACTCAAGCTGATTCCGGACGAGCGGGGGTTTCTGATGGAAATCCTGCGGTCCGATGACCCGCTGTTCCAGAAGTTCGGACAGATCTATGTTTCGGTCGTCTATCCCGGCGTCATCAAGGGCTGGCACTATCACAAGGTCCAGACCGATTACATCGCTGTCATTCGCGGCATGGCCAAGGTCGTCCTCTTTGACCGCCGCGAGCAGTCCCCGACCTATGGCGAAATCCAGGAGTTCGTCGTCGGCGAGTTGAACCCGACACTCATCCAGATTCCGCCGCTGGTCTGGCACGGCATGAAGGGCATCGGCGAGAAGGCCGCCTATTTCATCAATTGCCCGACCGAGCTCTACAACTACGGCGAACCGGATGAGTTCCGCGTTGACCCGTACGACCCGACCATTCCCTACAACTGGCAGCTCAAAGAGGGCTAGCCCCGCCGGGAACTGTCTCAGCAAAGGAAAGTAGCAGGATGACCAGGGTTCTCGTCACCGGTGGCGCCGGTTTCATCGGCTCGAATTTCGCGCGTCACCTGCTGGCGCACAAGCGCTATCACGTCACGGTGATTGACAAGCTCACCTATGCCGGCAATCTCGACAATCTCGCGGCGGTGACGAAGCACCCGGGCTTCCGGTTCGTCAAGGGCGACATCTGTAACCGGACGCTGGTTCGGGAGTTGGTCGGCAAGACCGACCAGATAGTCAACTTCGCGGCCGAGACCCATATTGACCGGTCAATCTATGACCTGGACCCGTTCGTCAAGTCGGATTTCATCGGCGCTTATGTCCTGCTCAGCGAGTTCCGGCGCAACCCGCGCGAGCGATTCATCCAGATTGCGACCAGCGAAGTCTACGGTTCGGCCCAGACCGTGCCGATGACCGAACTGCATCCGCTGGACGTCCAGAGCCCGTATGCCGCGACCAAGGTCGGCGCGGACCGGCTGGCCTATGCCTATTTCCGGACCTACAACCTGCCGATACTCATCATCCGCCCGTTCAATAACTACGGCCCCCGGCAATATCCGGAGAAGCTCATTCCGTTTTACATCACCAGCGCAATAGAAGACAAGCCACTGCTCGTCTACGGCACCGGCCGCAACACCCGGGACTGGCTGCATGTCGAGGACTGCTGCCAGGGCCTGCGCAAGGCGCTTGAAGTGCCCATCGCAAAGGTCAGAGGCCAGGTGATTAACCTCGGCTCGGGCGAGGAAGCGAGCGTGCTGGATATTGCCGACATCATCCTGCGCCGGTTCGGCAAGCCCAAGTCGCTGCTCAAGTTCATCGCCGACCGGCCGGGCCACGTCGAGCGCCTGATTTCCAGTACCGACAAGTCGAAGCGCCTGCTCGGATGGAAAGCGACCACGCCATTTGCCCGCGGCCTGTCCGCGACGATTGCCTGGTACGAGGCCAACCGCGTGTGGTGGCAGAAGATCCGCCGCAAGCGGCAATACCGGGAATGGTACCGGACCTGGTATGAGAAGACGCTGGCGACCGCGGGAAGGATGAAGACCTCCCCTTGAACCCCCGAATCCTCAACCCCTTGGATCCTGTGGCAGCATGAAGCCGCTAGCCCCGATCGAGGACGCCATCCGCGACATCCGGCTTGGCCGGTTCGTGATCGTCGTGGATGACGAGAACCGCGAGAACGAGGGCGACTTCATCTGCGCGGCCGAGAGCATCACCGCGGACAAGATCAACTTCATGGCGCGTCACGGCCGGGGCCTGGTCTGTTTCCTCGCCCCGGGCGACCAGCTCGACCGGCTGGACCTGCACCCGATGGTGAACATCAACACCGCCAAGCTCGGCACCCAGTTCACGGTCTCGGTGGACGCGGTGAAGGGCACTACGACCGGCATTTCGGCGCATGACCGGGCCCGGACGATCAAGGTCCTGTGCGACGCTCGCAGCCGCCCCGCGGACCTGGCCCGGCCCGGCCACATCTTTCCAATTCGTGCGGTGGAAGGCGGCGTGCTGCGCCGCGCCGGTCACACCGAAGCCACGGTTGACCTGTGTCGGCTCGCCGGTTTGCGTCCGGCCGGCGTGCTGTGCGAAATCATGTCCGAGGACGGCACCATGGCGCGCCTGCCCGAGCTGCAGCGCATCGCGCGCCGGTTCAAACTGAAGATTGTCACCATCCGGGACCTGATTGAGTATCGCCGCCGGCGCGAGGCGCTCGTGCGCAAGGTCGTCGAAACCACGCTGCCGACCGACATCAGTGCATTCTGCTCCTCGAGTCCCCACCCGAAGGCCGGGTTCGAACCGCACCGGAAAACCGACTGGCGGCTCGTGGTCTATGAGGATGTGGTTGACGGCTATGCCCACCTGGCCCTGGTGCGCGGCGAGGTGAGCGGCAAACGCAACGTCCTGGTCCGGGTTCACTCGCAGTGCCTGACCGGCGACGTGTTCCATTCGCTGCGCTGCGACTGCGGCGAGCAACTCATGCGCGCGATGCAGGTGATTGACGCGGCCGGAAGCGGCGTCGTGCTCTACATGCGCCAGGAAGGCCGGGGCATCGGCATCGCCAACAAGATCAAGGCCTACGCCCTGCAGGACAAGGGCTTCGACACGGTTGACTCGAACATCCTGCTCGGCTTCGAACCGGACCTGCGCGACTACGGCATCGGCGCCCAGATTCTGGCCGACCTCGGGCTGACCAGCATCCGCCTGCTTACGAACAATCCGCGCAAGGTCGTCGGCCTGAAAGGCTTCGGCCTGGAGATTACCGGGCGGGTGCCGATTCGCGTCCGCCCCAACACCTACAATGCCCGCTATCTCGCAACCAAGCGGGACCGCCTCGGCCACCTGCTGGGACCCGAGGAATTGACCGGACCGGCGCGCAAACGCCGGCGCCGGAGATAGGAGGGAGACATGCAACGCAGGGAAATCAAAGGCAAACTTGACGCTTCCGGCAAGCGCTTTGCCGTGGTCGTCTCGCGCTTCAACGAGTTCATCAGCAAGGAACTCCTGGGCGGCGCGCTCGACTGCCTGGAGCGGCATCGGGCCGCGGATGTGGATATCGTCTGGGTGCCGGGCAGCTTCGAGATTGCCCCGGTGGCCCGAACCCTGGCCGAATCCAAGCGCTATGACGCGATTATCGCGCTCGGCGCGGTGATTCGCGGCGAGACCCCGCACTTCGACTACGTCGCCGGGGTCACGGCCAAAGGCATCGCCAAGGTATTCTACCAAACCGGGATTCCGACAATTTTCGGCGTCATCACCGCAGACACGGTGGACCAGGCGATTGACCGCGCCGGGACCAAGTCCGGCAACAAGGGCTGGAACGCCGCCCTCGCGGCAATCGAGCTGGTGGACCTGAAGGCGCAACTCTAGCCGCACGGCGGTATCTCAGTTTGCACTTCGCAGTCCGCGGTCAGCACTGCTCATGATTACCCGTCGCCGCCAAGCCCGCCAGGGCGCGGTCGAAGTTCTCTATCGGCGTGACCTGATGAGCGATCCGATCGAAGACCTGGTCACCGAAGTCGCCCGGCGCCGGGAACTCGACGGGAACGCCCGGCGTTTCCTCCGCCAGCTCGTCGAGAAGACAGGCGCGTGTCAGGAGGAAATCGACGCCGCGTTGACTCGGACTCTCAAGCACTGGAAACTGGAGCGGCTCTCGTTCGTCGACCGGGCCGTTCTGCGCATGGCCTGCTGCGAGATTCTCCATTTCCCGGACATCCCGTCGAACGTCAGCATTAACGAGGCGGTCGAAATCGCCAAGTCGCTGGGCGGCAATGATTCCGGTCAGTTCGTAAACGGCGTGCTGGATGCAGTCTCCCGGGAACAGCGAACCCCTGCCGCGCAGTCCGACCCGGTCCCTGACGACGGGAGCGACCACCTGTGAAACTCGGCATCTTCTCGGACGTCCACGCCAATATCGAGGCGCTCGAAGCCGTGCTCGCCTTCTACCATACCCAGAAAGTCACCGAGTATCTCTGCCTCGGTGACATCGTCGGCTACGGCGCGGACCCGGAGGAATGCGTCCGCGCGATTCGCGACCTGCACGGCGTCATCATCGCCGGTAATCATGACCAGGGCGCCGTCGGCAAGACCGCGGCTGAAACGTTCAACATCGACGCGCGCGCCGCGCTCGCCTGGACCCGGCGGCACCTCACCCCGTTCGTACGCTACTACCTGGACGCGCTGGAACTGACCGAGGTCCTGCCCGCCTATTCCTTCCGCCTGGTCCACGGGTCGCCCTCGGCCCCGCGCAACTGGGACTATATCGTTGACTGGTCGGATGTCGAGTACGAATTCGGGTTCTTCTCGGAACGGGTGTGTTTCATCGGCCACTCGCATGTTCCGTTCGCCGCGCGCCTGGACCCGGGCGACGCCCGGCCGCACCGCATCCGCGCTCACGAGTTCGAACTCAAGGACGACGGCACAAAGTACCTGATCAACGTCGGCAGTGTGGGCCAACCCCGGGATAGCGACCCGCGTGCCTGCGCCGTTGTTTTCGACCCGGCCAACCACCATGTCTGCTACCATCGCGTCGAGTACGACATCGCGACCGCCCAGCGCAAGATCATCAACGCCGGGCTGCCCGAAGCGCTCGCCGCCCGTCTCGCCGTCGGCCACTAGCCCGGGCTGTCGTCCCGGTTTCCAAATTCCGCGACAGGACTGCACGACCAGGAACACGAACCGGGGATTACAGATTGCGGCATCAGGACGTGGAACGTGTCACGTGACACGTGTCACGGACACCCCCATGTTTGCACTTTGATATCTGCATTCTGAAATCCCCTCGTTTCCCTCATGTTCGTCGTGCCGTCGTGTTTCTATTCCTGATCTCGAGTCTGGTTCGTCTGCCTTGACCCGCACCGGCAAATCGCTATAGTTACATACCATGAAAGGTATTGTCCTGGCCGGCGGATTGGGCACGCGCCTGCTGCCACTCACCCGCATCACGAACAAGCACCTGCTGCCAATCTACGACCAGCCGATGGTCTTCTACCCGATTCAGAAACTGGTCCAGGCCGGAATCCGCGACATCATGCTTGTCACCGGGGGCAACAGCGCCGGTGATTTCCTGCGCCTGCTGCGGAACGGCCGGGACTTCGGTCTCGAACGAATTCACTACACCTATCAGGAAGGCGAAGGCGGCATCGCCGACGCGTTGCGCCTGGCCCGGGAATTCGCCGAAGGCGACCGGATCGCCGTCATTCTGGGCGACAACATTTTCGAGGATGACCTCTCCCCTTACGTTGCGTCGTTTCGGAAGCAGCCGGCCGGCGCCAAGCTTCTGCTCAAAGCGGTGGACCGCCCGGAACGGTTCGGCGTCGCCGAAGTTCGCGACGGTCGGATTGCGGGTATCGTGGAAAAGCCGGCGCAACCGAAGAGCAATCTGGCGGTCACCGGCATCTACCTTTACGACGCCCGGGTATTCGACTTCATCCGTACCCTGAAGCCTTCCGCGCGCGGCGAACTGGAAATCACCGACGTCAACAATGCCTACCTCGCTCAAGGCACCCTGACCTACGACATCCTGCCCGGCTGGTGGACCGATGCCGGGACGTTCGAGTCGCTGCACCATGCAAGCGCGCTGGTCCGGCAGCAGCGCGCGAAAGAGTCGCCACGCCCTGGCTGATTCGGAACCGGCGGGCGACCGCCTCTCCGCAATGACCGGGCCCGTTGTTCTGATTGACGGGCACTCAATTGCCTACCGCGCGCATTTCGGGCTGATTCGCAGCCCGCTGCGCAACTCCAAAGGACAGAATACCTCCGCGGTGTTCGGTTTCGTGAACTCGCTGAACAAGCTGCTTGCCCGGCTTGCGCCTGAACATGCCATAGTCGTTTTCGATGCCCCGGGCAAGACCTTTCGCCACGACCTGTTCGAGGACTACAAAGTCCAGCGCCCGCGCATGCCCGATGACCTGATAACCCAGTTGCCGATTATCAAAGAAGTCACGACCGCACTCGGCATCCGCACCGTTGAGATACCCGGCGTCGAGGCCGACGACGTGCTCGGCACTCTTGCCCGGGAGTTCAGCGCTCAGGGCTCTGCGGTCTATATCGTTACTTCGGACAAAGACCTGCTGCAGCTCATCGACGACCACGTCCGGGTCTTCGACCCGTTCAAGGACAAGGTCTATGACCGGGAATCGGCAACCGAGCGCTTCGGCATCCCGCCCGACAAGATGCGGGATTTTTTGGCCCTCAGCGGCGACTCAATCGACAACATTCCGGGCGTGCCCGGCATCGGCGACAAGCGCGCCCAGGCATTGCTTCTGAAATACGGAACGCTCGACAATGCACTGGCCCGGGACCCCGGGCTGCAGCCGCATCGCGAGGTCGCCCTGCTGTCCCGGGACCTCGCCACCCTCAAGACCGACATTGTCCTCAAACTGACTACGGAACAACTGCATTTGTCCGAACCCGACCGGCCCGCGCTCGTCCGGCTCTTCAGCGAACTGGAATTCACGTCCCTGCTGCGCGACCTGCTGGGCGGTGAGCAGGAAACCGTGGAAATCGTCCGTGATGAAACGCTGAACGGATTCGCCACTGCCCGGCGCGTCGGCGTCTGGACCGACGCGGACTACTGCTATCTGAGCGTGGAAGGAACTCGTGTCACTCAAGTTCCGCTGAGCGACTCTCAGTTGCCGGCGATTCTGCGTAATCCAGATGTACAGAAGATCGGCTTTGACCTCAAGCGCGTGCTCAAGCAGTTCGCATCGCAGGGCGTTTCCGTCTCGCCGCTGGCCGATGTGATGATTGCCGACTGGCTCCTCGACCCCAACCGCCGGAACTTCGAACTGCCCGAGATGACGCTGCGCCTGCTGGGTCGCGCCTCGGACGAAACGCCCGGGGCACCGGCCGCGGCCCACGCTCTCCAGCTATTTGACAAACTCGAACCCCTGCTGCGGGACAAAGGACTGACTGCACTTTTCGCCGAACTGGAGATGCCGCTGGAACCGGTACTCGCCGACATGGAACTCCGAGGCGTGGCTGTCGACAAGACTGCTCTGCAGACCCTGAACCGGGAACTCGGCGAGCAGGCGACTCAGTTGGAGAAGGGCATCTGGCTTCAGGCCGGCGCCGAGTTCAACATCGCTTCGCCCCGGCAACTCGCGCAGGTGCTGTTTGAGAAGCTGGAACTCAAGCCCAGGCGCCGGACCAAAACCGGCTATTCCACCGACGCGAGCGTGCTCCAGGAACTGGCACTTATCAGCCCGGTCGTTGCCGACATTCTGAAGCTGCGCGAACTCACCAAGCTCCGCTCAACCTATCTCGAACCACTCGCCGAAATGGCCGACCCTGTCTTCGGGCGCGTGCACACGAGTTTCAACCAGACCGGCACCGCCACCGGCCGGCTCTCGACCAGTGAGCCCAACCTGCAGAACATCCCGATTCGCGGCGAACTGGGCCGGAAGATACGCCAGGCCTTCATCGCTCAGCCCGGGTACGTGCTCATCTCCGCCGACTACTCGCAGGTCGAACTGCGCGTGCTCGCCGAGTTGACTGGCGATGAGAATCTCAAGTCAGCCTTCGCTCGCGGCGAGGACATCCATGCCCGGACCGCCGGCGCGCTGTTCCACTGCCCGCCCGCAGATATCACTGCCGACCAGCGCCGGGTTGCCAAGATGGTCAATTTCGGCATCGCCTACGGCATGAGCGACTTCGGCCTTGCGGGTCGGCTGGGCATGCCCCGCGAAGAGGCGCGTGCATTCATTGAAGCCTACTTCACGCTCTATCCGGCAGTGCGCGTGTGGTCTGAACAGATCATCGAGGAAGCAACGCGAACCGGGTTCTGTAAAACCATGTTCGGCCGAATTCGTCCAATAGGTGACTTGCAGTCCAGAAACCGACAGGCATATGAGGCGGCGCGCCGCGCGGCAATCAACACCCCGATTCAGGGCACCGCGGCCGACATCATGAAACGCGCGATGGTCAGCGCACACCGGGAGCTGGCGACGGCCGGCATTGACGGCGGCATCGTCCTCCAGATTCACGACGAGCTCCTGCTTGAGGTCGTCGAGCCGCACGCGGCCCGGGCCGCCGGCATCGTCCGCGAAGCCATGCAGACTGCCTGGTCCGGGTCTGTCCCGCTGGAAACCACAGTCGGCAATGGCCCCAACTGGGCCGAAACGCACTAGTGCCCAGTGTCAATTGACATCACTCGATTTTTTGACATAATCACGTGCCTTGATATCCATGACTTTGAGCATCTTTCGCAATTCCCCGTGGAAAAGGAGGATTGACTTTTGAACGGTTACCTGCGAGTCGCGCAATTTCTCCTTCGCTATCGTCGCTTCATCATCTGGTCGGTGGCCCTGGCGACCGTCGGCACTGGGATATTCAGCTTCCTGACCCCGTCTCGCTACCGGTCCACTGCGCAAGTGCTGCCGCCGAGTGATGAACAAGACCTCCTTGCCACATCCTCTCTGGTCCAATCCACCAAGCTCAGCAGCATGATTCGCGCCGGGGGCGTGATTCGGAGCGGAACGAGTGCTGACCTCCTCGCTGCCATCTTCCATTCTCGCACCATCCAGGAGAGAGTGCTCGAGGATTGCAACTTCAAGACGGAGTACCGAATCCGGAAGCCGGGTATCGAGGAAGCACTGCGCCAGTTGAGCAAGCTGACTTGGATATCTGCGACCGATGAGGGCATCGTCTCGGTCAGCGTTGAGGGCCGGACCCCGGCCTTGGCCGCCAAGATGACCAACGCTTATGTCCGAGAGGTAGACCGCTTCCTCCGGGAATCGAACATGAGCCGGAGCCACAACGTCCGCGTTTTTGTCGAGCAGCGTCTTGCTCAGAGCGACAGCGAGTTAACGGCGGCGTCCGACTCACTGGTCGAATTTCAGAGCAAGCACAAGCTCGCGGCAATTGATGACGAGACCAAGGCCGCAATCGAGCAGTACGCAAAACTCAAGGCCCAGCAGCTAAGCTATGAATTCGAATCCGGCGTCGCGGACAAGGTAGTCCAGCCGGGCAACCCCTATGCTCAACAACTCAAGTTTCGGTCGGCCGAACTCCGTAGTCAGCTCTCGGCATTCGAGAAGGGATCCGGTGCAACCGGATATGGAGTCGGCTCATCCGTGCCCCTGCGCCAACTACCTGCCGTGTCTGCCGAGTACGTCGGGCTCCTCACAAACTACCGACTCAAGGGAGAGCTCAAGGGCCTGCTCGTCACGCAGTTCGAGGATGCTCGGATCAAAGAGGTGCGGGACACGCCCGCGATTTCCGTGCTTGACGAAGGCAAAACGCCGGAGCGCAAGTCATATCCCCGCCGGCTGAGAATGATCGTTACCGCATTCGTGATCAGCCTTTTTCTGGCGGTTGGCCTGTCGGCGGCAGCCGAAGGCGTTCGGAACGGGACGCGCGCTGGACTGGACAGTCCCGAATCAGTCACGGCACTGTCGGATGTCCGGAACCGGTCGCCTCGCCTGGCGCGGCTCCTGGACCTGATAAGCGGCACCGACCCGTCGCGACCGACATCCAACACCCCAGGTAGTAAGCGTTAGGAGCGCTGTGCCTGCTCCTCTGCGCTGCCTGTTCGTTTTCGGGACGCGACCGGAGGCCATCAAACTCGCGCCGGTTATCGCCGAACTGCGCTCGCGGCGTTGGTTCCGGGTTCAGGTCTGCCTAACCGATCAGCATGGCGCATTGCTCGAACAGGTCCTTCGCGTATTCCACATCCGACCCGACTTCCGGCTGAACGTGATGAAACCGGGCCAGAGCCTCTTTGACGTCACGACCCGAACGCTCGGGCGACTGGAACCGGTATTGCGAAGCGCCAAACCCGACGTCGTCTTTGTCCAGGGTGATACCACTTCCGCTTTTGCCGGTGCCCTGGCCGCTTTCTACCGCCGAATCGCGGTGGCGCACGTCGAAGCCGGGCTTCGCACCTATGACCTGTCGGCGCCGTTTCCAGAGGAGCTGAACCGCCGGTTGATTGCGCCCATCGCCCGGTTCAGCTTCGCACCCACCGCCGTCGCGCGGAAGCATCTGCTAAGTGAGAAGATCCCCGCCGAGCACGTCTTTGTCACGGGCAATACGGTCATTGACGCCCTACTCGGCATCACCCGTCTGCCCGAGCCGGCGGCATTACGCCGGTTCGTGCCCGCTGACGAGCAGTTTATTCTGGTCACCATGCACCGCCGCGAAAGCTTCGGCGTCCCAATGGTGAGAGTGTTCAGGGCTTTGCTGCGCCTGACGGAACTTGCCCCGAGAATC
>Ga0315288_10009061_pt1 | contig 12552 bp, 15 predicted proteins | sample YL17G11_20_MG_FD_203454 | JGI IMG/M metagenome (GOLD analysis project Ga0315288, IMG submission 203454) | Sediment microbial communities from Yellowstone Lake, YNP, Wyoming, USA - YL17G11_20 | ecosystem: Environmental > Aquatic > Freshwater > Lake > Sediment | place: USA: Wyoming | collected...
CGCGGTTTTGTTGAAGGCGACGATGTCGGCCACGGGGCCGCCGACGTTGTGGTCACCGACGGTTTTACGGGCAACATCGCCTTGAAGACCGCCGAAGGAACAGCTAAGCAGATCGGTGAGTATTTGCTTGCCGCCATGGGGCGGTCGCTACTCGCTCGCATCGGTGCCGTCCTGGCGCAGGGCGCTTTTCGCGCCCTCAAGGAGAAGATGGATCCGCGCCAGCTGAACGGCGGCATTTTCCTTGGGCTTAATGGCATTGTGGTCAAGAGCCACGGTGGAACCGACGCCACTGGTTTCGCCTGCGCGGTCGACCTTGCTTACGACATGGCGTCGAGCGGCGTGGTGAAACGGCTTGCGGAGGACGTTGCCCGCTTCCATGCAGAGCTTGAGCTTGACGGTGCGGCGTAGGCTTGGGAATGGGTAGCTTGTTGAGGACCGTCGTCAAGGGTTGCGGTGGCTACCTGCCTGAGCGGGTGTTGACCAATGCCGACCTCGCCAAACTGGTCGACACCAGTGACGAGTGGATCACCGCGCGGACGGGCATCAAGGAACGGCGCATCGCGGCCAAGGGCGAGCTCACCTCAGCTATGGGGTTAGCCGCGGCACGAGCCGCCCTTGCTGACGCCGGAATGGAGCCCGAGGACATCGATCTTATCATCCTCGCCACATCGACCCCGGACCAGACCTTTCCCGCGACCGCGGTCACCATTCAGGCCGAGCTCGGCATGACCCAAGGGGCCGCTTTCGACGTGCAAGCCGTCTGTTCCGGCTTCGTTTTCGCCATGACGACCGCCGACAACTACCTGAAGAGCGGCGAATTCCGCCGCGCCCTGGTGATCGGCGCCGAAGCCTTCTCCCGCATCCTCGATTGGAACGATCGCTCGACCTGCGTGCTGTTCGGAGATGGCGCAGGGGCGCTGGTGGTGGAGGCCGAGATGCAGAATGGCGCCGCGACCGACCGGGGCATCTTGGCGTCCTCTTTGCGCTCCGACGGCCGCTACCGCGACAAGCTCTATGTCGATGGCGGTCCATCTTCGACCGGCACCGTAGGCCAGGTCCGGATGGACGGCGCCGAGGTCTTCCGCCACGCGGTCATCAACATTAGCAATGTGGTCAACGCCACCCTGGCCAAGGCCGGCTACCAGGCCTCGGACGTCGACTGGTTCGTGCCCCACCAAGCGAACAAGCGCATCCTCGATGGCGCGGCACGGAAGCTTGGGCTCGACCCCGAGCGGATTATCATCACCGTAGACAAGCACGCCAATACGAGCGCCGCCTCGATTCCCTTGGCGCTCAGCACGGCTTGTGAGGATGGCCGTATCAAAAAGGGCGATCTCGTGCTGCTGGAGGCCATGGGCGGCGGTTTCACCTGGGGAGCCGTGCTTCTCCGCTGGTGAATTTGAGCGAAAACTGCCACGCTAAAGTCACACCTTCGTCGAAAATGACGCAATATCAGGAATTTGCTCGCGGCAGCGATTGACCGAGTTGCACCTGCTCGATTAGCATCTTGGATTATCCCGCGACCAGGGGAGCAGTCGTACGATGGGCGGGAAGACACTGACGCGCGCCGACCTCGCGGAGGCGGTGTTTCATAAGGTAGGCCTACCGCGGAACGAGTCCGCCGAGATCGTGGAGCTTGTGCTCCATGAGATTGTGGCAAGTCTTGAGTGCGGGAAGACGGTCAAGCTCTCCTCATTCGGCTCTTTCGGCATCCGCGATAAGGGTCAGCGCGTTGGACGCAACCCCAAGACGGGCCAGGAAGTTCCCATCACGCCGCGGCGTGTCCTGGTGTTCCGAGCGAGCAACATTATGAAGCAGCGTATCAACGAGGCGCTGTCTCGGAGAAAGGCAGCCGAATAGGCGCGGCCCGAGTTACGACGCTGCAGAACATCAAAGGCGGGGAGTTTGGAGCGGTGGACAAAGCGCCCGAGGCCTTTCGTACGATTAGTGAAGTAGCCGACGAGCTCAATGTGCCTAAGCACGTGTTGCGTTTTTGGGAGGCCAAATTCGCCCAGCTTAAGCCGATGAAGCGGGGCGGCGGCCGACGCTATTACCGGCATGAGGACGTTGCCTTGTTGCGTGGCATTCGCTTCTTCCTCTACGACGACGGCTACACCATCAGAGGCGTGCAGAAGATCCTGCGGGAGCAGGGGCCCCGCTTCGTCATGGAGCAGCGGCCCCACACCGTGGCGGGCGAGGAGGCGGGAGTTCCGCGTGATCGCGAGCTTCCTGACGTGGCCGCCGAGGCGGCACAGAGCCGCAGCCTGAACTCCACGCGAGGCCTGGAGGAGAGGGCGACTCTGCTGGACGCCGAGGGCCTCCGCGCGGTTCTCAAGGAGATCGAGGCCTGTCAGCAAATCCTGGCCGCGTCCAAGACCTAGAGTCTGATCCCGAAAAGTTGCAGACTTTTCGGATAAGATCATGCGTCAAGAAAAAGCCAGCGACGTAACGCTTGTTTCAGGGCCTTGAGGTGTATATCCAAGCCCATTCGCACCACGGCTTCGGAGCGTAGCGCAGCTCGGTTAGCGCACCGGTCTGGGGGACCGGGGGTCGGGAGTTCAAATCTCCCCGCTCCGACCACTTTCTCCCTTGATAATCAACAGTTAGCTGAGGGTGTGGAAGTTCGCTCAGGGCGAGGGGCCTTCTCCCAGGACCGAGAGATAGAACTCGACCACCTCGTTGGTCATATGCTCCACGGTGAGGCGCTTCGCAACTTGCGCCTGCAGCCGAACCGCCCGATCGAGAAATGGCTTCGGGCTTCCCAGAAAGGCCCGCATTTGGCCTGCGAGCGCGGCAATGTCTCCAGGCCGGATGAGGGGCGTATCGGTGCCCGCCACGATCTCCGGGATCCCCCCGACATCCGTGGCGATCAACGGCATCTGAGCGGCGGCGGCCTCGAGCACCACATAGGGGAACGACTCTGCCCGCGACGGGACCACGACGCAGCGGCCCCGGGCAAACGCGGTCCTTGCCGGCAACGGCCCGGCAAAGGTGACTTTGCCGTCAAGACCAAGTTTCTGCGCCAGCCGTTTGAAGTCTTTTTCGTCGGGACCGGCGCCGACGATGACCGCCGTCGCGGGATAGACGGTTCGCTGCGCGGCGAGCGCGGCGAGGAGGATATCGATGCCTTTCAATTGCCTAAGCTCACCCACGAAGACAAAGTCGGCGGCATCGTCGGCGAGCCTCGCCTCGTAGAACTCGTGGCGGTAGAGCCCGTTCGGCACGATGCACACAGGGCAGGGCGGTTGGCCGATCATCTCGTCATAGCGGCGCGCCGCGAAGAGGCTTTCGAAGATGAGGCCGTCGGTCAAGGGAGCAAGCCTGCGCTCCGCTTCCATATAGAGACGACCGGCAAGCGTTGCGGGGGCATAGTGCAGGCTGCCGCCATGAGGCGTGTAGAACGCCACCACCCTCTTGCCTTTACGCTTCAGCCCCCGAGCAGCAAGCCGGGCATAGGCGCCGCCTTTGGCTCCGTGGCCGTGCAAGACATCGACGGCGAGACGTGACGCAAGCAGCTTGACCTTGCGGTAGTTCCACCAGTCGCCGAGTCCAACCTGACGGGGCATGGGATAGCGCGTGACGCCAAGCGCACAGAAATCCGCCAAGCTACCAAGGGCGCGCGCAGCCTCGCGCCCGCCGGTCTCCGAATCGCAGATGATGCCAACTTGGAGCCCAAGCGCGGCTTGGCCCTTGGCCAAATCGTGGACGTGTCGGAACAAATCTCCGATCGGCGCTCTCAGGCAATGGAGAATGCGAAGCGAGGAGCTCACGATGACGGAAAACGGGGGTCCAGGGTGGCGGTTCCCTGCTCTTTAGAAGAACCGTTCGAACACGTAAATAGTATTGCCCGGATGCACTGGATAATCGGGTGGCACCATCACCGTGCTCATCATCCCTCCAAATCTGCGCGTGAGCCGCACTTTGCGCTGACTGGCCCGCTCGGTGTTAGCCTTCGGCCTTCGCCACCGCCATTTGCACCGTGATGCACTCAGTTCGCATGCTCCGATTTAGAGCCTTTATGGTTAAGGAATACTGACTGCCCGTGCCGAAGCGAGCCGGACCTTAAGGACTTAGTTACGAGGAGGCGCTTTAATGCCGCTTCCAGGTCACGGAGTCCGGTGGTTCTATGCAGTCGCAACACGCTCTGCCCCTTGCTGAGGACGTCGATCTCGGCATGCTTGGGCGCGCTCTCTGGCGTGCCAAGGCCTGGATCGTTGGCTTAGCCGCCGGCGCCGAGATCGTGACCTTTGTCGGCCTGCCCGTGGTCAGGCCGCTGTACACGTCCGAATCTCGAATCCTCATCGAGAACGATGTATCGCCCTTCACCCGCGCCGCCAGGGATCCCGGCCGCGATCAAAAGCAGGCCCTGGACGAGCAGGCGGTGCAGAGCCAGGCGCAGGTCCTGACCTCGCGCGACTTGGCGCTCGACGTCGCCAAATCGTTTGACCTTTCCAACAATCCGGAATTTACCAAGGACGCGGGCACCAGCCTGTTCTCACGTTTACTGCATTGGCTTGGCCTCGGGCGAGGATCGGATAAGTCAGAGCAGGCATCTGGTTCAACGCGCAGATCGAGGAGCTGCGCAAGAAGGTCTCCGAATCGGAGGTTGCCGTGGAGCAGTTCCGCTCGAGCAACGGCCTGTATGCGGGCTCCAACAACGTGACCCTCGGCGCCCAGCAACTTTCCGAGCTGAACAGCCAGCTCATCCTCGCCAAGGCTCAACGATCCGAGACCGAGGCCCGAGCGCGGCTGATCAAAAAGATGCTCGACGAGAAGAGCGACATCGACGCGACGCCGGAAGTGCTCAAGTCCGAGCTGATCGGGCGGCTCATCGAGCAGCGCGCTCAGGTGCAGCGCCAGCTGGCGGAGCTATCGGCAACGCCGTTGCCCTCGCATCCACGCCTCAAACAACTCAATTCGGAACTTACCGACGTGCGCAGCCAAATCCGCCAAGAGGCGACCAAGATCGTACGCGGGCTGGAGAACGAAGCAGAGGTCGCCAGTGCACGCGAGACCTCGCTCCGAAGCAGCCTCAACGAGGTGCAGTCGCAAGCCTCGGGACAAAGCGACGCGGGGATCAAGTTGCGAGCTCTCGAGCGCGAGGCCAAGGCCAACCGTGATTTGCTCGAATCCTATTTGGCGCGTTTCCGTGACGCGAGCGCCCGGCACGACATGGCGGCCGTCCCGGCCAGTGCCACTATCGTCTCGCGCGCTCCTGTTTCCTCAAAACCGTCCTTCCCGAAGTGCGGTCCGATCTCGGCGCTCGCCACCTCGGCGACGGCCCTTCTCGCGCTGGCCTTCGTTCTGTCCCGGGAGCTGATCGGGGGCACCGCGGCAACGGGCGCCGCATCGGCTCCCGTCACGAGGGGCCGATTTGAAAGAGTGCTGGGGGCGGTTGCCGCCGATCCGAGTCGGGAGCAGACGAGCAAGCCTGTGGTGCAGCGGGCGCGTTCGGAGGCTGAGGCCGGGGCGCCTAACGATCTTCGGAGCTATTTGCAGAGAAGGGCCGCCTTGCAGACACGGGATCAGGCCAAGGACGTGCGGCGCAGGGATGCAACCGCATCAAGCGTCAAGGGCCGGGCTCGGCCGGTGTTGAAGTCGCTCGATGTCGTGCTTAACCATGTCCGCGCCCGCTCGGCGGGGAATACGCCACGCGAGGTTCTGGTTGTCCCGGTTTCGACCGATGTCGACGCGACCAACGAAGCCATCCGGATCGCGCGAGCGCTTCTCGCGGGCAAGCAGCGCGTGGTCCTCGTCGACCTGACGCGTGGCGCCGCGGCCGTATCGGGACGGCTCGGGCTGCCCCGCGCGCCAGGCTTCGCCGATCTCGTCGCTGGCCGCGCGGACTTCGAGCACGTGGTTCATGTCGATGAGGAGACGCCGCTACAGGTCATCCCAGCGGGGAACCCGACGGTCAAAACCGATGGCGACGACACCGAACGCACGACCCACATCTTCGAAGCGCTGGCCCAAGCCTATGACTGCATCGTGCTGCACGCCGACCGCGAGACGGCCAGGAAGCTTGAGCCAGTGCTCGATGGACGCCTCCAGGCGGTGGTTGCCGTTCTCGCGCCCGGCGAAAGCGCCAAGGGTGGCGAAGAGGCCTTCGCCAAGCTCACCATGTTCGGTTGCTCCGTAGTGCCCTACGAGCAGACAGACGGGGAGCGCCGGTCAGGCCGGTCGGGACTGTTCGACCGCGCCGCAGCGGTCTGAGGCCAAAGGAGGACCCGCTCGTGACCGGTGTGAAGACTGCAATGATGAAGGCAACCATGTCGGGACTTTATCATACCGGCGCCCATCGCCTCCTCGCGCCCTACACTCAAGGCTCTGGTGTGATTTTCACCCTGCACCATATCCGGCCCCCGCGAGCAAAGGCCTTTGCGCCGAACCGTATCCTTGAGGCAGCGCCCGAATTTCTCGATGCCGTGCTCGATCAGGTCGAGGAGGCCGGACTGGACGTCGTCTCCCTCGCCGAGGCCGCGCGGCGTCTCAAGGAAGGCGAGGGAAGGCGCTTCGTCTGTTTCACCTTCGACGACGGCTACCGGGACAATCTCGCTTACGCTTATCCACTGTTCAAACGCCGGTCCTTGCCGCTCACTATCTACGTGCCGACCGACTACCCCTCAGGACGGGGCGAGCTGTGGTGGCTTGCACTGGAGGAGGTCGTCGCCAGAGCGGATGAGATCGAGCTTTGCCGCAATGGCGAGCTCTGGCGCCTGCCGACCGCAACGGTGCAGGATAAGGAACGAAGCCACGATCAGATTTATTGGTGGCTCCGCTCGATTGATGAGCCCACGCAGCGGCGGGTCGTGCGCTCCCTGGCCGACCGTTATGAGATCGACACGGCCGCGCTTTGCCGCGACCTGGTGATGAATTGGGATGAGATCCGCGGGCTTGCCACCGATCCGCTGGTTACCATCGGCGCCCACACCAAGGGCCATTACGCCATCGCCAAGCTGTGCGCCGAGAAGGCCGTCGACGAAATGAAGGGAAGCGCCGATGTGCTTGAGCGGCAGCTCGGCGCGAGGCCCGCTCATTTCGCCTTCCCCTATGGCGATGAATCGAGCGCGCGGGCGCGCGACTTCGCGCTCGCCCGAGAGCTCGGCTTCGAGACCGCGGTGACGACGCGAAAAGGAGTGCTGTTCCCGGCGCATAAGCGCTATCTCACCGCGCTGCCCCGGGTCTCGCTCAACGGCGACTATCAATCCTTGGCCTACACGACGCTCTATCTGTCCGGCGCACCGTTCGCCTTGTGGAATCGCTTCCAGCAGGTCAGCGCCGCTTAAGCGCATTTTAAGCGTCGGGCCGCTGCATCCAGCGGATCAACAGTCCCGCCGGCAACACCCAGGCGAGACCGGCCGCGAGCGCGTAGCCAAGCGTCGCCAGCGGACCTAGTGAAGCAATGCGACCGAGCCCGACCGCCCCGACCAGCGCCACATAGGCGGCGAGGAAGGCGAGCAGCAACACCGTGCCGACAAGTTTGCGGGTCCTGACTCGCATTCGACGACCATAGTCATCCGCACTCATCCTGCAAGACCGGACCATCGCGATGGGTGTGGAGGCTTTCAATTGAAGTGGTAAGTTACGCGCGGCCCGAGGGCCGTGGACATTCCGATGCGAAAGGACGCCATGCTGCTCGGCTCCGAACGACTTATCGCCTCTTCCCGTCTTAACGGGCTACGTGTGGGCGTGCTCGCCAATCCAGCCTCGATTGACCACAGCTTTACGCATGTGGTCGACCGGCTCAGCCAATCGACCGACTACACGCTCGCCGCCATTTTCGGGCCACAGCATGGCTACCAGTCGGACCTGCAAGACAACATGATCGAGACTCCCCACACCAAGGATCGGCGCCGCAGCGTGCCGATCTTCTCGCTTTACAGCGAGACGCGGGAGCCGACCCGGGACATGCTGGACCTCATCGACGTCCTGGTCATCGATCTGCAGGATGTCGGGTCGCGCATCTATACCTTCATCTACACCATGGCCAATTGCTTGCGTGCCGCGGCGCGAAGTGGGCTGCCCGTCATCGTCTGCGACCGTCCAAATCCGATTGGCGGGGCGCGGGTGGCAGGACCGACGCTCGAGGCCGGATACGAATCGTTCGTGGGTCAGTTCCGCATGCCCATGCGGCATGCCATGACCGTCGCCGAGCTCGCGCGTCTATTCAACGAGCATCACGGCATCGGCGCCAATCTCGAGATCATTCTCATGGAAGGTTGGTCGCGCGAGATGTATTGGGACGCGACCGACATCCCCTGGGTGATGCCGTCGCCGAACATGCCCACGCTCGACACGGCCATCGTCTATCCCGGCACCGTGCTGTTCGAAGGCACGAAACTGTCGGAAGGGCGCGGCACGACGCGGCCCTTCGAGCTCATCGGGGCGCCCTGGCTCGACGGCGAGCAGCTGGCAGCCCACATGAACCGCGTGGGGCTAGAGGGCGTCCATTTCCGCCCCGTGGGCTTCGAGCCCACCTTTCAGAAGCACGCGCGGGTTGCTTGCGGCGGGTGCCAGATCCACGTGACGGCTCGCGCGGACTTCGAGCCGGTGAAAGTCGGCGTGTCGCTGCTCCGCGAATGCTTCGGCTCAGCACCAGACCGCTTCGAATGGCGCGACCCGCCTTACGAATATGAGCACGACAAGATGCCGATCGATATCCTGGCGGGCTCGCCCGAATTGCGTGACCAGATCGAGCAACAGGTGCCGCTCGATGACATCGAGGCGAGCTGGCAGCCGGGGGTGGGGGAGTTCGAGGAGGTGAGGCAGCCATATCTGCTCTATTGAGCGCCGCGTCTCGCGGAAATCCCTATTCGAAGACGATCTCCCCAAAGCGGTCGGGTTGATGGAAGTCGAGGCGGTCGCCGATGTCGGCCCAATAGCCCCAATGCGGGTGTGAGGACTCGTCCGCGCATTTGTAGAAATTCGCCCGCCATGTCTGGCCGCTCGGCTCCCCAAGGGGACCGGTGAAGGTTTCGAACAGCGCCAATGGGACAAGGGCGGAGACTATCCAGACCAATGGGCCGGAAACTTCATCGCAGATCGGTTGCGTTAGCGACGTGCGCACCTCGATGGTAGAAGCGATGCCTTCTGGAACCTCAATGTATTTCTCGAAAGTGCCGTCCGGCCTACGGGGCTTCTCGATGTACCACAACAGCAATGTGCCGATTGCGTTGAACTCGAAATTGAAATAGCCGCGGTCGGGCAGGGGGCGCACGAAAAACTCGACGCAGGACTCCTTATGCGTCGGCGACTGGTACGCCGTGCTGCGCGCAAGCACGTAACGGTCTTCAACGCGAAACATGACAGCAAGCGCATGGCCGTCGTACAAAACGCGGGCCTGCGTGAGCGGAGTGTGACTGCTACCGCGCGAGCGTGTGCCGCGCGGATGAAAGCGTGAGATCGTGAGTATTTCGGCGCGGGACCAAGCGGGGTCGTCGAAAGCCGCGGACGCTTTCGGCAGTTTGTCCGCGCGGCGGACGATGTAACGCGGCAGATCGGCCAGGGGCGACGGTCGCGGACGGCCAGGGCTTGACGCAGCCGCTTCGTTCGACGGCATTGCTTCCGGCTTCGAGTTTGCCAAGACTGCCGCCTTATTTGCTACAACACTTGGGCTTTAACCCAAGTGTGGCACGCCTCCGCGTGGGACGCCACGCTGACATTCCGCCTCGGGATTTCGACCAACCATGATCGACTCGAAAATGCTGCTGTGGATTACGCTCGTATGGGCCGTGGCGGCCTATTTGATCGTGCCAAAGTTGTGGGCGCTTTACTTCCGTCGTCACCCTATGCTCGCCGCACCGACCCGCGTCACGCAGACCTCGGACGGCCACCCCGGCGATCCGATCAACATCGCCCTCATTGGGAGCGATGCCGAGATCGTGCGGGGGATGACGGCGGCCGGCTGGTTCCCCGCCGACCCAATCACCTTGGCGAGCAGCGTGCGCATCGCCGCGGACACCGTGCTACACCGGTCCGACGACGATGCGCCGGTGAGCAATTTGTTTCTGTTCGGCCGCAAACAGGATCTCGCCTTCGAGCAGCCCATCGGAGGCGGTCCGCGCCAGCGGCACCATGTGCGCTTCTGGCGTTGGGACGAGCTGTATGAGGGCCGGCCCGCTTGGTTCGGCGCCGCGACATTCGACGACGCTGTGGGCCTCAGCCACACAACCGGTCAGGTCACGCATCATATCGGTCCCGATGTGGATGCCGAGCGCGACCGCCTCGCCAACGAGCTGCAGGAGGCGGGGCTGGTGCAGTCGATTGAATGGAACGACGGCTTCCACGCCACGCTTGAAGGGTGGAACGGCGGCGGCGATGCCTGGCACACTGATGGTCGGTTAGCGATCGTGGTGTTGCGCCGTTCGGCCGCCACGGGCTGATCAACTGCCTTTTTGGCTCGATCCGGCTGCGGCCCCCGATGGCGAGGATCGGAAGCTCTCCCAGTCCTGCTCGGTTGCCTTTGTCATGGCCTCAGCCGCGCTGACGAGCCAGTCTGTTGGCCGCCCGGTCAGGTCGCGCAATACCTCAGTCCGTTGATCGAGCGTCGCCAGATGCAAATTGGCTGTCTCGCGCCCCATGTCCCTCAGGAGGAGCCGCTCGTCCCGCTGCTTCGGACACTGCGCCAATTCGATTCGTCCACAGTGCGGGCCTAATCGGCGAACAACCCACCCGTCATCGATGGCATAATACGGGTCTGCTTGCCTAACCGAGTGCTTAAGGAGCCGGATGGAGTTGGCACGCTCCTTCGGCCGTCCCGTAGCCCAGCCCTAAGCCGACGGCAACCACGCCTTCGCTTCGCGCGCGGCCAAGCCGCCATTGCAGTTGGCCGCCGCTACGTATCGTGGGAGTTCCTGTTCAACGACATCGAGGCGCTTATGGAGCCAACGCTCATAATCGTTGGTAGCCGTGATAATCGGTGGCGTGTCGGTTGTGGCCACCGGTCGAGGAGCTTTGCCGGAAGCGCGGGCCTTCTTTGCTTTTGACCGGACCATGCGTAATTGCTCCGCGAGCGGCCCGCCACCGAGCCTGGCCAAAGCCTGCAAAAGTCGAAGGCAAGCCCGCTTGCGTCCTTGCATGTGTATATCACCGGAAGATGACAGTTATCGTGCAGGACGTGCTGCCGCCTGGCGGAGGCTGTCAGGCCAGAAGGCAGGACCCCTCCGCTGACTCGCTGAAGCCGATCATGATCACCTATTCTCGCCAAACGCACCTAACCGACGGAGTAGAGCACGTGGCTAAAACGAAAACAAACTCACCCCATACGCGCCGGCCGGACACCCGGGATCAGATCGCTGTTGGCAGCGGCAGTGCTGATCCTTGGAGCCTCAGGCGTTGCGAGGGCCGATGACCTCGATTGCGTCAGTACGACATTCAATTTGCTTTCGCCGACCGACAAGGTCTGCGTCAGCGACTTCGATGACCCCAAGGTGCCTGGCGTCACGTGTTTTATTTCACAAGCGAGAAAAGGCGGATGGGGCCAGCCATTCGGTCTCAACGAAGACCCGTCGAATTTCTCGGTCGCCTGCCGACAAATGGGACCGATCACCGTCGACATCTCGCAGCTGCCCAATAACGAGGAAGCCTTTAGCGAGAAAACGAGCATCTTCTTCAAAGCCACGCGCATCTATCGGCTGCCGGACGTGGCGCGCAATACGCTGGTCTATCTCGCCGTCAGTTCCAAGATCGTGAATGGTTCGCGTGCCAATGCGATCAGTGTCGTGCCGATCCAGCCTTGGACGCCAAAATGATGATGGTCGAGAAGCACGTCCGGTCACTCAATGATCGATCGGGACGTATTTTGTTCTCCGAACAAAAAGGAGACGATAAAGTTCATGCTCTCCGAGGTCTCGGCCAATTTCGCTGAATGCAAAGAATGGCATCAGTACAACAAACATAAACATAATGAGCCCGATAATAAAAATCTTGATTGCCGTTTCGCCTGCGAGATGGGACACGCTGCTCGCGAAACCGCCACCGTGCCAAAAGCCAACGGCGATTTCCTCTAGAGTGTGATTCATCTGGGGTGAATCGATTGGGGATTCCCGAATCGGTAGGGTTCTGATTCAAGATGCTGGCTGGACAGGAGGCCAGCATCGATGGCCCGAGCCTATTCCCTTGATCTACGCGAGCGTGTTGTTGCGGCGGTTGTCGCTGGCCGAAGTTGCCGGATGGTGGCGTCGACCTTTGGGGTCAGCGTTGCCAGCGTGGTGAAGTGGTCGCAGCGGCTGCGGGCGACAGGCAGCGTTGCGGCAAAACCGACAGGTCGACAGCAGCCACGATCTCTGGCGGCCGAGCGGGACTGGCTGCTGGCGCGCCTGCAAGCGGTTCCGGATCTGACGTTGCGGGGGCTGGTGGCGGAGCTGTGCGAGCGCGGCGTGATGACGAGCTACGGTTCGGTCTGGCGCATCGTGCACGACGCAGGCGTCAGCTTCAAAAAAAACTCTGTTCGCCACCGAACAGGATCGCCCCGACGTCGCACGAAGGCGCCTGCGCTGGAAGATGCATCAGGGCCGGCTTGATCCAGCGCGGCTGGTCTTCATCGACGAGACC
>Ga0315288_10009063_pt1 | contig 12551 bp, 14 predicted proteins | sample YL17G11_20_MG_FD_203454 | JGI IMG/M metagenome (GOLD analysis project Ga0315288, IMG submission 203454) | Sediment microbial communities from Yellowstone Lake, YNP, Wyoming, USA - YL17G11_20 | ecosystem: Environmental > Aquatic > Freshwater > Lake > Sediment | place: USA: Wyoming | collected...
GACGAAATGGGCCGCGTTTTAATTCCCGAACCGCTTAAAAAATATGCTGCTCTTAAAAAAGAAATAATTATAATCGGCGTTTCTGACCATATTGAACTCTGGAGCGAAAACATTTGGGATAAATATCTTGCCGAGGCCGAAAAAGAATCCGGCGATTTAGCAGAGGGACTAGCGGAATTCGGAATCTAAAAATGGCGCATATACCCGTTCTCTTAAAAGAAGTCTTGGAATATTTAGATCCGAAACCAAACCAAAATTTTATTGACGCAACGGTTGGCGATGGCGGCCATGCGAAAGAGATTTTGAAACTCACCGCTCCTTACGGAAAATTTTTGGCCATTGACCGCGATCAAGATTCAATAATTCGCACTAGAGTGAATTTGGAAAAATTTGGTAAAAGAGTTCTTTTTATAAACGACTCTTTCAGCAATCTTAAAAAAATTGTTGAAGAAAATAAAGTGAAACCTGTTTGGGGAATTCTTTTTGACTTTGGAATGTCATCTAGCCAGTTAGAAGATTCGGGCAGGGGCTTCTCCTTCCAAAAGAACGAAATTCTGGATATGAGATATGACATAAAAACTCCAATTACCGCCGAAGACATTATAAATAGTTATAGCGAGAAAGAATTGGAAGAAATTTTTAGGAAATGGGGTGAAGAGCCAAAAGCAAAATTAATTGCTAGAGCCATTATTGAAGCAAGGAAGTGGAAGCGGATTAAAACGACGAAAGAATTGCTTGATGTGATTGGAAAAACTGTGAAAAAGCGAAGCAGATTGCCCGCCCGAGGCGAGGCTCGCCACAGGCGGCATCCGGCCACTCTGGTTTTCCAGGCCTTAAGGATTGAGACAAATCAGGAACTGGCGGAAATGGAAAAAGCGCTTTTGGCAATCCCGAAATTATTGAAAAAAGGCGGGCGCGCCGCTTTTATCTCATTTCATTCTCTGGAAGACCGCCTCATTAAAAATTGGGCCAAAGATTTAAATAAAAAAGGCATTATAAAAATTTTAAATAAAAAACCGACCACGTCTTCGGTTGAAGAAATAAAAATTAATCCCCGAAGCCGCAGCGCTAAATTGAGAGTATATGAAATTTAAAATAAAAATTTTAAGAAATACCAAAATAGAATATCTTAACATGATTATGATTTTAGCATTGGCAGTGTTAATTGGTTTTTACATGTTTATGGCCAACAATGTGGTAACGGCGAATTACCAAAAGGTTTTGCTTCAGAAAAATATTGACAATTTAAAAACGGAAATCATGAATTTTAACCTAGAACTTGTCGATAAAAGGAGTGTTGGCTTTTTAAAAAAAGCAGCACAGGAAATCGGCCTTGTTATTAATAAGAGTATCCAGTATATTAAAATTAGTGGTCCGGTTGCTAAACAATAATTATGAACCAGGGCATTGAGAATCGGATTCTAATTTTAATTTTGGTTTTTATAGCAATAGGCCTCCTCGTATGGGGGCGCTTCTTTTATTTGATGGTTGTCCGTCATGATTATTATCTGGCCAAAGCCAAGATTTTAACTGCAACGAGCAGTATCGAACCGCGTGGCAGTGTTTATTTAACAGATAAAGATAACTTGCCGCTTGCTGCCGCTTTAAATAAAGAATTTTCGCTGGTTTACGCTTCGCCGGTGAAAATAAAAAATCCGGAGGATATAGCCAAAAAATTGGCGCCCATTCTGGAAATAGATGAGGCAATACTTTTAGAGAAACTTAAAAAAGCGAACGATCCTTATGAAATTTTAAAAAGGAAAGTTTCCGATGAAATTGTAAATTCCATTAAAGCGCTTAACGAAACGGGGATCAATATTGCCGACGAAACGTTGAGGTATTATCCGAATGGCCTCTACTTGTCTCATATAACGGGTTTTCTCGGCTTTAACAAGGATGGCCAATTAGCTGGGCAATATGGCCTTGAAGAATTTTATGACAAAGAACTTTCAGGGACAACTGATAGTTCGGATTTAGTTTTAACGATTGATTCCGCAATCCAAGCGCAAGCAGGAATTATATTGGATCAACTAATTTTTGATTGGCGGGCCAGTGGCGGCTCTATTATTGTAATGAACCCAAAAAATGGTGAAATTTTAGCCATGATCTCTCTTCCTGATTTTGACGCCAACAAATATTCCGAAACAAAAAATAAAAGTATTTTTATGAATCCGGCCACTTTAAGACGCTACGAACCCGGTTCGGTGTTTAAACCAATTACGATGGCGATTGGGATTGAAACCGGTGCTATTACGCCGGAAACCAAATATTATAACTCCGGAACAGTCACTATTAATGGAAAAGTTATTTCAAATTCCTTGCCCGATAAAATTTTAGGATGGCAATCAATGACTATGGTTTTAGAACAATCTTTAAATACGGGCGCTATTTTTATTGAAGAGCAGGTGCCAAAAAATGTTTTTCTGAAGTATTTAAAAGATTTCGGCATAAACGGTAAAACCGGTGTTGATGTGGCTGAAATTTCCGGCGATCTTTCTGTTTTATCGAGTGGCCGCGATATCAATTTTGCCACCGCTTCATTCGGCCAAGGCGTAGCGGTTACCCCCTTAGGGCTTATTAGAGCATTGGCGGCGATTGCCAATGGCGGCAAATTAGTGAAGCCGCATTTGGTATCAAAAATAATTTCTCGGAGTGGGGAAATTTATGAGGAGGGAAACAATGAAGCACCTAAACAGGTAATTTCGGCAGGGACATCGGCAAAACTTATTAATATGATGATTAAAGTTATTGAAAATGGCAGCGGCCGGCAAGCGCAAGTGCCGGGCTACACTATTGCCGGCAAAACCGGCACGGCCCAAGTGCCGGATTTGCAAAAAGGAGGATATAAAGACGAATATATCCATACTTTTGTGGCCTTTGCGCCGGCTTATGATCCGAAGTTTATTGCTTTAATCAAGCTTGATAATCCCAGAGGCGTCCGTTTTGCCGAAAACACTGTTGTGCCGGTGTTTAAGGATTTGGCGAAATTCATTTTCAGTTATTATCAAATCCCTCCCGACAAGCCAGTGGAAAGCGCTCAATAGGTGATATATAATCATTTCAATGGCAAAATCTAAACTAAAAGTCGCGGTGGTGTTCGGAAGCCGATCGGTGGAACATGAGGTTTCCATCGTTACGGCGATGCAGGTTTTTGAGAATATCAATCGCGACAAGTATGAAGTTATTCCTGTTTATATAGATAAAAGTGGCAGGTGGCTTGTTGATAAAAAATTGGGAGAAATTAAAAGTTTCAGAAATCTGAAATTAACTGATATAAAAGCACCGGAATATGTTTTTGGCGCGTCGCCAAGTACCAAATGTTTAATGTCAAGGACCGTCCTTGGGATATTTAGGAAAATTAAAGCCGATATTTATTTTCCAACTATTCACGGCACTTTTGGAGAAGACGGAACAATCCAGGGGCTTTTTGAAATGACCGATGTTCCTTATATCGGGAGCGGCGTTACCGGCTCGGCTGTGGGAATGGATAAAATTATCCAGAAGTCGGTTTTCAAAGATGCCGGCTTGCCGACTGTAAAATATTTATGGTTTTTAAAAAGCGAATTACAGGATAATAAAATTGAGATTATAAAAAATATAGAAAGAACTTTAGGATATCCGGTTTTTATAAAACCGGCAAATTTGGGAAGCAGTGTTGCCATCAGCAAAGCCGATGGCGTGAAGGAATTGGAACAGGCGATAGAAATCGCTTCGCATTTTGACAGGCGGATTATTGTTGAAGAAGGAAAGGAGGGGATTATAGAAATAAATTGTTCGGTTTTGGGCAATAATGAATTACAGGCATCGGTTTGCGAACAGCCGCTTAAAAGCCAAGATGTTTTAACTTATGAAGATAAATATTTAAAGGGTGGAAAAACTAAGGGAATGGCCGGGCTTTCTCGTTTAGTGCCGGCGCCGATTAGTGAAGAATTAACTAAAAAAATTCAGGAAATGGCAAAAACCGCTTTTCGTGTAGTTGACGCTTCAGGTGTCGCAAGGATTGATTTTTTGGTTGATGCCAAAAATGATAAAATTTGGATAAACGAAATAAATACCCTGCCGGGCTCATTGGCTTTTTATCTATGGGAAAAAAGCGGATTGGACTTTCCGGATTTATTAGACAAGCTGATTGATTTGGGATTTGAACGCCACAAAGAACGCCATGAATTGATGTTCAGTTACGACTCTGATTTGATTTCGAAAACCGGCGGAAGTAAAAGATAAATTTTGAATAAAAAAAGTCCCCACGAAGCTGCTCGTGGGGGGTGGTGGCGCTCCGCCTAAGGCGGCGCAGGTAGTGACGGGGAGGCTTGCTCTCCCCCGATGCCCGGCATCGTGGCCGGGATTTGGCTGGCGCAGCGAGAAGTGGCCGGAATCGAACTGGCTTCTCCTCCGAGCGAGTCGGCGGGGTCTTACCATTAAACTATACCGCTCTCCGCGCCATCTTGTCGGCCCATGAGATTGGGTCGGATAAGAGCGAAAAAAGATCAATACTGGGGGCAGGTCCACGCCCCTTTGGCGCTCCTGGGCAATCAGGATGATCGCTTTCCTTCCACAACGGAAGGATTTGGCCTTTGCCCCCAGTATTGCTACCATTATATCAGATCCACAGAATTTGTCAAGTGTTAATTTGTCAGCGATCGCTTGGAAAGTGACATTTAAACAAAAAATTGGCTTTAAAAAGCCAATTTTTTGTTTAAAAATAATGGTCGGGGAGGTCGTTTTCCAGAAGAACCGCAGAATTGGGGATAGTAAGTTCTGAAAGCTTAGATTTTGCTGCGTCTAAATCAATCACTTCGTAAACTTTAGAAATATAATCATTGCCATAAATTTCTTTTAGTCCTTCTTCAAGGGATTTTTTATTTATTTCACCAACTATGATTACATAGTCGGCGATTTGGGCGGCGCTTCGCGCCGCATCTCTATTTAATTCAAATTGTTTTTCACCCAGTTCAATCATTCCGGGGGTGACGAGAATTTTTTTTTGCGCCGGCATGTTTTTTAAGAGTTCCAAAGCCGATAAAAATCCTGCTGGATTGGAGTTATAAGTATCGTCGATAATCGTGATATTGGCCGAAGTTTTTATTATTTGTTGGCGGTGAAGTGTTTGCGGTAAAGTTTTCAAATATCCTAAAATTTCTTCTTTAGTCATTTCAAATATCCTGCCTATTTTTACAATCAAGTCCTCTCGTGATGAAAAAAATTCAATTTTATATTTACTTTCATAATTGCAATTATGGAAGTATTCGCACAGTTGGGGTTCCAATTCTTGGGGCAAAAAACCAGTGCCATCTTTTGACAGCGATTCAATCAATTCCAGTTTAGTTTTTAAAATATTTTCTTCAGTTTTGAATCTCTCAAGATGCATGGGCCCAATAGCGGTTATAATGCCGATTTTTGGTTTGACGAGTTCGGAAATTGATTTGATATCACCATGTTGATAAGCTGCCATTTCGCAGACGAAAATTTCATGTTCCGACCGAAGGTTGCTTAAAATTGTTTTAGCGACGCCGAGCAGAGTATTGTAATTGCCTTCGGTTTTTGCGACCCGGTATTTTGGCATCAAAACGTGCGCCAGCGCGTCTTTGGTTGTGGTTTTGCCATAAGAGCCGGTGATGCCGATAACCATTAAATTTTTCATCCGCCTTATTTTAAAATGCGCTAGAGAAACTATGAATTTTTTAGCCAAGTTATCAATAGGCAATAAAAATCGCAATGCGATTTTTATTGCCCGAGGCCCATTTCCGAATGTAAAAACATTAAAAATGTTAGCCAGCGCGAAAAGAACACGGGCTTTTAATGTCCAATCAATTCTTTTTTTCTTTTCTAAAACAATACGGCCGGGATTATTTTTTAGCCATTCATCAAAACGTCCCAAATCATATTCCTCAAGTTGTAAAAGATATAACAAATTACAAAGAGGCATATTCTTTTATTAATTTAATAAACTCTTCGGGCTTTTCCAAAAACAAAAAATGGCCGGTATTTTTTATAACTTCAAGTTTGGCGCCAGGAATATTTTCTGCGATAATTTTCCCTTCGGTAAGCGGCGTTATGGCATCGTCTTCTCCCCAAATGACAAGCGCCGGCGTTTTTATCAGGTGAAAATAGGGTCGCAAATCTTCTTTTATTACGTTTTTGAACGTTTCTTTGAGTTCAGAGCTTTCTATCTGAGCATAATCGGCTTTATCAAGTTTCAATAATTTCAAAATTAATTTTCTTAACCTTTCTGGCATCATCGGCTTTAAAAAATCCGCAATCTTTTTTAATAAAATCATTTTGCGCCGTGGCTGCCGAACAGCGCTAGCGCAAACCAATATTAATTTTGAAATGCTTTCGGGATGAAGAAGTACCAGTTTTGCCGCTACGGCGCCACCGAAGGAATGGCCGATAACAATCGGATCGCTGATATTATTCTTTCTTAAAAAACCAAAAACAAAATCCGCATAATCTTTCAAAGTCATCGGCTTTTCTATCGGTGTTTTGCCAAATCCGGGTAAGTCCACGGCGTAAATCAAAAAATCATTCTTTAGATAATAAAAAAGCGGCTCAAAAATTTTTGAAGATAAACCCCAACCGTGTATAAAAACCAGTGTTTTTTTGGAGTCCATATGCAAAATTATGCCACAATTTTAATACTTGATCAATGCTGGATTTTAGTCTAAACTAAGATTAAAAAATAAGCTTTTTGAAAATTAAATAAGGGGAAATAAAATGTCTGTACTTAGACACGATCCTTTGACTGATTTATGGGTTATTATAGCACCGGAACGTGGTACAAGACCATTTGATATATGTTCGCAACAACTCGAAAAATCGAGATCGGCTTTTTGTCCATTTTGTCCGGGACATGAAGATCAAACACCACTTCCTGAAATTTATGCTATTTTAAAGAACGGTGGTAGTCGACGAGATACGCGCGATGTTGATATAATGAAAAATTCCAATTGGGACATAAGAGTTGTTCCCAATAAATTTCCGGCGCTTCAAGTCGAAGTAATACCAAAGAAAGAGGCAATGGGACTTTATGATCAAATCGATGGTTTTGGCGCTCACGAAATTATAATAGAAGGACAGGAACATATAGAAATTCCATATTTGTCCATAAGTCAGGACATTTTAATTCTTAAAACCGTTCGTGATCGGATGCGCGATTTGGAGAAAAACCCCAAATTTCGGTATTTATCTCTGTTTAAAAACAAAGGCGATGACGCCGGAGCTTCGCTTCTACATCCCCATTGGCAACTTATCGGTCTTCCCATTACTCCTTCCGGCGTAGCTCGTGAATTGAAACAATGCAGAGATTATTATGACGTGAAAGACAGGTGCTTAATTTGCGATATTTTACGGCAGGAAATTAAAAGCGGTGAAAGGGTTGTGGAAACAAACGAGAGATTTACTGTTTTAGCACCATTCGCTTCGAGATTTGCCGGCGAACTTTTTATTTCCCCTGTACCGGATCTGCATTTGCCCGCAGAAAAGTTATATTGTCACTCTTTTTTGGAAACCGATGATGATTTGATCGAAGCGTTGGCATCGATTTTACAAAGAACTTTACTGCGTCTTTCCAAAAAATACAACGATTTACCATATAATGTTAAACTTCATACTTCGCCTTTTTGGCAATATGGAAGAAATGGTCGCGGTGAAAGTGTTAAACAAGATTACCATTGGCATTTTCATATTTATCCGAGAGTTGATAAAATCGCCGGTTTTGAGCTGGACGATTGTTACATCAATGTTATTCCCCCGGAAAATGTAGCAAGAATTTTGCGTGAAGCTGCAATTTAATGTATAATCTAAAGAGCTGAATAAGCTCTTTTAGTTTGCCGCTATCGTCTAGAGGCCCAGGACGTGGCGTTCTCAACGCTGAAACCCGGGTTCGAATCCCGGTAGCGGTACAAAATCATGATTTTGCACAATTTAAATTTAAAAATATTTTTACAGGAAGTAGTTTCTTTCGGTTTGATTGGCATTATTAGTATTTTTTCCGTTAACCGGATTTATCAATTAAATTTAATATCTGGGACTCAAATGCCCGCAATTCCTTGGTGGCAATTTTTAATTGCTTTTGGCGTTGGCACGGCCATTGTTTTGGGATTAATCCGCATTATGCACGGCGGCAGGTTTTTGCGCCTATTTTTTATTTTAGCGCTTTTTGCCGGAACAACGACGACGCTTGGCTTTTTTGTTTCCGACATTTGGGCCATAATTCTGGCCTTAATCATTATCGCAGTTTATTTATTAGTTCAGCAGGTTTGGCTTCATGATTTGGTTTTAATTTTAACCTTGCCCGGCATTATCACGCTTTTAGGCGCGTCTTTAAGTCCTTATACGGTAGCGGTTCTTTTGGTAGTAATGTCGATTTATGATTATGTGGCGGTTTATAAAACAAAACATATGGTCAGAATGGCAAAAGCCATGATTGCCGGCCGAGCGATTTTTGCAATGATATTTCCCGAACATTTTAAAGGATTTTTTGAGCGTATCGGCCAAGCCCATCCGGGAGAGGGCTTTATGATGCTTGGAACCGGAGATTTTGTTTTTCCCCTGATTATGGCTGTTTCGGCATTTTCAATAAGTTCGACCGCGGCTTGGATAGTTTTCGGTTTTTCACTTATGGGGCTTTTAATAACCCATATTTTGTTTGTTTCTCAAAAAGTCCGGCGGCCAATGCCGGCTTTGCCGCCATTGGCCGCCGCGGCGATTTTAGGATTTTTAGTTTCTTCTTTATGATCGCGGCGCTAAGAATTTATTTAAGCGATTTTTATATCAAATGGATTTTTATATCGGCATTGATTCTTAATGTCGGGCTCTTTATTTTTCTCTTGTTTTTCATAAGGCAGAGCAACGTGCCTATCGTGCTTCATTACAATGTGGACTGGGGCGTGGATTATTTGGCCGAAGTAAAAAATATAATTATTCTGCCGCTAATCGGTTTTTTTATATTTTTGTTTAACGGCCTTTTGGGTTTGCGCCTTTGGTCGCGGAATCGCGCGTTGTCTTATTATTTCTCCGCAATTGTCCTGATTTCGGAAATATTTTTATGTCTCGTCGGTCTTGCCCTTTACATGATTAATTCTTGATGTTATAACTTTAAAGTTATGAAATTAGCGATTATAAAAACAGGAGGCAAACAATACCTCGTAAAAGAAGGGGACAGGTTGAAGATTTCCAAATTGGACGCCAAAGAAGGCGACGAGGTTAAATTTGATGAGGTCTTGTTAGTTGCCGATAAAGAAGCCAAAATCGGCGCGCCCCTTGTTGAAGGCGCAAAAGTTACGGCCAAGGTTTTAAAACAAGGCCGTGGCAAAAAAGTTATTGTTTTTCACTATCATTCCAAAACCCGTTATAAGAAAAAAGCCGGCCACCGCCAGCATTTCACGGAAGTGGAGATTTTGGAGATAAAATAAAAAAAGCCCCTTGCTATTGACTGCCCCTGAAGGGAGCAGAGTCACCTGTCCCCATGGGACAGGCACAACAGCAAGGGGTTGGCTGGCGCGGAGGGAGAATGGGTGAGAAAAGGAGGTCGGCACACTGCCCGTTGGCGCCTTTGGCGTTATTAGGGGTGTTGCGGTGCTCCCCAACCTTCTTCACGTTTCATAGTTTTCACACTCTCCAGTCCGCGCCATCTTGTCGGCCCGATGATTATTTGGGCCGGAAAAGAGCACGTGGAGAATAGTTATCGCTGGCTTTTTTGGGCTGTTGCAGGGTGCCAACGACCTATTCTCAAACCAGGGGGCTTAATCCCTGGCCGTCGGCCTACGGCCCACGTCCCTCCAGGTGGCATCCCTAATACCCACTGGATTACTTACATTGTATCAAATTCACAGAATCTGTCAAGTATTTTTAAATTACGTATTAAGAATCGATCGCTTGTTAATGTGTAATTCACCAAAAATCGGCTTATTCAAGCCGATTTTTGGCTTATCTAAACGCATTACAATCCCATAAGAAAGATTTGCGTTTGTATAAATTTAAAAATTACGGCAAAAACTAACGATCGTTTGGAAATGCCGTAATTTATTTTATTTTATTTCTTTCCTTGATTCTAAAGCACCGGAGAGAGTTTGGGCGTCGGCGAATTCAACGTCGGAGCCATAAGGCAGGCCGCGGCCGAGGCGGGTTACTTTTACTTTCAGCGGCCTTAATAATTTTTCCAGATAATGGGCAGTTAAATCTCCCTCATGCGTCGGCGAAAGCGCCAGAATTACTTCTTCAAATTTTTCTTTGCCTTTTTTATTTTCCAAGCGGTTTATCAGTTCCGGCATTTTCAAATTTTTCGGGATAGCCGTATCCAGCGCCGAAAAAAGGCCGCCCAAAACATGGTAAAGCCCTTTATAAACCCCTGATTTTTCAATAGTGACAAGATCGGTTTCTTTTTCCACAACGCAAATTGTTTTGCGGTCCCGGGCCGGATTATCGCAAAAATGGCACTTGTCATCTCCGTCATTCACAAAATGGCACAGAGGGCACATTTTTATGTCTTTGTTCAGGCTCTCAAACGCGTTTTTTAAGTCCTGGCGGATAATTTCCGGTCCGTTTAAAAGCCAAAAAGCCAGCCGCGCCGCCTGGCGCGGCCCGATGCCGGGAAGTTTGGCGAATTTTTCTATAAATTCTTTAACAGGTTTCGGATACATTTAGTGGAGTTTGTCCAAATTCTTGAAACTAACATAATTTTCATTGAAATAAAGTTCTACCAATCCCGTCGGTCCGTTGCGATGCTTTTCAACCCTTATTTCGGCGATGTTTTTTCTTTCGGTGTCTTTTTTGACTTTGTCTTCGCGGTAAATCATAAGCACCACGTCGGCATCTTGTTCAATGGCGCCGGATTCTCTCAAGTCGGAGAGTTTGGGAATGGCATCGGTTCGTGTTTCCGGCGCGCGGGACAACTGGGAAACGGCGATGACCGGAATGTTCAATTCTTTTGCTAAACTTTTAAGCGAGCGGGAAATCTCGCTTACTTCCTGCGTCCGGTTTTCCAACCGCCCCGAGCTTTGCATAAGTTGTAAATAGTCAATTATCAAAAGTCCTAATCCTTTTTCGGCTTGAAGTCGCCGCGCCATAGTTCTTATTTGCAAGACATTGGGGCTGGCAGCGTCATCAATGTATACGGGCGCTTCCGACAATCGGTCTAATGCTTTACCTATTCTTTCAAAATCGTTGTCTTTGCCTTCGTCGGATATTTGGCCCGACCGGAGCCGCCACAAATCAACATTGGCTTCGGCTGATATAAGCCGTTCAATCAACTGCTGTTTTGACATTTCCAGGCTGAAAATGCCCACCGGAACTTTTTCGACCACCGCGGCATTTCGGGCAATATCCAAAGCCAGCGAGGTTTTGCCAAAACTGGGCCGAGCGGCCAAAATTATCAGATCGGATTTCTGAAGGCCGGCTAAAATTTTATCAAGGTCGCTAAAGCCGGTCGGTATGCCCCGCCACATTTCTTCGCCCTTGTGAAGGCGATCAAATCTCTCAAAGGCCTCAGCGAGGTGCGGCTTGATATGCTGGAATTCCTGAATAAGCGAGGTTTGAGAAACGCCGAAAATGCTTTTTTCCGCTTCGTCTAAAAGTTCGCCGATATCTTTGTTTTCTTCCCATGCCAGGGAAGCAATTTCATTTGAGGCGGCGATTAAATTTCTTAAAACCTTTTTTTGATTTACTATCTTGGCGTAATGAACGACGTTTGAAGCAGTCGGCACGTAATTGACAAGAGTCGTAAGATACGACATTCCGCCGATTTCTTTGAATTCTTTTTTCTCTTTAAGGCGGCTCTGGACTGTCAAAAGGTCAATCGGTTCATTTTTTTGGTAAAGTTCAAGCATTGCTTTAAAGATCATTTCATGGGACTTCCGGTAAAAATCTTTAGCCGCAATAATATCGGCAATTTTAACAATCGCGTCTTTGTCAATTAAAAGAGAACCTAAAACTGATTGTTCAGCTTCTATATCTTGCGGCGGCAACTGTTCTTTTTTGTAAGATTTTACCGGCATGCTGTAAAAAGTATAATTCCTAAAAATTATTATCGCAAATAAAACTCGGGATAAAGTGTGGATTGGGGTTGACGCATAGTTTCAAATACGGTATATCTAAGCTATATTTTTGATCTTTAATTTGGAAAAAAAGAGGGAGATAAATGATAAGTATGCACGTTTTGAAGATAATAGAAAATCGCATTGTTGATCTCGGATCATTCACAAGGCCCGGTAAATATGCGCCAAAGTATTTTATTGACATGCTTGTGAGCGGTGGCTTAATTCATAATTTTTCTCAGACAGAAGTTTTAGTGATAAAGGCCTTGTATTTGGGCGCAATTGAAGCAGTTTTATTTTCAGGCAATGGGGAAGAAATGAGATTCCTTTGGAAAGTGGCGGAATTTTTAAATTTATATTTTGCCAAAGCGAAAGAAATTGCCAAAGAAATTTCTGACAACCCAGATATGTTTGAAGAGTTGAAAGCCCTAAGGCACATTTAAAGCATTATCAACGGGCACCTGCCCGTTTTTTCTTTCCTTACAGGAAACCCCGCACGATAGTGCGGGGATGAATGAG
>Ga0315288_10009064_pt1 | contig 12550 bp, 18 predicted proteins | sample YL17G11_20_MG_FD_203454 | JGI IMG/M metagenome (GOLD analysis project Ga0315288, IMG submission 203454) | Sediment microbial communities from Yellowstone Lake, YNP, Wyoming, USA - YL17G11_20 | ecosystem: Environmental > Aquatic > Freshwater > Lake > Sediment | place: USA: Wyoming | collected...
CAAATTAGCCAGAATGCCGGCATTGACGGGGCCGTGGTGGCGGAAGAAGTCAAGAAAAACCAAGGCGCTTTTGGTTTTAACGCTGATACCATGGAATACCAGGATTTGATTGAAAACGGCATTATTGATCCGACTAAAGTAGTCAGAACAGCTTTGGAAAATGCCATTTCGGCCGCGTCCATGCTTTTGACGACCGGGGCGGTTATTGTTCAGAAACCAGAAGATAAGAAAAAACCTGATTTTTCCCAAGGCGATATGGGCATGGGCGGATATTAAACTTTAAAAAGCGATAGCGTCTCATTCTGGTTGCCAAGCCAGCAGTTTTTGCTAGAATAAAAAAAGAAAAGTCGATTAAAAAACATTAATTTCAAGAAAATGAATATTCTTTACATTGTTTTAGGAGTCCCGGCTGTTATTGTCGGTTGGTTGGTTTTAACTTACAACAAGCTAATTACTTTAAGGCAAAGGGCCAAAGAAGCCTGGTCAGACATTGAAGTCCAGTTAAAGAGACGGTATGACTTAATCCCTAATTTAGTTGAAACCGTCAAAGGCTATGCCGCTCATGAAGCCGGAGTTTTTGAAAAAGTAACCCGGGCCAGAACCGCGGCCATGGGGGCACAAACTATGGGGGAGAAAGCTGAAGCTGAAAATATGCTTTCTTCAACCTTAAAGAGCCTTTTTGCAATAGCCGAAGCCTATCCTGATCTTAAGGCTGCCCAGAATTTTTTAGAGCTTCAAAGAGAATTGACTGACACTGAAGACAAAATTCAAGCTGCCCGCAGATTCTACAATGCCAATGTCAGGGACATGAGCATTGCCTTACAGGTCTTTCCGACTAATATGATTGCCAATATTTTTGGCTTTAAAGCCATGGAGTTTTTTGAAACAGCTTCTGAGGCGGAAAAGCAGCCGGTCAAAGTTAAATTTTAAGCTTTAAATGACAGCTTACAATCAAGCCGATTCAAATATCCGCAAGACTTATCTTTTGATCAGCTTATTTTTTATTCTGGTAATTGCTTTGGGCTGGCTTTTCAGCTATGTCTTTGACAATCAGGCTATTTTGTTTATTGCCGTCGGCATAAGCTTTTTCCAAAGCATCATCAGCTACTGGTATTCAGACAAGATTGTTCTGGCCATCACCAAAGCCAGAGAGGTTAAAGAAACTGAATTTCCGGGACTTTATCATTTATTGGAAAACCTGACGATTGCTTCCGGTTTGCCCATGCCTAAATTCTATTTCCTTGATGAAGCCCAGCCCAATGCTTTTGCCACGGGCCGGGATCCGAATCATGCGGCCATTGTTGTGACGCGGGGCCTTGTGGAGAAATTAGACAAAGCAGAGTTGGAGGGAGTTTTGGCCCATGAATTATCTCATATCGGCAACCGGGATTCTTTGCTTATGACAGTCGTAGTTATTCTGGCCGGTTTGATTTCAATCATGGCAAACCTTTTCCTGAGAATCGGTTTTAGGAGAAAAAGAAGCGATGATGAGGGCCAGCTCGGGGTAGTTTTAATGGTCTTAGGAATTGTGGCAGCTATTCTGGCGCCTTTGGCGGCCAGTTTAATACAGCTGGCCATTTCCCGGAAAAGAGAGTTTCTAGCTGACGCTTCCGGCGTCTTACTGACCAGGTATCCCGACGGCTTGATCCAAGCTCTTGAAAAGATAAGCTCTGACAGATCTCCGATGAAAGTTGCCAACACCGCTACGGCTCATTTATACATTGCCAATCCCTTTAAGGGAGAGCAGGCTACGAGCTGGTTTACCAAATTATTCATGACTCATCCGCCAATTGAAGAAAGAATCAAGGCCTTAAAAGGAATTAACCTGTAAAAATATGAAACAACCGTTAATCAGAACAATTTATCTTTATCTTTTTACTTTAATCGGATTAACTTTAATCACCATCGGTTCGGTTAATCTGATAAACCTGGGATTGAAAAGATTTATCTTTACCAAGGCAGACCAGGAATTGAATTATAATCTCAAGCCGTCTTTTCCGATGACGATCGATGGCAATCCAGCCACTGAGGAAGATTTTGTTTCTGCCGTAGAGAAATGCCAGGAAAAATGTGATTTAACTTCAGAGCAAAAGCAGCAGATTGTTAGCTGGCTGAAAGATTATGGGATTTGGCAGGAGCAGGAAAAAGGATTTGATTATCTGGCCCAGCAAAGGCAAAGAGAGTTTTCTCTGGCTCTGGCTTTAATCGTGGTAGGATTGCCTCTCTATCTGTTTCATTGGACTATAATTAAAAAGGAGACGAGGGAAGAGGTATAAAAAATCCTCAGGAGGAGTCGCATAGCGGCATATACAAAATTATGGTATAATGCTTATATGCAAAGGATTGTGTTAACCAAGAAAAAGCGAGATCAGTTTTTTAACGATTTATTGAAAAAGAGCGGGGTCAGTTTAGACATTTTAGCTGGTCGATATGATGTGAGTGGACGCACTTTTAGAGATTGGCGTCGTGGTAAATTCTTTCCATCTTTGGAAAAATTAAAGACAATATCAGAAAATTTCAGAATAAAATTACCATCGTTTAAAATACTTCCACAATATTGGTACATTACGTCTAAAAATGCTCGGAAGGCTGCTTTGATAAGAGCGATGTTATATGGATCACCGGGAACTCCGGAAGGAAGACGAAAAGGTGGTTTAATATCTCAACAAAATAGAAGAGAAAATCCAAAGAAATATAGAGCACTCGGATGTACTATTCCGAAAATAGCGCCAATATTAAAGCCATCTAAAAAATTAGCAGAGTTATTCGGGATAATCTTGGGTGACGGTTCTATCACTAATACGCAGGTTAGAATAAGCTTAGATCGTTTTGCCGATAGAGAGTATGCTTTTTTTGTTGCCAAGCTGGTTAAACTAGTGTTGAAAGAAGAACCTTCTAAATTTAATCGCGAGAGTACCGTTGAGTTATATCTATCAGGAGTTGAGCTTGTAAAATCACTTGAAAAAATGGGGTTAAAACGAGGAAATAAAGTTGTTCATCAGATAAAAATTCCAGAATGGATTATGAGAAATCGAGAATATGCCCGTGCATGTTTACGGGGATTATTTGATACAGATGGTGGCCTTTATATTCATAAGCACGGGAAGGGGAAATTACGATGGAACAATTTGGGCTGGTGTTTTACTAATTATTCTTTGCCTCTTATGATAAGTGTTAAGAAAATCCTTGAATTTAATGGAATTAAGCCACGAGGCAATGAAAGAAGGATTTTCTTATATGCAGTTCCAGAGATTCGTAAATTTATGGAGATAATCGGATCCTCTAATTTTAAGAATATTGACAAGTATCAGCGATATATGAAGTATTCATATAATTACGAATGGAAAAAGAGGAAGGGTGCCGGAGCGGCCTAACGGAATGGCTTGGAAAGCCATGCCCTTTACGGGGCTCGTGGGTTCGAATCCCACCCCTTCCGCCACGACTATTTTTTATCGTGCAGACCCGAATGCCTCACATTTTTGGTTCGAATCCCACCTACCCGCCATAGCTTTAGCGACGGTGGAAGTGCTTGATAAAAATTGCAAACAAAAACAGCGACCAGAAAGTCGTTGTTTTTGTTTTCTATTCAATGCAGCAATCAATAACTTTTCTTACCAACTCTCCTAACTTTCCCATAAATCCTTTTTTCTCTAGATCATGTTTATTTAAGGCGTTTTCGGCAATCTTCTTTATTTCCTTAGTATCAATCAACTTCATATTCAACCCCCAGAAAAGAGAATAAAGATTATATGATTTGCCGAACAGATCATAGGCCTCGTCCTTTTTGCCCATTCCTAATTGTTTTGTGCCGACTTCCATAAGACGCATAGAAGCGGCGAGTAAATGTTTGGAAATGCACCAAACCTCACCCTCATATTCTTTGATGATTTTTTTGAGAAGCGTCTTGCGCATTTCCCGGACTTCATTAATGAGATCGTAATATTCCGTCTTTTGCGTTTTGGCTCCAGTAAAGAAAAAATGTTCTTCAATACTGACAAGATTCATTACGGCGATACTTAAATCTTGATCTGACGATAAATCCATTTTGTCCTGTTTCTTCATCTCATCAACTTTTTTGATAAACTCGTTGAGATTTTTGATTGGATTTTGGTTGTCGCTCATATGATTATTTGGTTAATAAATAAAAAATAATGCTTAATAGAATTAATGGAGCAATAGGCATAACGACTTTTTGAAAGGGAAAATATGTCTTTCCCTGATTTTTTTCTTTCAAATAATAATACCAGCTGGCTCCGAAATAAAAACCAGCGCTTCCCGCGACGATTCCCAGCAATAATTTGTCTACCACCCCGCAAGCGCATAATGTATTTAAGGGATTGTCCATAATGCCTAAAAAATAAAGAGGAACAATAATGAGCAAATAATAACCCAGAATCGTTAATATCGCCCTGCCCTTAAAGCGGATATTTTTCTTGTCAAACCAGCTTATCGTCCAAGTAATCAGAGAAACCGTCAGTCCTCCGACCCAAAGTCCAGTTATGGAATCGTCTATGCCAAGCCAACGGGAAAGCCCAACCCCAGCTGCCACGGCAACAGTGCAGATAGGGCAAACCGCCGATGCCTTTTGGGCGAAAACAAAACTCAATCCTAAAATCGCCAGTAGATGAAAAGATAATTTTTTCATGCTAATTTTCATTAATTTTTTGATTGAAAAATTTAATTATATCCTGATCGCCCACAAGACATTTTGTTCCATCCCAGAGAAATGGGACGCCGATAGAATTGGTTGGTATGTCACAGGTCTTGGCTTTTTCGGCCAACTCATCGGCGTTTTGCTTATTGTAATAAACTTCTTTTTTAACAAAAGGGACTTTGGCTTCAATATTGTTTTCAGCAATAAAATTTTCTACTAAAGCACAATGTGGACAACCGTCGCCGTAAAAGAAAATAATTTGATTATTATTTTGTTGGCTTTCTTGATTATTGGTTTTAACATCCGGCTGTCTGTTTCCTCTATCTATAATTAAAACGATAAAAGCAAAAATCAGAACTACGGCGAATAAAACTGTTGGCAATAATATTTTTTTGTTCATTTTTTTATCTTAAAATTTATTAATCAGCCACAGCAACCACCTCCTTGTTGAGGAAGAGTAAATGGAAAATTGAGATCATTACTAAGCATGGTCGTTATATTACCTATCAATGCCTGCAAATACCTTTGTTTTTGCATCCATTCGTTAATAACTTTATTTTCCTGAACCTCTCTTAACAAATTTTCCGTTTTCTCTTTTTGTTCTTTTTGTCCGGGAAAATTCCCTTGCCGAAAAATTGCCAATGTTTGTTGAGCTTCTTGAAAGTCTTTCAGTAGTTTTTGAGCATTTTTATCTTCCTGGAATGTCCGATTCGCCCGATCATAAGCTTGAAATTCTTTGGTCTCGCGGATAGCTTCAGAAAACTCTTTAATTTTTTGTTCAAAGTTATTCATAAAGTTTTTTGATCTGAATTATTTGTAATATTATTGTTTTCCATAGAGCATGTAACCTGCAATTTTTAATTTATCTTTGCCGATTAAATCATCGACCAAAAGCAGTAACCTTATAATCGGGGCAGTAAAACGCCTGTCCATTTCCGCCAGATATTTTTCCTGCATTGCTTGTCTTTGTTTCCAATAATCGTTGGTGATAATGGACTTGGGCAAAACTAAGTTTGCCACAACAAGGCTGGTAGGAACGCCGATGGTCAAAAGCTCATCTATGGCGCGAGCCGCTTCTTCAATCGGCGTGGACTCTGGATACATCACAAAACTGAAAGTCGTTTGATTGATGTCCTGCATCATGTCTATCACTTCTTTGAAGCGCGATTTAGTAATTTTATCAACTTCCGTTTCGCCGGTTGACGTGAAAGTTTTAATTTCTATTTGCTTACTCCATTCCACCGGCAATTCCAAAAGGCGCATGGTATGCCCGGTGGGGGCAGTGTCAAAAATAATTACTTCAAAATCTTTTCGAGTGGCAAAATCAATAAACTTTTCAAAAGTTGCCATTTCTTCAGTGCAGGGCGAGTTTAATTCCTCTTCGATCGCCGTTACTCTTTGTTCGGCGTATTTCTTCCTGGCTTCGGCTAAAATCTTTTCTTTGTATTCATTGGTGGCCTTCACGGTATCAATGCGTGTAGCCCACAAATTCTTTTCGCCATTAATGACGGTTGGCTTGTCGAAGATATCCTGTTCAAAAATTTGGCTCAAATGAGAAGCCGGATCAGTGGTTAAAAGCAATGTTTTATATCCCTGTTCGGTGATCCACAGGCTGGTTGCCGCCGCCACCGAAGTTTTACCCACTCCGCCTTTGCCGGCAAAAAAAATCGTGCGTCTTTTGTCGTTTAGAGGAATGAGTAATTGCTTTATTCTTTCATCAACTTTTGGAAAATTGTTAATTGCAATTTTATCTTTACCGGCATCGATCTTTATCGGCTGATAGTCTTTTAATCTAAGGGCTTGCTCATAAAGTTTTTTGCCCACCTTGATTAGCGAATCATTGCCCTTGATTTCACCCGGCTCAAGTGCCATTAAAGTTATCGGAATAGAGAACTTATTTTTAATAGTTTCTAAAAACTCCTGTTGTTTGGCAAAACGCGCCAACAAGAATGGATTATCGCAGGCACTCTGCGGATAGATGCCGTTGACAATAAGTTCCTGCGAAGTTATCTTGAGTTTCAAAAGTTCTGCAATTGAACGTTCTGCTTCGTAAATCGGAGTAACTTCCGGGCGTAAAACGAAAATGAAAGTGGTTTTGGAAGTATCTCTCATCGCCGCGATAGCTTGGTCAAATTTGGCTTTTGATTCGGCGAGCGCGGCCGCAGGACCGATACAAGTTTGTCCGCCGCCCTCCTCTTTGGCGGCTTTTTCTATGACCCCGCTCCACTCCACAGGCAGTTCCAGAAGCCGGAGGGTGTGTCCGGTGGGCGCGGTGTCAAAAATCACTATTTCGTATTCAGGTTCCTGCAAAAAATCGGTAAAACGATCAAAAGCGGCCATCTCGGCGGTGCAAGGCGAACTTAGCTGTTCTTCCAAGACCTTAAAGCTTTCCTCCGGAATTAAACCGCGAAGCGGAGACAATGTTCGCTCTTTATATTCGGCAGTGGCAATATCCGGATCAAGTTCCATAGCAAAGAGATTTTTTGTTTTTTCAATAGGCGTAACCTTGTGGCCTATTTTTTGCTCAAAGACATCGGCCAGATTTGAAGCCGGGTCGGTGGTGACGATAAGCGTTTTCTTGCCAAGCCCCGCGAAATAGACCGCGCTTGAAGCGGCCATGGTGGTCTTGCCAACCCCGCCCTTACCTGAAAAGAAATAGAATTTTGTTTGCATATTATTTTTCATTGATAAATTTCTTGAATTCTTCAAGCGTTGGATATGCGCCGGTTTTAACAATCTTTTCGTTGCAAGTTGTTATCGGCAACGCTTTTAGCTGCTGTTCTTGAATGAGTTTTATAATCGCCGGATTTTCCCTGAATTTTTGAGGACTTTGCGTTATAAGAAAACGTTCAACCTCTATGCCTAACTTTTTAACTTCTGCCAATATGTCTTGCAGGCTGATAAGCGCTTGGTCCGGATTCGGACCGCATACGCCGGTTGAACAACACATCGGGGGATCGTAGATGACAATTTTAGTTTTCATGATTTTTCATTGATTAATTAATAATTTATTTTGAAGTTAACTTGTTCAAGACAGCTTGTTTAATGAGATCAATCGGTATTTCTTCGAATAATTTTTCTTTTTGTAATATTGTTCGGCAACGGCAATCCGCATAATTTCCTATAAGATCAGAACAAGAGGAGCAACTATTTTCGCCGGTTTCGGCATTGGGAATTAGTTTTTCCAAAAGAACGCCATCTATGAGTATCTCGTTGGATTCGGACATCCGGCTTTCGGGCAGTTTAGTCTCTTTGAATTCAACCCTGATTCCTTTTGGATCGAATTCGGTTTGTAACTCCTTGATCGTATCTGCAAGGTTGATTCCGGTACTCGAACACCTCGCACAGGTCTTTCCGTCTTTATCAAAATGCTTCCATTCAATTAAAAGATTGGTCATGTATTTATGATTAACTGTTAAAATTAAGATTGACGGCCTTTTTCCCTTTGCCGGTGAGAGAATAGTATACCCAGAGTCCTCTTTTACTGTCTTCGATCAGTCCAGCATCCTTTAGGCTCTTAAGGTGGTGGGAAACAAGACTTTGCGATAGTCCAAGATGGTCAATAATCTCACATACACAATGCTCGCCGTTTTTGAGAATACAAAGTATCCTGAGGCGGTTTTCCTCGGCGATCACTTTCAAGAGTGCCGCGGTTTGCCCGGCCTCTTTGATTAATCGATTATTTTTGCAACATCTAGGGTTCATACTATATGAACGTATATTAATATAGTATACCCTTAAACAATAATAGTCAAACCCGCGATCGTTTTACTTATCGAGTAGCGTGAGGGTTTTGTCTTTATAGAGTATTCTTGACCTTAGATTCCCGAGCAGTTCTCGTTTCTCTGACACCGATCCCTCTTTCAAGATATACTTTGCGTAGTTTCGTATGTCCATATCTTCTCTATTCTTTATCTTATCCGTGCTACCCAATACCGATCTTTGGAATATATTATTTAAAAAAAGAAAGAGGGGTTATCCATTGATATGAATAACCCCCTTTTTTTGGTGGACGCAAGGCTTCAAACTACTAAGAAACCCAAGTGTCCAAGTCTTTACTGCGGGAGAAACCCAGTCACCGAGCCGTAGTGCGTTCCCTCACCGCCGATATAGAGCGTACCAAGCCTGACGTTCTCAACGCTGAAGCTGAAATAGGGCGCGTCCGAGAAGTTGCCATCAGCATAAGGCGCGTATTCATCGCCAGGGCAGTCGATCCATAAATCATGGTAAGAGACGAGCCGTTCGGGATGTGTCAGAAGCATGCACCCGATCGCGAACGCGCCGAGTCCGAACTCGTTAGCCATGAAGATTTCACGAACCCAACGGACGCTGCGACCGTTGTGGCGGCGACCGAACTGGGCAGGAACGATCAGAATGTCGCAGTCTTTCTGCTGATCAGCCAGCACCTGGAGCTTCTTTATTGTGCCCTTATGCTGACGGAGATATAGTTCTCCGAGTTTACCTTCGCGCCAGTTGCAGAAATCGCCCTTGTGCTGCTGTTTGATCTGTTTCAGCACTTTCTCCACTGCTTCGCCGTAGGTTTTGGCAACCTTCTTCCATCTCAGGATGGCGAACCATTCTTCGGCACCCTTGGGGAGTTCAGGAAGGTTCTTAGCAAACTCAAGAGCCTGACTCGGGTCGAGGTCGAAGATCTTGGCGAGTGCTTTGATCTGATCCTCGATCGGCTTCGGCCCCTTGTACTCCTTGGGGTAGACGTAGTCGGATTTCACCTCCTCGTCTTTCTTGGTGAACTGTTTGTCCACGGCGGAGAACCTTCTGATACCAGCGATGATGTAAGCCTGGAACTCGTTGCCATTCTCGATGAGCTTTTGAAGCTCATCCTTGCCGAGACCGACTTCTCTGAGAGCTTTCTCAGCGGCGTCCTCGACAAACCTCTTGAACTGTTTTTCTTGACCTGACGTGATCGATTGTGTCGTCATCGTCAACACCTCCTTTGTTTTTATTTACCCGAATCGCTCAGGCAAGCGACTTGTCTCTTTATGAGACGAGCATTTTAGAAACTCCGCTTTTAAGGGCGTCCAAAACGCTCGTCTCATAGTTTGAACCTTGTTTTTCAAAGAACTTTTATAATACTACAATTACACCAAACTATCAGAAAAAGTCAAGGTTTTAGGGTGGGAGATATAGTGAGTAGCAGGACAGGGTGAAATATGATAAATTAAGCTTGCGGGCTTAAATCTGAAATGTAAATATACTCAGTTTGTCTTTGGAGTATAGTTCTAACATTGTCCATGATGTCCCGTCAATTGGAAAATGTCTTTGTTGGCTCGCCCTCTGTGTTCAGACTCACCAAAATCGCCAAAGCGCTTGATGTTCCAATTGAAGATTTAATTAAGTAAAACATTTTTTACTCAAAAGTCGAAAATTAAATAATAATGTAGTAATATAAAAATATGGAACAATTTTTTCAGCAAAATTTATGGATTTTAATTCTGATCATTCTTTGGACTATCCCATGGAAAGGCTGGGCGCTTTGGAAATCAGCTCGACTCAATGATAAAGGATGGTTTATTGCGCTTTTAGTGATTAATACACTCGGTATGCTGGAAATTCTTTATCTTTTTGTTATCAGCAAGAAAAAGGAATTAGTAGAATCAACACAGGCGTAATAATTTGCCGCCAAAAATATGAATAAAATTAAAAAAGATCAAATTTTAACCGCGGTTTCGATAGTGATGTTGTTGTTTACGGCGTTGATAAATTGGACCATTTATTCTTGGCTGATTTTAGTCGCCGTGATTATACTTATATTTGTTTGGTATTTTAGAAAAACTTGAAATCGTCCTTTTTACTTCCGCTTCAAGGCAAGGCGAGCGTGAGGTTGGGCGAAATCTGTTCGAATTTTTTCGAACGCACACCGCCACGTAAAAACGTTTTCGCCTAAAAGTTTGTTAAAACAATCATGCTTAAATATTTAGTTTTTGTCGGCGCAATTATTAGTTTGGTTTTTGGCGTTTTGCCATATATTAAAGATACTTTAAGAGGCAATACCAAGCCAAACAGGGTTACCTGGCTGATATGGGCCCTTGCCCCTCTCATAGCAACGTTTGCCGCAATCGCTGACGGAGTCGGCTGGTCTGTCTTGCCCGTTTTTATGGCGGGATTTGGGTCTTTGCTGATTTTTGTCGTTTCCTTTGTCAATAAAAATTCTTATTGGAAGTTAGAGACTTTTGATTACTTTTGCGGTTTTTGTTCCTTGTTGGCCTTAGCTCTTTGGGCTATAACTAAAGAGCCTGTTGTTGCCATTATTTTGGCCATAGTCAGCGACGGCTTTGCCGCTGTTCCCACTTTAATAAAATCATGGAAGCATCCGGAAACAGAGACATTGGCTGCTTATATTGCCCCACTGTTTGGTATCCTGACAGGCTTTACCGCTATAAAAACATGGAATTTTTCTTCATTGGCTTTTCCCATATACCTATTAATAATAAGCATCCTTATTATCTTTGCCATCTTAAGGCCTAAGATGATGAAGAAATTTAAATAAAAATATGGTTAAACGGGATCAACTAATAAAATTCATCTATCAAACTATCGGCAAAGATTTGCTCGTCAAGGCGCTTAAAATTGACGAAGTTGCCAACGGCGTTCAGATTCTTGGCAAGGAAAATGTCAGTAAAATAGCTTTGGGCACCAGCTTAAATGAAGAGTTTGTTAAAGAAGCGGTAAAACGCGGCGCAGATTTTTGCATTTTTCATCATGGTTTTGATCCGCGAACCTTTAAATCGCGTTTTTCGATTTCGGCGCAGAAACGACTAAAATTGATTTTCAAAAATGATTTAACTATTGCCGGTTTCCATTTTTGCCTGGATGCTCATCCGCAAATCGGCAATAATGCCACGATTATCAAAAGATTGGGAGCGAAAATCAGCAGTCCGTTTTACAAGGATGGTTGGGGTTTTATCGCTGAATTTGCCAAACCGCAATCTTTAGTCGCGCTTAAAAACAAATGCGCCAAGATTTTTAATCACGATATTTTTGCAGTTTCAGCCAGTTCCAAACCAGTTAAAACCATTGCCGTGGTTTCCGGCGGCGGCAAACTCGATGTTCAGGATATAGCGGAAATGGAGGAAAAAGGAGTGGAACTTTTTATCAGCGGTGAGCCGTCGGAATCAATACCTCATAAATTGTCGGAATCAGGCATTAGTTATTTTATCGGCGGCCATTACAATACCGAAGTTTTCGGGGTTCAGGAGCTGGGCAAAAGGATAAAGTCCCGTTTTGGAAAGAACATTAAAGTTGAATTTATCGATATCCCAAACTCAATTTAATATGAAAAACCTTAAAGTAAAAAGCATCTCTTCAAAGAATTTAAAAGACATTCCGGCCATCAATGAAAAGCATGATTGCGGTCAATGCCTATGGTATCAGAAAGAAAAACAAAGCCTTGAAGCTAAAAAACAATGGTTTGTCAAAATGGAGAAAAAATACGGCAGTTGCGGCAAGATACTTTATTTAAAAGACAAGGCAATTGGTTTTGCTCAGTTTGGGCCAAAGAGTATTTTTCCAAGGTTAAAGTCAAAAAATGCCAATGTCTGGTATATTACCTGCCTTGCTATTAAAGAAGAGTATCGAGGCAAGGGTTTTGGCAAGGTTTTGTTAAAATCAGTCCTCAGCGATTTAAAAAAGAGAAAAGTTAAAAAAGTGCAGATTTGCGGCTTAATTTCTGGAGATATCGGGAATTTCTCTGCAGGTTTTTGGCAAGCTTATGAGAAACTTGGCTTTAAGGAAATAGCCAAAACTAAAAAATACAAGGTTGGAGAAAAATTATTATGAAACGGGGAAATTGCATCTTTAATTTGCATATTATTCCCAGGCGGGAGGGGGAAAACTTTAATTTTTAAATATGGAACTTTTTTCCGTCAAAATTAAAAA
>Ga0315288_10009065_pt1 | contig 12550 bp, 33 predicted proteins | sample YL17G11_20_MG_FD_203454 | JGI IMG/M metagenome (GOLD analysis project Ga0315288, IMG submission 203454) | Sediment microbial communities from Yellowstone Lake, YNP, Wyoming, USA - YL17G11_20 | ecosystem: Environmental > Aquatic > Freshwater > Lake > Sediment | place: USA: Wyoming | collected...
AAATTGAATATCATGATGAGGATTTTTACGTTTTTTCTGATTCCTTTGAACAATTACTTCATAAATTAGAACGAAAAGAATTTGGCGATAAAAATTTAAAATTTGTGTCGGATCGCCCGGAAAAAGTAATATGAAATCTTACGAATATCTCAATCTGCTTATTGAAGGCAAACTCATCGCCACTCCATCTGTTGAAAAAGAACTGGTATATTTTACCGGAATCCCAAATGATCTGCTTGATATTGTTCGGGAACTTGATATAAAATATGGGGTTCGTTCGGATAAGGCCATTGAAATTGTTGGGGAAATGGTTCATCAGTTGGGATTTATAAAAACCATTGCCGGTGCGCCCCATGCAAATTATGAAGATTTAAGAATTGCTACGAATTCTGATATAAGAAAGTTTGCTGAATTTATTTATAATAGCCCTTCTTATTTTAATGGTGGCGAATCCCCCAGCAAAAACGAAATAGAAAATATCATACGAAAACATTTGCCGGGGAAATTTAAGCAACAGACCAATTTATTTGATGAAGCAAAAGAAAAAGAAGCCATTTTGTACCACGCGACTCTTGCCAAGAACGTCCCTTCGATTCTCAAGAAGGGAATCGTCCCGAAGAAGAAGGGCATAACCTCCGGTATGTTCGGTCAGGACATCCGCGCAGCCGTGGCCGTCTTCGCTTTTACTGATCGGCTGGGTGCGTTAAAATGGGCGCACAAAGTCGAATTCGATACCAAAGAAAAGGCCGCTATCATCCCTTTTAAGGCCATCCTGAAAGATTGGACACCGGATACCCACTGGCAGGCTCGCACCGGGGTATATAAGCTCTCCCCGGTGCCCCCGGAGAAGATTATTGAGGACAAGATTGAGTACCCGACTGCCGACACTTGGCGGTGGCTGGTCAAGGAACTCGACAAAGAATATAAATAGTTTCACTTATTTGTCAGATAAGTGAAAACCCGGCCAAGGTTAAAATGTGCCATTATTTTAATAATTTCCACTTCTTGAAAAATAAGTGAAGAAAAACATAGTAAAATATGGGCATTTTTCTTTTTAAAAATAATGCTTGACAGTCTTTTAAAAATTTCATATATTTAAAGCATGAATACTTTAAATCAAAAGTGTAAAGCGTTACCATCGGACGCATGCCCGGCCATGTTACCGGGTAAGGTGCTGTCTGCACCGCCTATTGTATCTGGGTCGATTGGGAGCTGGCATGAATTTCGGAACAGTGAACAGCAGCACCGGTCGTATGCTGCCGTGATAAAGGTTCTGTCCGCGAAGATAGTTTCCATGACCGGCAGGGAGATTTGCGAAGCTGCCGGGCAGGAAGGACTTTGGAAGCGGCTTTCCGAGATGGAAAAAGTGGGCTGGATAGTTAAAGCCGGAAACCGAAAATGCACTATTACTGGAAAAACTGTGATTGTTTGGCGTTTAAAGACCGCAGAGGAGGTCGTGGCGGCTCCGGCATACGAAGGACAGCCTATCGAACTTGATGGCTTGCGTGAAGCCGTAAGGCATGCAGGGCGTAAACCGCAGACTATACTTGAAGAGGCGGTATCCTAATGGGCATGATTACCATTACCCAATTTCTTCATCCGCACGGAAAGCGGCGAATGGTAAGTACCGATCTGCCAGATGACATCTGCGAGCTGGCGAAAGATCAGCTCATATCAATGGAGATGGCACCTCACGATTATACCAAGGTCGTATTTTACTCCCACCGAACCTGCGATCATGTCGAGAATGAACTCTGTGAAATTGCCAATAATGTTCCGGGGGAACCCCAGCGCGTTTTGATCGAGCTTATTAAAAAAGTGGCAGTGTACAGACCTGAACCGGGAGATGGGTTTTAATGGACGAATACCGGAATTGCGAAAGCTCATATACCACAGATGAATTTGACGAGACTATATATGGCACGGCCATCGTTATGATCGATGATGCCCGGATGACCTTGCACTATGAAGATGATTCTTTTCATTGTTCTGAAGAATGGCGTGGAGATTTTAAAGATGGGGCATATCATCTATTAAAATTTGAAAATGGGTATTCAACCGGAGGAAGCGCAATGCTGAAAAGGATAGGTGGTCGGGTTCTTGCCGGAACGTGGGCGGCTGATGGTTATTCCGGGGAATGGAATATTGTTCTGAAATGAAAACTGAATATCGATATATAAAATTCAAGCTGGCTCTTACGCAACCACCGAAAACATCGGACTGGTTTTGTTTGAATATTGAAACCGAGTCGGTTCTGGGACGAGTAAAATATTATTCGGCATGGCGGCAATATTGTTATTTTCCACAAAGCTGCACGGTATTTAATGACGGATGCCTGCGGGACATAGCTGACTTTCTCGGTCAGTTAGATGCCGACAGGAAAGAAAAATTGCGAATTAAAAAGCAAAAGGCATCAATAAATGAAAACTGAAGCTGAAATGAAACGCGCCATTGCTAAATGCAAGGGAGTATGTCGAGGCAAATTGATGGAGAAAGATTGCCCATTGATTGACCCAACAGATGATATAAATATGGTTCTTTGTCAAGAGTGTACTTTTCAATCTACAATCAAATGGGTACTTGAATAAGAATGACACCGGAAGAAATAAAACAGAACATCGGAGCCGTTGTTTATCTTAATGGTAAAGGTGATCTTGGTTTTTCTGGCTGGCTTCGCCCGTGGATTAATACTGATAGATGGTTGTTAATTATCAAACTTACCAAGGGCGGACTGGCATACCTGCAACGTGACGATGGAAATTTTGAAGTAGTTCCTCCTCGTAATGTTTATATAAAAAAGGATGGTATATGCGTGAATTAAAATTGTCCGATCCGATCAAGTCAGGATATTATGCTTACCATGTTACTGCTGGTAAAATCGATGATGAAATGAGGTTAGGGGGAGGGTATCTCGCAAATGATGTCAACCGAGTGATAACGGATGGTTGGTCATTCGTGGCCCGGACAAAAAAATATAAGAAGGGTCAGAAGGCATCGATACCGAAATGCCAGATTCTTCCGAAGAAAGCCGCTCCTCCGAAATATGTACCTCCGCCAAAACTTACCGGTGTGGTATTAATAAATAGCACTTCAGAAAAAAATGGTATTTCTTGTATGTCGATGAGAGGTGCGTATGATAAACTTCTTAACGCCATGACCAAACAGGATCAACAGGATTTTTTAAATGGAAAGTTATGTCTTATAATGCAGATCATACAAACCCCTGAACAATTTAAACCATCTAAAAATCAGGAGACAGCGTGAGCTTAAATCCTCGATACTGGTATACGGATGAAAATGGAGAAGTTCAGCCATACGTCTATTGCGGGTTATGCCTTGCGGGGCCGTTCAAAAAAACTGATGTGAATATATTATTCGCAAGAGTAAATAGAATGGCATATTGCAAAAAATGCACTACTACATCGCATAATCTTCCGCTTACTGAAAAGATAAAAATTTTTTCACATAAAGGAAATGAAAATGAATGTGAAAGTCGGGAAGGAAGTGTATGTTGATGCAATTAATGGTGTTGACTATATACCGGGTGGACTTGGAAAGGTAGTCGATATTGAATTGAAAAGAAGTGTTTATAGAAAAATAACGCAGTTAATATCAATCGAAGAAGTCCCCGGAGTCAAGTATGTCTGGACTAATCATCTGGAAAAGCATCAGGCCACGCTTAAAAAAATATACAGCAAACAACGAGCAGGGGTAAAAAAAGATGAACCAGCCGACCAAAGTAATTCTTGATACCTCGGATGAGGCTGCAAAGCAGCAGACATTGATTCTCTGGGTATCTCATAACGGCCATGCGTATAAAGATGAACAAACGGCCCGGTATGACGGCTGCACTCATCGGGCATGCGCGACCGAAGGTTGCGCCGGTCTCACGGAAAAACATTATATGTACTGCATACTTTGCCGGGAGAAACGAGACCTCGAACGATATATGGCAAAGCCATTTCTTTCATGGGACGGAAAGACTCCATTATGCCTGCGTGATTCCGACCAGTTCTTTTTTGATGAGGATGATATTGAAAATTACTGTGAAGAGAATGATCTCAAAAAATCCGATTTGGAATTGGTGATATGTAAGCCACAGCATGCCCGTACAGTTGACCCGGCTGATATTTATGAAAGTGATTTACCGGAAGAGGGGGATGTTCCGGATGAATTGCAGGAGGCATTTGATGAGCTTAATAAAAAAATTCTGGAATATGTTACTCCCTTGAGCTGGGTGCCCGGTCAATATCGCACAAAGTTGGAGGATTGAATGAAAGGTACAAAGGATTGCTGGAACCCGGCCTGTGTTTGTTGGTGCAATGAACCAGATACCTCGAACTGCGCGTCAGAGGATATTGAACCACAGGACTGCCATCTTGCTGATGTTGATTTACGGCCAGTTATTAATATATTTAATTCACAAATGAAACAAGAACCTTTACCCTGCCCTACCTGTAGTGTGTCTGCGCCTGACCGTATCAGTTTTTATTACATGCACGATAATCATACGTTTTCAAAATTAAAAGGTCGCACACTTCAGCAGATAGCCGATCATTGTTATGCAGTCAGGGAAAAATCACATTATGGTATGCTTTGCCCGCCTATTCTTTTACAGGGGGATAGGGAAATTAGGCGAGTAGGCGACCCGGTTCATTGCCCCGGCCCCAACAAAGACCCCATCTGGTTTGATGGTATCAATAAGTGGATAAAGGCACTTGAGAAAGATGCTGATGTGATGCGTCTTGTATTAACAAATATACCATATCCAAAAGACTTGGATATGTAATGGCAAAGCCATTCTGCACCTGCCCGGTTCATGGATGGACGGAGCGCACCGAATCCGGTGGCCCGTGTAAAAAGTGCGTCGAGGAAGCTGGAATAACTTCGAGTGGTTGTGATGAGGCAATCAAGGCCCTATATGAATATGCCGAAGCCATACTGCAACCGGGGAATTTCGGATATGAATTTCTTCAAGGTGATTTCGTGGTCAACGATAAAAAGAAACCGATTTACCGCAAAAAAGATGAGCAATATTATCTCTACCTCATGAAACAATACGGCCACGAAGATTCAATACGACAAGAAAACACTTGACAAGATTTTTTGAATTCATTATACTACTGGTATCGAAAGGTGGTATGTATGGATGATTTTTCGATGCCTATTGTTGAATTGCGGTTGAAACACATGGGTCAGCAGATTGTGCAGGCGTTTGCTATGTATGAAGGTGAGCTTAATGGTCATATTGAAAAATCAGTCGCGGCTCTTCTCACGGATGAATCCATTCAGAAGGAGATTGACCGGCTTTGTTATGAATGTCTGAAGGAATGTATTGAGGAAGTTTTTGAATCGGCGGTCGTCCGGCGCGATTTGATAAAGATAATGACCGATCAGGTTCTTGCCCGGATAAATGTAGCGCCTCCGGTTCAATATCCGCCAATCGTATTACCGCCAGTTGTTGTTCCAACTGGCACTGGAACGCCTCCACCAATATTTTCTATACCGACTGCGCAAACCGAAGATGAGTTTTGGACTTCTGTTAAAAAGGATGTCTGATGCCAAGGGATGAGGATATAACGATTTGGGATTGCCCGCAGTGCGGGAAGGGTAAGCTGGTGCGCCGGACTAACCGTGGCACCGGGGAAAAATTTCTGGGATGCAGTGAATACCCGAAATGTAAATATACCCAGAAGGAAGAGGCTTCCGATTCCGAGGAGTATTAAAAATGGTAAAAATATCAATATCAGATGAAACGGCAGAATTTCTTTCGCAGCTTGCTCACACGTTAAAGACCCAAGATAATAGGAGCACTGCCGATCCATATTTTTTCACCATTCGTAAATTTGTGGATGTTGCCGTTCCGGAAGGTTGCGGTGAAAAAACGATGTATTTTGATAACCATGATGTTGAAAATTATACGGAAGAGGAAGCGGAGAAACGTGCTGAAGAATTAGAAATGCCTTTCGATGAATACGTCGAAGACCGTTGCCATAAATATGAATCGAAAGAAGAAGAACGATTTGAAAATTTTTTCTTCACGATGGATGGCTACAATCAGCATGTTAAAATGAATGGTCACAATATTGCGCGAGTTTGCAATCGATATGATTCGTATGTAGACCATGCATTCAGAAACCCCGAACTTGAAAAAGTCATTGCGGCGATAAAGGAAATAGGAAGCTCGGTCAACACAGCAGTCTGTGGATAACTCTTAAAGAGGTTTTCTATGCCAATGAATATTGAGGTGTTTTTTAATAATGGCGATACACAATATTTTGAATGTAAACTTCTGGAAGATGATAGAGCTTATGTTCCATCTATAGAATATAAAGGTGCTTTTGTCATTATTACAACAGACATATTGGGAAGCACAATTGCTATACCGGAATCTCACATAAGAAAAATTAAAACACTTCAACTTGAAAAAATAAATTAGGTACTTAAAGAGGTTTCTGATGCCAAAGAGTATTAAAATTTTTATGAAAGATGGCACCGAGCGGGATTTTAAGCATGTTGACCGGGCTGGAGGAAGTTATACAAAGTCGATAAAATATGAGGGAATGTTTGCCATTATTACGGATGAATGGGGAGATGCAACTGCAATACCAGCATCAGATATAAAAGAAATTAAGGTAACTGAATTAGGAGGAAGATTTTAATGAATAATACAAACAGTAGAAGAAAGTCATCTCTGGAACGCAGGACGGCAAACCTTGCTTATTGGCAGGCTGAATTGAAGAAGGAGACTGATGAGGAGCGGAAGCCCGGTATCAAAACAAAGATCGATACCTGTAAAAAGGAAATCGAAACTTTGAAGGCGAGGATTACCTAATGGAACATGAACTGGATGTCAAGGTTATTGAAGGGGTCAAAAAATTTAAAGAGGTCTTATGCGACCGCTGCCCGAATAATAAAAAATCGTTTAATTTTAACGATATGATAATGGTTCGATCCATAAAAGAGATCGAGCAAATGCTGGGTTCCGATAAAATTTCTCCTGATGTTCGGATCGCACTGGAATGGGCTACCTATAAGCGAGAAATTATTTAACTTGACATAAGTTTATCCATTGCTTATAATTTAATAGGAGGCTTATGCGGGATTTCATCATCGTTTTGGTTATCGGGCTTGTGGTCGGGCTGCTTCTTGGAGGCTGGGCCGGGTATGCGTTAAAACAATGCCCGCAGGTAGTCTCGGCCAAAACAGATACCGTGGTTACGTATGTTCATATCAAAGATACGGCAAGTACGGTGATTTCAAAAGACAGTATCAAGGTGGTTTGGAAAGTGGTTCCAAAGTATGTTCATGACACGATTACCATTGCAGATACGAAGCCGGTTATGGATACGTCCATCTGTTATGAATTTGAGAAAGTACAAAAGGATAGTGCCTTTACAAAAGTTCAGCTCTGTTCCGACAGTTTACCAAAACAAAAACCGTTGGATTTGCAGGCCATTTTCACGTATGTTCCGCCACCATATAAGGAAAAAATTGTAACGAACACCGTAACGATACAAAAACCAACACCTTATTATAAGGACTGGAAAACCTATGCACTACTGGTTCTATCCGCTGCCGCCACCGGGTATGTATTAGCAAATCGATAGGGAGGTCTTATGGAACGGCCAGCAATGATACGAGAAGCGTATATAAATTGCCTTAATACTTTAAAGATGCAACACGGGCTTGCTGTTGCCGGTATGACCGGTCATTCCCGGCTCATTCTCGAATTCGGTCTGGAGCCGGAAGTAGCAAAAGCAGTTACGTCTTTCTGGTTGTCAACTCTCAATGAGCACCGGCATGAGTATTCATTAAGCGGATCGCATAAATGAAAGCGTTGCTCAAAACCCGGTGCGGGTGTACGCGACTGATTGATATTTTACATCCATCAAGAAGTATTCGGATTCCTTTGCCTGAAAAAATGAAATATGTTGAAACATTTCGATATGATGTACCGGTGAATAACATACGTGAATTTATATTAAATTCTGAAGAATATTTAATTGATGATACAAAAATTCCAGTATATATAGAGGCATAATGGAAAAAATGACCCATGAAGAAAAGGTCATTCTTTATGTCATGGGCATACTTGATAGTTCGGTACAAACCGGCGCACTTCGAGGCGGCAGATTCCGACTTGACAAGGCCGGGCGTAAAGAATATGAAGCATTAAAAGCCTCCGGGTTCCGCCCTAATAAACAAGAAATTGAAACTGCGTATGTCCTTCTCTCCTCCCCTCCCCCGGAAGTAATTAAAGCCTACGAGAAATGCGGAAAAATTGCCTTTGAATGGAGTTTTGCTCACAAATGGTTATGGCTGCACCTGAAACGGTTATTCGGTAAGTAATCTACAACTCATTGTTTTTTATAATATTATCGGGGTCTTAAAAGATTTCGACATTTTTTTTATTAAAATACTTGACACAGACTTTTAAAAGAAGTATATTTAATGCATACCAATAAAGGAGGCGTTATGGCATACCAGATAAAAACCAACGGAAATCACAGTGAAGTTATTGATGAGGCCGGAAAGGTTTTGTTTGTCGGTAGCGATGAGTCTTGTATGCAGTATTGTGAGGATTTTCAGGTTATCGATTATGACGAAAATAAATACCCGATAACCCGTGCTATCTTGTCGAAATTTTTTGATATGGTAAAAGATCACGACAACTGGAAAGACCCGATCTGTGCTTTCTTTCTTAATACCAACGAACATCAGCGGCTTATGATTTCGCGGGCAATTGAGTTTTATACTGGAAGCAAAGCTGAATGGAAATTTACCGGTGACGGTTACACGGTTACGGCCAAAGGATATTATTTAACCTGTGGAGCATAAAGGAGGCGTTATGGCAGTCGTAGGACATGGTAAAGTCGAAAACGGAAGGTTGGTCATGACTCATGTGAAAGAGATTGACCAGAAAAGTCTCACGTCTGACTGCTGGGGTATTCAGTTCTGGGGCCTCGGCGAATGCGAGAAGTGCGAGTTCAAAGGCAAGAAATCCTGCGGTGGCGGGGCAACCCTGAAACGGTTACAAAAGGAGGCCGGGCATGAAATTCTGCTCTAAAAAGAAATATGTTCGGACGGACGGCTGGCGCGGTTACGAACAGCCCATCTATGCGGTGGCCGGGTGGAATGATACTGGATCGTTTTCTGATTCCCCTTGCCCTACAGCGACCGGCATCAAAGAGAGTCAGCTTGTGAAGCGACTTCTCCGGACTAATGACATCAAGTTCCGGCAGATGACCTGCCAAAGCAGCAATGTGTTTTGCGTTCATCATTATCTGATCGTCCCGGTCGAGCAGATCAAAGAGGCCAGAAACGTAGTAAGTATTTGGTATCAATTGAACCGGTCGAATACCCGTTTACTCTATTCGGTGGAGGAATAACATGGCAAAGATAACGACGAGCGGAGAGCATGCGGCGAAGCTGCTTGACTGGATCAAGAATCGTAACGGCATAGCGGTATGGCAGAGTATCAATCTATCGAATCCCGGAGCTGAAACATTTACCCCGGCTATCACCGATGGTAAGCCGACAGGCAAACCTCATTGGGGATTTGCCAATGAACCTGCGATGGTTATTACCAACCCGGACGAGGTGGAAATAACCAAGGATGAAGAGGTGCGCCGATTTCACATTGCCGTTCGTATGGGCAGTCAGGGCTTCTCTGTCAAGCTGACTGATGCATCCAGCCGGAAAGTTAAAGCTGCGGTCGAGAAGGCCGGAGAAGGCGCATATTATGAATTTGATTATGCCACGCAGGAATGCATTATCATGAAACCAGTATCAACCATGCCCCTGTCACAGTATAAGGCGGCGTAAGAAAGGAAATGTCTATGTTACCAGAAGGGTTCCCCATGCCGGGCGGCGAAGGCGGAAATGATTTCAGGCGTATGTTGTTTGAAAGTCTGCTTGCCGGGTTTCGGCAAAAAAAGGATGAAGATTATGATGAGTTTGGCCCGTTATTGGAAACTGACCGTGCGGAGTGGGCTGCTATTAAAAAGGCTCATGAGATATTGGTCAACAAGGCCAAGGCTCTCGAAGCCGAGAAGGAAATGAATGATGCCCGAAGGAAAGCGTTCTGGGCGAAACTCGAATCGGACACCGGTATTTATGATAAGAACATGCGGATCAAGGATGATACTATTCTGCTTGTCGAGAAAGATAAAGATAAGCCGGAGTGTAATGGTGATTGCGGGGCTTGCAGTTCCTCGGATGAACCTTCTCCCGAAGACGAATAAAAAGGCGCGGGGTAACTCCCGCGCTTTTCTTTTATAGAATGTAAATCTTTACTTCTTTATCTCCGAACCATCCATCGATCATTGCTGTAATGCGATTCCAGTCTCCCCCGGCCAAGCCCGCTCCGATTTTTGGCATGGCAATTGTCTTATCAGCAAAGATTTTTGAAATTTTCATTATCACAGAAAAAAATGCCTGATAATCGAATGGCTTTAACTTTACACTTGGATAAAATTGTGTGTAGGCATTAACGATGGTTACAGTGCGGGCAAGATCGTAACAGTGTTGTCCTGTCCATGATGTGAAGGTGCCAAGTTTATTGGCATTGCCGCGCTCGGTCGCTTTGTCGGCATCGTAGGCTTGTGGGTATAGCCGCAGGACTTGCAGAGCAATCCCAGCTCCGAAATTGCACAGACAGTTGCAGCCGTGAACAATCACGTCCTCGGTGCCTTTGAAGATGTCACCCTGAACGTAGGTAATCATCCTCCATTACCCCATCCTGCTCCATGAGGTATAGTATCGACCCATTCTTCGCTTCCCGGTGTTCCAAGGGTGCTCATATTTTATCTCCCGTGGTTTTTATATCCATCCGCTAATTTGCTGAAGAATGCAATCGTTCCGATTACCAGTATTGCCGCTGCTGCATACAAAAACAATCCCGATCTCGATTTGAACCACCCGATTATTTTTCCAGTGGTCTCCCCGGCTCCCCCGATGTTCTCAATTATTTTATCCACCTTCTGCTTCATTACTTGGTTCCTCTTTCACTGCGTCAAAAAGTATAGTTTCCCCGGCGTTGATATAAGCTCGGTATGCGTCCAGCCGGGTATCGTTTAATGTGCGACCGGTGCGTTCTGCTATTTCGTTGAGCTGGGAAATTATATTTAACGGGGCCTTGATCGGCGGCATGCGCTTCCCGAAGGAGGTTCCCTTTCGGCCCAGCAGTTCTTCGGAAGATGGAATATACCTTCTGCGGATATGGAGACCTGTAACAAGGTCAAGGCTGATCGACCAGCGATTTGCGGCATAGACATCATCAATATGGTACAGCATGCGGATGTCGCCGTCAAAAGTGCATAAAACGTAGGATGGAATTCTGGTACGTTGCCGGGCAAATTTATAGAATATTCTCTCGGCTTCCGCAGCGTTTGTGGTCGAATCGTATTCCTCCTGCGCTTCGTCGCAGCGGATCGAAATTTCGTATGTGGGCATAGTCCTCCGATTGATAATAATATATGACTTACAAAAAATATTGTCAAGCGAAAAGTTAATGATTTTCAAAAAGTCTTCACTTATTTATCATATAAGTGAAAAGATATATTATGCCAAAAGTTCCGCTCATTTTTAAAATTTTGACTTTATGAAAAATAAGTGAAAAATATATTGACATGAATTTTAGATAATAGTATATTAAACCAAAAGGAGACTCTTATGGACGAACAAGCAGTCATCAATGTCGTGAGTATGGTAAAAACTACTCTGCTGGCCCGGATTCGCGCAGACCTTAAAGCCGGGGATTCTGTTGAGACAATTTTAAACCGGTACGAGTATGCCACCTATGCCTTTCAGGACGGCAGTTTGGTCATGATAACGGCCAAGCGGGATAAAGACATCCCAGAAAAGAAATAACTTGACATGCCCTTTGCTTTGTAGTATATTTAAAGGGTACTCAACAAAGGAGTGACGATGGAAAAGTATAAAGGTTACACAATCGAAATCGTACCGGAAGAATACCCGACATCTCCCCGCGAGTGGGATAATCTCGGCACGATGGTCTGCTTTCATAATCGGTATGACCTCGGCGACAAGCATGAATTCAAATCCAACGATTACAATAGCTGGAAGGAAGTGGCAAAGGGTATTGAGGAGAAGGTTGGCAAGGCCATTATTTTCCCGCTCTACCTTTATGACCACTCCGGCCTGCGCCTGAAGATCGGCAGCTTTAATGGGCTTCTGCCGCAGGGACACGCAGAGTTCGACAGTGGACAGGTCGGGTTCATTTACTGCACCTATGAGAAAGCCTGCAAAGAATTCGGGAAGAAGCGGATGAGCAAATCCTTGATGTCCAAGGTCTCAAAACTTCTTGAATGCGAAATCGAGACCTATGATACTTACCTTGCCGGTGGCGTGGTCGGTTACGTTGTGAAAAATTCCAAGGGTGAGGTCACGGATTCGTGCTGGGGGTATTACGATGAGACCGCAATGACAGACGCGAAGGCAATTGTGGATTACAATGTTGAAAAAGAAATGAAAGCCAAGCTGGAAAAAACCAAGGCATTCATAAAACACCATGTTCCACTCGAAG
>Ga0315288_10009066_pt1 | contig 12549 bp, 7 predicted proteins | sample YL17G11_20_MG_FD_203454 | JGI IMG/M metagenome (GOLD analysis project Ga0315288, IMG submission 203454) | Sediment microbial communities from Yellowstone Lake, YNP, Wyoming, USA - YL17G11_20 | ecosystem: Environmental > Aquatic > Freshwater > Lake > Sediment | place: USA: Wyoming | collected...
TGACCGCGAAAGCAGGTGAACTCGCACGGTCGCGAGGGAAGGATGCCGAGGTGGTCAAATACCTCAACAGGCCGTTTGGCCCGCTCGCGTTGACCGATGCCGTCAAGAGCGCCCTGAGGCAGCACGGGTTAAGAGTGGTCAAGACGGATGACGTGCGGCTCGGAGAGCAGTCGGCGATATCAGTGGTCCAAGAAGTATCGGACATCCTGGCATCCGCCACGGATTCTTATGACATACTCGACAGGCTCGCGGATGAGCTTATGGTCACTTTCAAGATCGCGGCCTGCGCTTTCATCCGCAGTAACGAAGAATCAGAAGTCTACGCATTCAGAAGAGACAAATCGGGTCGCAAGAGCGTAAGCAAGACAGTTTTACCTTATGAAGTCGATGAGAAACTCAGGCAGGCTCTGGCTCTGCTCCGAGGTCCCAGCCTGATGAGCGAAATGAACGGCCTCCAGGTCGGCGATGTTCTCCCGGGTTCGAAAAAGGACGAAGACTGCTACGTGATCCCGCTTTTCGAGGACAAAGTATATCTGGGCGCCATCCTGATGGCAGTCAGTCCGGGTCATCTGTTCTCCCAGGACGGCGAACAGCTACTTGTAACGCTCTCCAACCTGGTCTCCCTGGCCGTCGCCAAGGACCGAATCATCGAGAACATACGCGAGGGAGAGATAGTGCACAGGCGCCTCATTCACCAGTGCATAACCGCTCAGGAATCGGAGCGCAGGCGGCTGGCGGGAGAGATCCACGACGGCGTGGTCCAGTCGCTGGTTGGTATCTCCTACAGCCTCCAGGCCCTTGAGAAAAAAATACCTCCCGGCGCGAACAGCAGGTTTAGAAATGACCTGAAGCTTCTTGAGGATCAGCTCACCTGCGGCATAAACGAGATCAGGTCGATGATCGCGGGGCTCCGCCCGCCCACGTTGAACGGCACCAGCCTGTTCAGCTCCCTGGACATATACATCAAGAACTTCGGCATCAAGAACAACATGCAGGTGAGCCTGCTCGTGCCGGACAAGCTTCCGACCCTGTCGAGAGACGCGCAGATCAATCTCTTCCGCATCTTCCAGGAAACACTCAACAACGTCGAAAAGCATTCCAATGCGTCAGAGGTAACAGTTGAAATAGACATCGGGCTCAAGAACTTCTACCTGACCATCCGCGACAACGGCAAGGGGTTCCGCGTGCAGGAGAAGCGGGGGCTGGAAAGGCACCTCGGCATAGCGAGTATGCGTGAGCGGACCGAGCTCCTTGGCGGAAAATTCAGCATCAAGTCCGAATCGGGACAGGGGACATCGGTCACGCTGACCATCCCTCTGGAGCAAATAACGGTGGATGAACATGTCTGAGATAAAAGTGATGATAGTCGATGACCATCACCTTGTGCGTGAAGGCCTCAAGGCCGTCCTCGACCAGGGCAACGACATAAAAGTGGTCGGCGAGGCCTCAACGGCCGAGGACGCGCTGAAGTTGGTGGAGAAATCCGGTCCCGATGTCGTCCTCATGGACATCAGTATGCCGGGCATGGGCGGTGTCAAGGCGACCAAATTGATCCGTGAAAAGCACCCCGGGGTGAAGGTAGTGATACTGACGATGCTCGACCAGGAGGGCTATGTCTACGAGGCGGTAAAAGCCGGGGCCACGGGTTACATGCTGAAGAGCACGTCGTCGGACGAGCTGGTCCGCGCGATAAAGACGGTCTACGACGGCAAGGCGCTGCTGCAACCCGAGGCGACCGCGCAGCTACTCAAGGAGTTCGCAAACCTTGCCGAGAACCGCGGGCAGGACTACGGTCTCTCGAACAGGGAGATGGACGTCCTTCAGCTGCTCTCAGAGGGGAAGACCAACAAAGAGCTGGCAAAGTCGCTTTACATAAGCGAACAGACCGTCAAGACGCACCTCGCCCATATCTTCGACAAGCTCGGCACCTCCGACAGGACCGAGACCGTGGCAAAGGCTCTGCGCAGCGGTCTTGTCGCCTGAGTTCGGGCAGGTAGACCGCGCACCGTCTATTTCCTGTGTGAAACGCTCCATCGCCTACACCGCCGCCTGCTTGCGCGGGACCCGCACGATCATCGCGAGGGGCTCCACTTTCATCTCCAAAAGCTCCCCGTCCGGAAAGACCACGACCTCTCCGTCGAACTGCGCATAGACATCGTCCAGGCACTCGATCTTTATGTCCCGCGCGCTGTACTGTCTGAAATCACCGGACCAGGTATGCTTTCCGATGGTCAACAAAGCGAAAAAGAAGAGCGCCTTTAACTTGTTCATCGGGACGAAGGCCGCCAGGTCGAGTTCGCCGTCGTCCATGCTCGCCCCGGGCATCATCTTCATGTACTTTCCGTAGCTTCCGGCGTTGCCGGTCACCACGAGCAGGTACTCGCCCTCGAGGTGTTCCTCCCCGACGTCAATTGACAGGCGGACCCTGGGGAGTGGCTTGAACAGCATCCCGAGCCCGTGGTACCAGTATGCGAGGAGGCGCAGGTTCTTGCTTTTGTAAGCGCGGTGGGCGATCTCCGCGTCGAGGCCTATCCCCACGGTCACGGCCGCGTACCGCTCGTTGACCCGCATGAGGTCGATGGTCTTTTCATACTCGCCGAGTATGACCTTAAGCGCCTCCTCGCGGTCGCGCGGTATCCTCATGTTTCGCGCGAAATCATCGGCCGTGCCGCTGGGGAAAACCGCGAGCTTTCGCGCCCTCTGTCCGGAGTTCATGATGCCGTTGATGACTTCGTTGATGGTGCCGTCACCGCCCACCGCCACCACCACGTCGACCGGCTCCGACCAGTTCGCTATCAGCTCCTGGGCGTGCCCCGCCTTCTCCGTGAAGAGGGCCTCGTGCTCGATGCCCATGCGCCGGAGCTTGTTTAGAAGCCAGACCCCCTGCCGCTGGGCGTATCCACCCCGGCCGACCGGGTTCACGACCACGAGGTATCTCTCCTCTTTTTCCAATTGAACCCCCGGAAAGAGTATGTTTTTCGAGCCAGGCGTTAGTCCCAAAAGAATAACACAACCCGACCCGTTCCACAGACGCCTTCCTCAACGGAGACAAAAATCAACGCGGGGCCTTGGTACGCCCGCCTTTTTGATATCATAAACCAGACGTACTGCCTGAAAAGGATCCTGATTTGCCCGTAACGATTCTAAAAAACGGCGGGGGCAAGGATGCTCGCCGCGGCAGGCGAAGCGGCCTCTCAGCGGCGGCTCTCGTCATCATGGCCGGACTGTTCCTGGCCGCCTGCTCACCGGCACTCCCAGACGCGGGTAGCACCGGAGCGGTCAGGCCGGACGCATCACGGGGCGGTAAGGTGGTCCTCGTGATCATCGACAGGATCGGGCTCAACGACATAATAGACGCCAGGCCCCCGAATATTGACTACCTCATCTCCCGTGGAGGCACCGGCCTCATGAACGCGCGGGTCAAGTACGACGAATACGGTCTTGGAAGCTACCTCGTTATCGGCGCGGGCGGAAGAGCCCTGGGCGCCGATCACGCGGGCCTGGCCTTCGACTCCACCGAGCGTCTTCAGACCGCGAGCGGCGGGTACGTGGAGGCGGAGAACATCTACCGGGCGAGGACCGGGAGAAAGGCTCCAGGTGGTTCCGTTGTAAACCTTTACATCGAGGAGATGAAAAAGAAGTCGGACACCGTCTATGCCACGAGCAGCCCGGGCCTGCTCGGCCAGGTCCTCAAAGGGTCCGGCAAGAAAGTCGCATTACTCGGAAACGCCGACAGCCAGGTCCCTGCGGTGTTGACCGAGTTCTCCCCGGGCGGTCAGTCCCTCGTTCTTCCGGGCGCTCAGCCGGAGGGCGGGGGCAGCACGTACCCGATAATCAGGGCCACGCACAGGGAGGCATCCTGCATCGCCATGGATAAAGAGGGCCTCGTCCCCCGGGGTGACGTATCCTCGCGCCTTTCGGGCAAGCTTTCTGCCGCGACCGGGGTAAGGACCGATTTCGACAAGCTTGTAGCCGAGGCCGAAGCCACGCTTCCCGACACGGACCTTCTTGTCATCGACATGGGCCAGACCTCGCGGGTCAACGAGCAGGTCGGCTACTATTCGGACCCGAGGGCCAGGCTGGCCAGGGAGAAGGCGCTGCTCGAATGCGACCGTGCCCTGGGAAAGCTGATGGCGCGCCTGGACCTCTACCGCGACCTCTTGATAATCTGCGCCCCCACTCCCACAAGAAAGATGATCTACGACGGAGAGCTTTTAACACCGCTTGTCATCGCCGGCTCGGGGTTCAAGCCGGGCACCATGTTGCAATCGATAACCACCCGCCGCACGGGCCTTGTGTCCAACTTCGACATCGCGCCCACCGTCATCGACTTCTTCGGGCTTAAGACCCCGGCGGAGATGGAGGGACGGGCGGTCACCTCCAGCGATACCAGGACCGTGCTTGCCGACCTCGCGGACTTCCGCGACAATGCGGTCGGTTCCTTCCAGGCAAGGAAGACCATGGTCCGTCTGTACGTGATCACAGCGATCTTCATCCTCGTACTGTTCTGCCTCGTTATCCTGATAAGGGAGGAGCTCGTCTGGAATCACGGGGTTCTCTGGACCCTGGTCCTTCTTACACCGCTTGCGGGCCCACTCGCCTATCTCCTGCTACCCGCGTTCGGCGTTTACTCGTTCTTCGGCTTGATCCCCATAGCGGTCGGCATAACCGTGTTGCTCAGCCTGGTAGCCCTTCTCTGGGGCAGGCGGCGCCGTGAAGAGGGCGACGGCACACTGGGGGTCTTGCAGTCGATAATGTTCCTTTCCGGCCTCACACTCCTTCTCATCCTGCTCGACTGCCTACTTGGCTCGCCGCTCATGACGTTCAGCCCGTTCGGCTCAAACGCGGTGCTCGGGGACCGCTACTACGGGATAGGTAACCTTTACATGGGGGTCGCGGTAGGTTCCGCGGTCCTGTTCGTCTGTCTCGCCGCCCAGTTCTTCCGCGGGTTCCTCGACAAGCCGTGGAAGCGCTACGCGTTCGCCGCTGTCGTGTTCCTCGTAACGGTCCTTTTCCTGGGATACCCGAGGCTCGGCGCTAACATGGGCGGGCTCATCACAGCGGTCACCGCCTCCGCAGTGACGCTCATGAAACTCGAAGGCGGGCGGATCGGGGCGAAGAGGATCGCGGTGCTCGTCGTGGTCATTGTTATATTCGTGGCGGCAATTCTCGCGGTCGACCTGCTCCTCCCCGGCTCCGCTTCGCATACCGGAAAGGCCGTGAGCAAGGCAAAGAGCACGGGTATTTCCTCGCTCGTCTCCCAGGTGGGGCGAAAGCTCGCGGCAAACTGGAAGCTCGCGTTCACCTCCATCTGGAGGATACTGCTCCTCCTGTCCCTACTGGGAGGATTTCTGCTTAACTGGAAGTTCCGCATCTACAGGCGTATGAAGGATGAGCTCCCTTGTCTCGCGGCGGGCTCTGTGGGTATGTCGGTGGGACTAGTCGTCGCTCTGCTCTTCAACGACTCCGGGATCGAGCCTGCGAGCGCGCTGGCAGTCTTCCTTTTCTTCACGTGGTTCCTTCTTCTCCTGGGATGGCGCTCCGCCGCGGCGGAGCCCCGCGTCCCGGCAGAGGCCCCGGCCTCTACGTGAACAATCCTTCCTTACAGGGGCGTCTAAAACATAGGTCCCGTAACTCTGCTAGAATCAGGTTGTATAAAGGAGGTACAAACATGAGGAAGGTCCTGCTGGTAGTAACAGCGGCGCTGCTTGCCGTTACACTCATCGTCGCCGGGTGTGGCAAAACGAATCCAACGAAGGGCAGTGCTCAAAAACTCCTCGAAGACAGCAACAAGGCGATGCAGTCTTTAAAGAGCTACAAGGCGGTCGGGAACATCAACATGTCCAGCAACGTCGCTGATCAGGGAGCAATGAACTTTAGTTTCGAGATGCAGATACAACAGAAGGGGCCCAAGGATTTTGAGGGCCGCATGATGGTGCGTTCGACAGGAAAGAACATTGAGATTTACATGGCCAACGGCTACGTGTACACGAACGACCCTGAAAAAGGCTGGATCAAACAGCCGCTTGCGAGCGTCACGGACTTCTCGACGCTTGCCTCGCCCGCCGATATTTCGAAGTTGGGCGACGCCGCCACGAACGCCAGGATACTCACCGAGGACAGCCAGTACTACAAAATCACTTTCGACCTCAACGCCGACTACTTAAAGCAACTGATGGGCCTGCAGAAGAGCAATAAAAACCTTTCTTCGGAGGAAAAGAAGATCGCTGACGAGATGATCAAGGGTATGCAGATGGGCGCGATCTTCAAGTTAGAAAAGTCCACGATGTACGTCAAGAGCATGGTGATGAACTTCAACATCCAGAACGTGCCCTCGGTCGGCACGGTGAAGATGGAAGAGAAGATAGACCTGTCGGAGTTCAACAAGCCCGTCGAGGTTAATCTGCCAGCGGAGGCGAAGGACGCCCAAGAGGTAACCGGAAGCGGGACTCTGACCCCCAGCCCGTAAAGACACTGACAACAGACTAAACATAAGCGCACACCACTGAAAGGCCCGTCGGTTGGAACCGGATGGGCCTTTCTTGCCGCCCTCAGCCGCAATAGAAGGTACTTGCGACACTTCATGAGAATTAGTTCACGATAGAAAAACTTCGTGATGAACAGCGGGGTGATGCCGGTGAAACGGCTCAGGCGTTACATTCGCAGTAAGGGACACGAGACGCGCTCGATGCTCAACGCCGGCCTTTTCGCGGTCACCGTCGTAGTAGTGCCCGCCGTCGTCATCTCCCTTCCGATAGGGCTCGTGCAAAGGGATAACGACATCGCAAAGAAACAGGCTGCCGCGGCGAGGGTCGAGGAGCAGAGTGTCGTGGACCGTGTGGACCAGGTCGTGGGAGAGCTCCGCAGGGTCTCGGGATACGTGTCGTCCGACTACGTCGTCCTCGTCCAGCCGCCAGAGAACTCCGACGCGGTCTATGACGACGCGGCATACTGGAGGAGCACGGTCCGGAGCGGGGAGTTCTTGAGAGATACATACGCCGGTGCCGCGGGCGAATCCAAGCTTCTCCCTGCGCCTGATGCCGAGGCGCAGAAAATCAAGGGGCTCCTCGAGAGCTACTGCGCGGCCAGAGCCACCGAGATCGACGACATATTGAAGTTCTCCCGCTCTGTCGTCGACCTGGCCTGGGAGGACAGGGCGAATGCGATCGCAGACAGGATTTCGACCCTCGGCGGAAAGGGTTACAGCTTCCAGGGTAGCAGCAGCGTCGCCCAGGGCCTTTTCGACAGCCTCAAGAGGTACGTCGTCAGCAACAACCTGAAGACGAACACCGACTACGGCACTTACGCGAAAGAGATGTAAAGCGGTTCTTGCCTGCCCGCCCGCGCACCCTCAAGTCTACTGGTTCCAGCCAATGGACACGTGGCCGCCGCCCCCGTTATGCCAGTACATCGCCCTCTCCGCCATGATCGGGGTAGCAGACTGGACCTTGATGGAGGTGTCCACGTCCGGGCATTCCTGGCCGACGTCAACGGTCAGCCTGCTGTTCGCCCCTACCACCCGGTCCGGCGTGCTAACCGGGCCGTTGGGCGTCATGTATGTGACGGATACGACGGCGTCCTGGCTGCTCGGGTTCTGGATGCAGAGGAACGTCTCGAATCCCCAGGCGGTCGAACCCTCCCCGAGGTAGACGTTCGTCGCCGGCGCCGGAACGCCGACCGTTTCGTGGCCCGCCTTACCCGTACCGTTATCCCAGTACATAGAGCGCTCGGCGATGACCCCGTTGTCGCTTTCGACCATTATGGACGTATCCTCGTCCACGACAGAGTCGTTCACCCGGATGGTCTTGCGGGACCCGGGACCCATGGTGAAAGCGGGCTCGTGGGCCGGACCGAACTTCGTCATGTAAGTGACGTTCACCGTCGCCGACTTGTCCTCCGACGGGTTCTGGATTAACAGGTAGGTCGTAAAGCCCCAGGCGGTCGAGCCCTCGGCGAGGTACCACTTCTTGCTGGGTGACGTGACGCCCACGGAGTCGTGTCCGCCGCGGCGCGAGTCCCAGTACATCGAGCGTTCGCAGATGATGTCCTGGTCGCTCTCCACCTTCGCGGATACATCGCAGAAACCGACGTCTTTGCCGACGTCAATGGTGTACCTCTGTCCCGCTGCTACCGGGAAAGTCGGCTTCTTGACTATCCCCTTGGACGTCATGTAAGTAACGTCCACGTTCGCCGCCGCGGTACCAGGGTTCTGGATGAGCACCCAGGTCTCGAAGCCGAACGCCGTGGAGCCTTCCGCAAGGTACCATGTCTTCGAAGCCGCGGTCACTCCGATCGAATCGGTGCCTTCGATGCGGTCGTTCCAGTACACGGCGCGCTCGGCCACGATAGGTACCGTTGACTGCAGGGTCGTTGATACGTCGACGTTGGGGACGTCCTCACTCACGTGAAGCGTGACCCTCGAGCTCGCAGGGACCGTTATCGGCTGCGCCCTGGGTATCCTCCCGCGCGAGGTGTTGTAGGTGACGTTCACGGTCGCGGCGGACGCACTCGGGTTCGCCATGAGGACGTAGGTATCGAAACCGTGCGCGGTGGACCCCTCCGCAAGGTACCACGTCTGGGCCGGCCCGCCGGTCACGGTAAATGTGACGCCGTTGCTCACGCCGGCCGAGTTCGTCACGACTACCAGCCCCGTCGTCGCGCTGTCGGGAACGGTTGCAACGATCACTGTGTCCGACCATGTGCTCGTCGAGGCAACAACGTTGTTGAAGGTGATGTCCCCTTCCGTCCCGAAGCTCGTGCCGGTGATCAGTACGCGGGTGCCGACGGTCCCCGAGCTCGGATTAAGGGCGCTTATCTCCGGCGCGCCCGACACCGTGAACGTGACATCGGCGTTGCTCGGCCCGTTGGCCGTGGTGACAACGACCGGCCCGGTGGTGGCACCTTCGGGCACCTGAGCGTTTATCTGGGTATCGGTCCAGTTCGTGATCTTAGTAACCGGAACGACCACGCCGTTGAATTTCAGCGTGCTCCCGCTGGGACTATCGCCGAAGTTCCACCCTCGTACTATCACGTAGGTACCAACGGGCCCCTGTGTTGGTGTTATGCTCTGCATGAGCGGCGCTGCCTCCGCCGCCGCGGGTACTGCCCCCACTGCCAGAAAGAGCGCCACGGCCAGGACACAGGCGGCCGAAACGGAAGCCGTTCTCGACGACTTGGACGTTCTCAACATGTCAATCCCCCTTGATCTCTTCGTAAAAGCATAATGCGACGGCGCCCCCCGTGGCAATCCTTGAAAGAGAACGGGGCCGGGTTTCCCCGGCCCCGTCCGCAAACCCGCAAAACAACAGCTTAATCTGAGTACATCTTGTTTATATCATCCGCGAACGCCTGCGAGACCTCTTTCCTCTTCACCTTCAGGGTGGGAGTGAGGAACCCGTCGACCTCCGTCATCTCCTGCGGGAGCAGCGTGAACTTGGTTATCCCCTCGTGTCGGTCGAACTCCTTGAGCTGCTGGTCAATGCGCTCCCTCATAAACAGGTTCACCCTGTCGTTCAAGACGAGGCCCATGCGGTCCGGGTAGGAGATACCTTCCTTCTTGGCCCACGCCTCGAGCTCTTCAAAGTTGGGCACGATGAGCGCGGAGAGGTACTTGCGCTTATCACCGATTACACACGCCTGCTCGATGTATTTGTCGAGCTTGAGCTGGTTCTCGATGTTCTGGGGCGCGATGTTCTTGCCGCCCGCCGTCACGATGAGGTCCTTCTTGCGGTCTGTTATGTGCAGGAAGTTGTCCTCGTCCAGGTGGCCGATGTCACCGGTGTGGAACCAGCCGTTCACCAGGACCTCGGCGGTCGCCTCCGGCTTGTTGAAGTAACCCATCATCACGTTCGGGCCCTTCGCCAGGATCTCGCCGTCCTCGGCGATCTTTATCTCGACCCCGGGAATGGGTTGCCCGACGGAGCCGAACCGGAGTTTTTCCGGCGTGTTGACAGTGAGCACCGGCGAGGTCTCGGTGAGGCCGTAACCCTCGAGGATCATTATCCCCATCGCGTGGAAGAACTCGGCGATCTCCTTGGCGAGCGGCGCGCCTCCCGAGAAGAAGAACCTCAGCCTGCCGCCCATCCTCTCGTATATCTTCGAGAAGACGAGCTTATTGGCGATCTTGTACTTGAACTTGAGTCCGGCCGGTACCGGCTTGTGGCTGGTAATGAGCTTGCTGACCTCGCCGCCCACGCCGGCCGCCCAGCGGAATATCTTCTGCTTGACGGGTGATTCGCTCTCGATGTTCGCGAGCACCCCTGCGTGGACTTTCTCGTAGAGCCGCGGCACGCTGACCATGAAGTGAGGCTTGATGTCCCCGATGTCATCGAGCAGGGTATCCATAGATTGAGCGTGTGCGATGGTCACCCCGTTGAATATCGAGGTATAGTAACCGCTCATCCTTTCGAGCACGTGGCTCAAAGGCAGGAACGACAGGCATATATCGTTTTCGTAGACCGTGATCAGGTCGGACGCCGTCGTAACGTTCGACATGAAGTTCTTGTGGGTAAGCATCACGCCCTTCGGCGGGCCTGTCGTGCCGGACGTATAGACTATGCTGCAGAGGTCGTCCAGCTGCACCTTGTCAAGACGGCGGTCGAACTCGCCCCTGTCGGCGTAGTCCTCACCTACCTCGAGCATCTCGTCGAAGGTAAGGACGTCGGGGTTATCCGATGAGGTGTTATCGATCGTCACGATCTTCATGAGATCCGGGAGGTTTCCCTTCACCTGAAGGACCCTGTTCATGTGTTCCTCGGTGCCGGCGAATACGATGCGGGAGCCCGAGTCCTTGAGAATGTACTCCGCCTGGGGAGCCGTGATGGTCGGGTAAAGCGGTACGTTCGCGGCCCCGATGGAGAGCGCCGCCATATCTATCATCTGCCACTCCGGGCTGTTCGTCGCGAACACGGCGATCCGGTCGCCGGGCTGGATTCCCATGGAGATCATCGCGAGACCGAGGTCGCGTACGTTGCTGTAGAACTCGTTCCAGGAGAACTCCTCCCACGCCCCTTCCACCTTCTTCTTCATCATCACCCTGTCGCCGTACTTCTCGACCCGGGCCTTGAGCATGCCGCCTATGGTTTCCATCACGTGCTCCTTTCTCTTTTGCAGTACCTGTCAGATAGGCCGGACAAGTGCCGTGCGTCCACCGATGTGAAAGCTCTGCGGAAAATAGCGCGTATATTATACCTTTTGCAACAACCCGCGCAAAAAAGGCGGGTATTTGGGACCGGGTCTCGTTTTATGCAACAATGGTGCAACAATGGTGCCTGGCACCGATGTAGCAAAAGACCCGGCTGATTCCTCTTTCCATGGATATAGACGAAGCAGTAAGACGCAAGGAGCGCCTCGAGCCCATGCGGGCGGCGTTCCGCTCCATAATCGAGAAGCGGGAGAAAAACGCTTCCCGCATCCCGGACCTCGAAGCGCGCCTGGAGCGTCTCAGGCGCGTGCGCGAGTCCACCGTCGGCGACACCGGCCTTCTTGAAAAAGCGATAGAGAACCTGGAGGCCAACGGCTTCAGGGTGCGCCGGGCGGGAGACGCGGCGGAAGCGGTCCAGGCCGTTCTCGAGGAGCTCGGAAGCGAGAAGCTCCTGGTCAAGTCGAAGTCCAACCTCTCGAAGGAGATAGGGCTCTCGACGGCGCTGGGTGAGGCCGGAGTCGAAGTGGTCGAAACGGACATCGGCGACCGCATACTGCAACTCGCGGGCGAGCCGACCGTCCACCCGACCGGGCCCTGCGCCCAGCTCACCCGCTACGACATTGCGAAGATCGTCTCCGAGCACCTGGGCCGCGAGGTCGAGCCCGAGCCTCTCCGCCTCATCGAGGCCATCCGCGAAGACCTGCTCCCCCGCATCCAGAAAGCAAGTATCGGACTTACCTCCATGAACGCCATCGCAGCGCAGGAAGGCTCGGTGGTCGTGATCCACAACGAGGGAAACGTCGACCTGGTGAGCCAGCGGCCGGACAAGCTCATCATGCTCTCGTCTCCCGAGAAGGTCTACCCAGACCTCGAGGAAGCGATCAATATGGCGAGGCTCGAGACCTACTACTCGACCGGCGAGCCGATCACCGCGTTCATACGGATCATCTCCGGGCCGAGCAGGACGGCCGACATCGAGAAGGAGATCTTCTCCGGAGTGCACGGGCCGGCCGAGATCGTGATCGTCATGATAGACAACGGGCGCTCCCGGCTCGCGTATGACAAACACCTGTGCGAGGCCCTCTACTGCATCGGCTGCGGCTCGTGTTTGCTCGAGTGCCCGGTCTATGACATCGTCGGGCCGGAGTACGGCTCTCCCGGCCACCTCGGCGGCATCGGCGTCTCTCTCGCCTCATACCTGGAGGGCCTGGGCGAGGCGGTCGAGGACGGCCTCACCTACTGCACAACGTGCAGGAACTGCCTGGAGCGCTGCCCCGTCTCTCTCGACATACCGGAGTTCATTGAAAACCTGCGGGCACGGGCGACTCGCGAGCAGCTCCTTCCGCTTGCGAGGCACAAGCCCCTGATAGCCAGCATCAAGAATTACGACAACCCCTGGATGCAGC
>Ga0315288_10009067_pt1 | contig 12549 bp, 17 predicted proteins | sample YL17G11_20_MG_FD_203454 | JGI IMG/M metagenome (GOLD analysis project Ga0315288, IMG submission 203454) | Sediment microbial communities from Yellowstone Lake, YNP, Wyoming, USA - YL17G11_20 | ecosystem: Environmental > Aquatic > Freshwater > Lake > Sediment | place: USA: Wyoming | collected...
TCCGCCCGGTACCGGCGCAGTTCTACCCGGTGCCGCTGGGGATGCCCTGATGCCGCGGGAACGTCGCCAGCCTCGGGTAAACTGCCAGATGCCTGGATGCTATCACGTGGTCCGGGACCCCCGCCCGAAGGCGATCCTCCACTTCTGCGCCGACTGCTGGCGACACGGGGGGGCGGTGATCGAGAAGATGAAGGCCCAGGTCTGCGAGATTCCCCCGACTAGGTGCACCACTGAGGACTACCTGGACTTGGGCATCCTGTGGCCCTGATTTCCCCCCTTTTCCTATCCTTCGCCAAATAGTCCTTCTGCGAAACAAGCGCTTATCCTCTGACGGCCCGCATTTTCCGCCGCCGATTTTTTCAGAAAAATTTTGTGCCCCCCCCACCCCCGGATCAGGCCCCCCGCAGCGGGAAACGGCGCAGCGGGCTCCTTTTCGTGAACGGGACCGCCTGGAGTGAATTCGGCAGCCGAGCGGGCCCTTGCCGCGGCCGGGTCCATTCCAGGCCCGGACCATGAACCGGATAATCTCCGACGGGCGAGCCCCGCCAGGGCCTCCCGGTGCCCGTTTCATGGGGTGGGTGACATGATGATACCCCCCCCACGCCGCGTGGGCGCCTCACCCGGGGCCGCGGCCCTGGTGCACCGTCCGGAAGGCGGACCTGCTGCAGGACCTGGTGGGGAAGGAGAACTTTTTATAAATGGATGGTCATATCTCCCACATATGGGTTCTGCGGACGCGAGTACCGGCCTGGGTCTCAAAGGATTCGGGACTATTGCCAAAACTGATGTAGATAATTACGAGTTCATCGAGTGGCTGGATTCCCTGGGAGTCACCAGCTCCACCCTGCACGTCCACTGCGGGGCGGCGGCGACAGTGGCCGACGGGGGGACCATCGCCCACGGCCACAGCGCCGCCCCGGTCATTGTCCTGGTCACCCCCAGCGTGGCCGCCGAGTTTGTCGCCGTCACGGCGATAGGAGCGGCGAACTTCACCGTGGGGATAAAGACGAACCTGGGCGAGGCGGGGACCACCCAGACGATCTACTGGATCGCGGTCCTGGCGGCGGTCCCATGACCCGGAAATGGGTGGCCTTCGCCCTGGTCTCCCTCCTCCTGGTCGCGGGCCTGGTGGTGCTGCCGGTCCTGGCCGCCTGCCCGGTCTCATGGCGAGATCCGACCCTCAAAGCCACGAGGGCCTGCACGATTGTAGAAATGGCCAACAACGTCACCCTGAAGGACGTATTTATCGGGGAGAACCGGTCGGCAGTCCTCGCGGATATGATCGGGCTGATGCAGGGGAACCTTTCCCTCCTCATCAACAGCACGTACTCCGATGCTGCGAAGGCAGCTGCGATCCTCGAAGCTGAAGCGCAGTTCGCCGCGAATGACACTGCGACTGCGAACCAGGTGTACGCGGGGACCTGGGTGAATCTCTCCCTCCGCATCAACAGCACGTACTCCGATGCTGCGAAGGCAGCCGCGATCCTCGAAGCTGAAGCGCAGTTCGCCGCGAATGATACCGCGACTGCGAACCAGGTGTACGCGGGGACCTGGGTGAATCTCTCCCTCCGCATCAACAGCACGTACTCCGATGCTGCGAAGGCAGCCGCGATCCTCGAAGCTGAAGCGCAGTTCGCCGCGAATGACACCGCGACCAAGGCCGCGGCGATCAAGTGGGCTTCGGACTCCGATACGGCGAACAGCAGCGTCGTTATAAAGGCAGAGGTGATCCTCTGGGCCTCGGATTCCGATACTGCGAACCGTACCGGGGCGGAGAATACCGCTTCCCTGATGGCTCTTGCCAACCGTACCGGCGCGGCGAATGACGCCGCTCTCGCGGCAGCCGCGAACCGGACGCTCGCCGCGAACTTTTCCGTGATGGCGCAGTCCCTTGTCGTTCCTTCCACTGGCGGGGCGACGCTGTACGCTCCGAACGAGTCCCTCGGGGCGGTCCCGGTTACCTACGTCGGGTTCCCCAGGGGGCAGTGGAACGCCTCCATCGCGGTGGGGATGCCGACCGCCTGGACGGGCGGCCCGCTGACGGCGGCCTTTTACTGGACGGCGGACTCCTCGGAAGGCACCGTGGAATGGGACTTCGCGGGACGGTGCACCGGGATCGATAACCAGACCATCGATAGCTACCTCGGGGCGAACACCACGGTCCTGGATACCATGGGCACGAAGGATAACGTCTATATCTCCGATGCGACTGCGGGGACCACCATGGCGGGGACGCCGGCCGGCGGGGCCTACTGCCTGCTGAACTTCCGGAGGCTGTCCGGGGCCGGGACGCTCATCTCGGAGGCGAAGCTCCTGGGGGTGAGGATCTATTACCCGGTCGTCTGACCTCAGAGTGATCGCGGCGATCCTTCTCCTTTTTGTTATCGGGGTGTTGATCACCCCGGTCTCATCCCAGTGTGTGGAAAATATCTCGATCATCGGCTTGGATACCCTCGCAAAATTCAATTATACCGGCACTTGCACCTGGACCGCTCCTGTCGGTGTCAGCTCGGTTGAGTATCTCGTTGTTGGTGGTGGCGGCGGTGCTGGAGGAGGATCCTCTGGAGGTGGTGGTGGTGGTGGCGGCGGCGGTCTCAGAAATGGAACTGGGTACTCAGTAACACCAGGCATAATATACAACGTTACCGTTGGTGACGGCGGTATTGGACGTGTTGGTGGTGGTTACTCAACCTCATTGTACCCCGGGCAGAACTCAAGTTTCGCCAATACCACACTCGGAAATGGTATCAACGCGATGGGCGGCGGAGGAGGTTCTTCTGGTGATATTGATGGTGGAACCGGTGGTTCTGGTGGAGGGGGTAATGGAGGATATGCACCTCCGAGTTTTGGATCAAACGGAGGATCTGGAACAAATGGACAGGGGTTTGATGGAGGAGATGGAGCTGGTCCAGCAACGTGTGCCGATAATTATGTGGCTGGTGCTGGTGGAGGTGCTGGAGCTGCGGCTGCAGATGCAACGAGCTGTACTGGCAAAGCTGGAGGAATAGGAAACATCTCTTGCATCACTGGTAAATGCACCTACTATAGCGGTGGCGGCGGCGGCGGGGCGGGACTCTATGGCTCTGCAACTGCCGGTGATGGTAGTCTTGGTGGTGGCGGTGCCGGATCCAAGGATGGGAGTGGGACTGACGGCACTGATGATCTTGGGGGGGGAGGGGGAGGATCTGGAAGTGGTGATGCTTTTCAAGGAGGGGATGGTGGTTCCGGTGTTGTGATTATACGATATACGGAGCCGGTGGCGCCGGTCGCGGCCTTCACCAGTACGCCGCGTGCTGGCGTCCGGAACGCGACCATAACCCTCACCGATGAGAGCACGGAGACCCCGACCGGCTGGTTCTGGTGGGCTCCATCAACCGGGACACCCTGTCATAACAACGCCACCCTGGAGGTGACGAACCAGAACCCCGCGATCTTCCCGAAGAATTTCGGGTACTGCGGGATCTGCCTGACGGCGACCAACGCAGGCGGGAGCGGGAGCACCTGCAAACCGAACTACCTCTATATCGCCCAGCCTCAGGCAGTGCTGGGCGGGACATCGTGAGGTGACCGATATTGACACTCTTTAAGAAAGTCCCGGATCCCGACAGGCTCCCCAGTGGTCCACCGAATAACTATGCTACCGGCTGTGCCTTCCCGCCCGATGAGGCCCCCTACCTCGCGGTCACCACTGACCATGCCCTCCTGCTCTATAAACGCTCCGGCGGGATATTCAGTTATCTTGATGGCTTCAGTTATGGGAATACCTGCTACGGGGGTTCGTTCACTGCCAACGCTTCATACCTGGCGATCCCGGGCAAGGCCCCACGGCTGACGATCTACAAACGCGCCGGGGATGCATTCTCGGCGCTCACAGACCCGGTGGATGTGGGTCCGGCCGACGACCTCTACCAGGTCTCCTTCTCCACTGCTGGGGACTACCTTGCGGGGGCCTGCTATGCCTCCCCATACATCTATATCTGGAAGAAGTCCGGGGCTGATACCTGGACGAAGCTCGGCAACCCCGCGGTCCTCCCCACGGGTATCACCACCGGCTGCTCCCTGGACTGGGACGGTAATTACCTGGCCGTCTCTCATTACACTACTCCGTTTATCACGATCTACAAGCGCTCCGACTCCACCTTCACAAAATTGGACGATCCCGTGGACCTTCCTCCAGGTAATTCACAGCGTTGTGCCTTCAGCTCGAATGCACGATGGCTGGCCATCGGCAGCGCGACATCTCCCTACCTGACCCTCTACCTCAGAGACGGGGATACCTTCACAAAGATCACCCCGGACAGTTACCCCCCGGAATGTGGGTACGGGGCGCATTTCAGCAGCGATGGAAACTTCCTGGTCGTGTCACACTACCTTTCCCCGTTTGTCACGATATACAGGAGGTCCGGGGACACATGGAATAAAGTACTCGATTCCGATCGCGATATCCCCCTGCCTGATAGGGGATATGAGAACCCGGCTTTCTCAATGGTGACCACTGAGGGATTCTACCTCTCCGTCTCCCACTGGGGATATCCGTACCTCACGATCTACCGGTACGCCTCCCCCACGTCGCCCCCTTTCCCCACGGGAAAGCACAAAGGCCTCCCCCCCACCGAGCCCTCCCCGATCATGCTCCCGGCCCAGGCCTGGGGAAAGATCGGCCGCGGGACCGCCCAGCCGTTCCGGGACCCGCGGATGTCCGCGCCGATCAACACCTCCTGGAAATGCCCGCTGGACTGGAAGGAGCCCCGGCCGGGTGATCACATGTCAAAGCGGCGGACCGGGTGATGCACAACCGACACCTTCTCACCTGCGTCTGCCTGGCGGCATTACTGCTGGTTATTATTCCGGGGTCGGCCTATACCTGGTCGGACCATTTCACGTCAGATACTTCAGCTAATTACGATGGAAAGATTTCAGCCTATACCTGGAATACAGGATTGACTACCGGCTGGCTAAACTGCACGAATCCTGCCGGCCACCGGATCCTTCATTATAAGAATGAAAAGTTCGGTGGTGGCTGGTTTAACTACTCCTATACAGATTACGGGGGGTCATCCTGGCCATATATTATTTGGGGGGATGTTTCATCATCAGATACAGGAGATTCTGGGAATCCCACCACATCGGGTACAAAATATGGTTGCCGGGCATGGCCTTCAGCATGGTCCGTACTTGAATGTTTTAAAGTTGTTGGGGGGGTTTATACTGAATTAGGTGAAAGCAGTTACTCAGTTGATTATCATTATAATATCTCGATATTCTGGGATCCTGCTACTGGTGACATTCACGTGTATGAAGACGATATCAATTTAAGATTGGATTTAAATGATAATGCCATTACAGATCCCGGTTACATGGGGGTCAGTTATTACTCTCCCAGTGACCAGCAGGTAGGATGGGATATATGGAACTATGCTAATGAAACGGGGGACTCTGCACCGGTCGCAGCCTTCACCGGCTCCCCTCGCGCCGGCGTCCGGAACGCGACCATAACCCTCACCGATGAGAGCACGGAGACCCCGACCAGCTGGTTCTGGTGGGCTCCATCAACCGGGACACCCTGTCACAACAACGCCACCCTGGAGGTGACGAACCAGAACCCCGTGATTTTCCCGAAGAACTTCGGGTACTGCGGGATCTGCCTGACGGCGACCAATGCCGACGGGAGCGGGAGCACCTGCAAACCGAACTACCTCTATATCGCGCAGCCCCAGGCGGTGATCGCGTGACCCCGGGGAAAACCGGCTGAGACAGGAAGCCTTATCTCTTTCCCACAGCCTTATTTTCCTGTATGCGCCGCAGTGTAGTAAAATGTCCCTGGTGCCCTCCAGAAGCAAAGGAGATCGCGCTCCAGGGGATCGACATGCACGTGAAGACTCACCACCCGGAGCACCACGCGGACCTCCGGAAGATGTATTCTCAGCTCAAGAAAACCGCCATCAAGCGGGAGATCGTTCAGAAGGCGAAGGGGCAGAAGAAGACTCCGGTCGCCGCGGCCCCGCCCAGGGCGGTCGCGTCGACGCCGCCCAGGTCGCACCACACGTCGGCGCCACCCCGGGGCCCCGGTCCGGTCCCTGAGCATGGGAGGTATCCCCCTGCGGAGGGGGCCCCGGCCACTCCACCGGTAAAGAAGCCCGCGACCATCACCACTCCACCCGGGGGAGAAGGCGCCGGGGGTGAGTCCCCTGCAGGCCGCCCCGGGGAGGAGGGGGACTTTCTCGGGGACCTCTTCGATGGCCTCTTCCGGTGGATTAATACACCCTGACTTCGTGGACGAGGACTTCAAGGTGGTCCAGGTCCCCGGCCGGATCCCGCCCCTCCCTGGCGGCGAGCCGGCCGGGGAGGAAGAGGAGCCCGGACCGGGCGAGGACCTGGTGGGGATCTCCGGAGAGCCCGCAGCGGGGATCCCTGCAGGTGCACCCCCCCTGGGAGCCCCTCCCGGGGCCCGGGCCCTGGCGCCGGTCCCGGACCTCACGGAAGAGGACTGCCTCTTCCTCTCCGAGGCCCTCTGGTCCCTGCCGAACCTGATCGTGGACCGGGTACCGGTCCCGAACCATGACAAGCTCGTGAAATGGAACGCGCAGCTCTTCCGGTACTGCGTCCGGAAAGGGATCAACCCGTACGACTACATCTTTGACGAGCTGCCCCTGGTCCTGGCGACCGCGGCCCTGGCTGGGGGGATGTGGAAGGGGTATAAGGCCTCCGCACCTCCGGAGGAGCAGAAGAAGGCCCCGGTCCCGGCTCCAGGGGACGAGGATTACGCGCACCGGCAGGAAGTGGACCGGCAGCACGCGGAGGACCTGGAGACAGGGAAGATCCGGACGGCACCGGCCACGTCCGCGGAGGGTGCTCCCCCTGTCCCGGCCCCGGACCAGGCCCGCTTAAGGGAGGGTGGACCATGAGCCTCAAGGAAGCGCTCATCCGGAAGAGCCTGGGGCCGGCCATGGACCTGGTCCACTCCTGGACAAAAGAGATCCACCCGAAAAACGAGATCGCGGAATGGCTGGACCAGAACCTGGGCCTCCTCTTCGACCTCCCGCCCGGGGAGGAGCTCGAGCTCGGGGGGGTGGCCCCGCTGCTGACCAAGATCGCGGTCGCGGAGGCAAACGAGCGCCCCGCCTTCGTGGAGGAAAAGCTCCTCCGGTTCTATGACAGTTTCCGGGTCTTTTACCGGGACTACCAGGCAAAGAAGGGCCAATAAAATCAAAAGATGGGCGAGATACAGTCCAATTCCCGGATCTTCATCACCGGGAAGACCGGGACTGGGAAAACCACCTTCGCAAAGAAGGTCCTGTGGCCCCAGTACACCCGCCGGATCTTCTGGGACGTGAAGGTGGAAAACTCCGATCTGCTGGCGGTCTCCTCGCTCTGCACTACCCCCCTGGAGCTGGTCCGGGCCCTGACCAGGGGGAAGGTCTCCATCCTGTACCAGCCGGTGTCCCTGGAGCAGGAAGACTTCGACCAGGTCTGCGAGATCGTTTTCCAGGTCGGGAACCTGGCCCTCTTCGTGGATGAGGTGGCGGCGGTCTGCAGCCCCTCGGTGATCCCCCCGTGGTACCGGCAGATCCTGGTCCGGGGCCGGTCCAGGGGGGTGGGGACCGTGAACATCTCCCAGCGCCCGCGGGACTGCCCGAATACGATTATCTCCGAGACGGAACACCTCTTCGTCTTCCGGCTGCAGCTCGAGACCGACACCGCGAAGCTCCGCCAGGTGATCCCCCGGGAGCACCTGGGGAACATCTACACCATGCCGTACTACTGCAGCCTGTACGTGGACATGAGAGAGAACCGGCTCCAGTACCTGAAACCGGTCCTCGGAGTCTGACGGTCTCCGACGGTTTCCACTGGAAATATCCTAGGTTCTCCGAGGTACGGACGGCCACCTGCAGCAGGCCGGACCAGGTGCTCCTGGAGGCCTTCCCCCGTTTCCACTGGAACCCTGCAGGTGGACCTGCAAATATGATTCCCGGTGATAAACAGACAAGAACTTTATATCTGTCCGATATCATATCAGGGATTGATCCTTCGGGATTTTAAAATGGAGACAGAAGACACTATGGAATGGACATGGAAACAGATCGCGGTCACCGTGGTCATTGTGGTGATCGTGATCATCGTCGTTGAGCAGGTGAAGAAAGCGGGCTTCAATCCGGGCGGACTCCTCGGGTGAGGTGGCGATATGACCATCTCAAAAATTGAGCAGAACGAACTCCCGGAGTACCTGGTCCCGTTCACCCTGACCTACATGGCGACGGTTGCCGGGTCCACCGGCCAGGTGATCCTCGCAGCAGCGGGCCATCACCCGAAATGCCGGTTCGTCCGGGGCCAGGTCACCTCCCAGGCGTACAGCACCACGGCAGACCAGTACGTGGTCGAGGACGGGGACGGCAACGACGCGACCGCCGCCTGCGTGCAGAGTACAACGGTGAACACACCGGCGTCCTTCGTGGCCATCGCCGGGCAGTACTTCGACCGGACCGAGGCGATCTGCATCAACCGTACCGTGGTCGGGAACGCGGCCAATGCCTGCTTCGTGATCGTCCAGTTCGAGAGCATCGACTGAGGGGGAGGAGAAGACACCATGGCGATTGCTGAATGGGTGGAACTCTACAAAGACAAGTCCCTCTCCGGAGACGCGGGGACCGAGACGTTCCCGCTGAAGAGGACCGAGGAGATCCTGGAGCTCCTGCTGAAGGTCCGCGCAAAGAACGGCGCGACCGCAAACGCTCCGGACGCGGCGACCATGCCGACCATCGAGCAGGCCCTCTCGAAGATCGAGCTGAAGAGCGGGTCCACGATCTTCAAGTCCTACACCGGCGAGATTTGCCGGAAGCTGGCCGCGTACCGGGACGGGCGGCTGCCGCACACCCTGTACACCCAGGCTGCAGGCGGGACCTGGGCCGGCAACGAGGATCCCGCCCTGGGCTGGATGGAGTACTCGTTCCCGATCCGGTTCACGCCGAAGGGCGACCCGTACGGGAACAAGACGAACTGTATGCTCCCGGCGCCCCTGTACGACTCCCTGGACCTGGTGCTGAACTACGACTTCACCATCAGCGCGACCGCGGGGTTCCTGACCGGCGGGGCGAACCACATCTTCGACCTGTACGCGCTCATGATGCCGACCGGTGAAGGCGGGTTCAAGAACGCCGCGACCGCCCGGGACCGGATGCTGGCCCGGAACATCCTGATCGAGACCAAGAAACAGGACTACACGACCGTGGCCAGCGGCGACCAGCCCATCGACCTCACCCTGGACAAGAGCCGGTTCCTCCGGCAGCTCCTGGTCTTCGCCTACGAGAACGGGATCGGGGAAGGGGTGGACATCACCGACATGAAGCTCCGGGTGAACAACGACATCTACTGGGCTTCCAAGTGGGGCGATCTCCAGGTCCTCAACGCGCACAACAGCGCGCTGGACTTCAAGTGGGACCTGTATATGAAGTGTGTGGGCACCACGGACGAGCTCTGGACCCGGATCCCTGCACCGATCCCCCTGATGATCGCGGGGACGGCGCCCACGGTGGCCCCCTACTTCGGGACCCTCGGGAACGGGGACAAGGTGACGATCACCACGGACGCGGCCAACGACGTGAACCTGATCCGGATCGGGTCGAACGTCCTGCCGGCAACGGCGATCTTCGACTTCGACATGGACGGGCTCTTCCAGAACCTGCAGTGGGCTGGAGTGGGCGACCTGGACCTGGTCCTCACGAACGGCGGGGCAGGCGGGGCAGTCCAGATCATCGAGCAGCACGTCGCAAAGCCCTGGGGATACTGAGGAGGGGGCCAAGCCCCCTCTCACGGCTCCTTCCCGGAGCGTGTGACAGATGCCGGGATACATCGACGTAACTACGGACGCGGCGGGGCCTGCAAACTCCGTCTGCGGCGGCTCCGTCTGCTTCTCACTCACGAAGAAAAACCCGTACCCGCAGCAGAGCACCTGGCTCTACACCAGGGAGCCGGTGACCGGCGGGAAACGGACCTTTACCATCGCGGACCAGTACCTGCCGGGACTCTTCCAGATCATCCTGTACTGGGGGAACACTCAGTGGGGATACCAGGCAAACGTGGCCGCGGGTCAGACCGTTAAGGTCTCCCGGTACTTCGGAGGCGGTGCCGCGGCAGCCCCTGGCGAGTGCAAGCCCGGGGAATCCAAGTGCGGGTCCGATAACACGATCTGGCGCTGCAGTTCCATGGGGATCTGGATGAAGACTTCCGAGCCCTGCGGAGTGACGACACCCCCGGGGCCGGTTCCTCCGGAGATCGTACCTCCACCGGCACCGGCACCGGCGCCAGCCCCTGCACCGGCACCGGCACCTGCACCAACCCCTCCACCGGCCCCGACGCTGACTCCTAACCAGGTGGAGGCCCAGCGCCTGGTGGCGAAGCTGAACGCGGGGCAGTGTTTCACGGATTCCGAGATCACCTGGGCATACCAGAACGACCCATCCCTGTGGTCCATGATCTCCGGGAAACCCTGCACCACGCCGGCGCCGGTCACGACCACGAACCAGCAGGAGTCCGCCCGTCTGGTGGCGAAGCTGAACGCCGGGGGATGCTTCAGCGCCGAGGAGATCGCCTGGGCGAACCAGAACGATCCCTCCCTGTGGACCATGATCTACGGGAAGCCCTGCACAGTGGCTCCCCCGCCGACCGTGACCCCCACGCCGGAACCGACCCCCACGCCGGAACCAACACCGGCGCCCTTCGGGCTGGATACCCTGGTCTTCGGGATCCCCATCTATGTGGTCCTGATCGTGGCGGTGGTCCTGGTGATCGGCATCGCCCTGGTGGCCCGGCGGGGGCCTGCTGCATGATCAGCCTCTCCGCATCGGCCACCAGGATCTACACCGGGGACCAGTACACCCTGACAGCCCAGGGCTCTCCCGGTGCGGAGATCAGCCTCATGGAGGCCCGTTTCCCCCTGGACCCGGTGATCGGCACCCACACGGCGGACGGATCCGGGAGGGCCTCGTTTATCCTCTCGGCAGCGCAGCCGGCGGTTATCACCCACTACGTCCAGCAGAACTGCATGGCGCTGGGCCTCTTCTGTGACAAATCAAGCACCGTCCAGGTGACCGTGGCGGCGAGGGGGACGACCGGCCCTGGAGGCACCACCATCCCGGCCCCTTCAGCCGGCAGTCCCCTGGTCCTCACGGTAGATAAAACCGTGGTGAAGACCGGGGACCCGATCCAGTTTATGCTCTCCGGGCCGCCGGGAGCCCCGGTGGAGCTTTATTGGAAGACCCTGATCGACCAGAAGATCGCCATGGTCACCCTGGACGGAGTCACTGGGATCGGGTCCGCGACCTGGGCGGCCCCCAACCAGGGCCTGAAGACCTTTTATGGGAAGATCCCGCTTGACCTCCTGGGCTGGCCGTGCGTACTGGGAGAGCCCTTCTGCGGGACGTTGTCCAACGATATCCAGGTCACCGTCGAGGAAGGCCCCTGCGAGCCCTGGGACATCGGCTGTATGCTCACGGGAGGGGGGACCGGGGGACCCCTCGCCGGCTTCCAGGAATGGCTGGGCGAGACCGGGAAGACCGTGGTGATCCTGGTGGTCGTGATCCTGGCCCTGTACATCTTCGCAGTGTATGTCCTGCCCGGTTTCATGGCCGGGGCCGCTGCCAAAGCCACGGGGGGTGAGTGAATGGGTCTTAAAGGTGCCCTGGACCACATCGAGACCGGGGCCGTAAACTGGCAGGAGCTCATCGCAGAGATCGAGGCGGAGGATACCACGGTCCAGGACCACACAAACGATATTGCGGCCCTGGCCCGCCACCAGGAGTTCACGGTCTCCCGGATCTTCGAGACCGCGGGGGATCACGTGCTCCTGGACGGGGGATACCACATCCGGGCCCGGGTGGTCAATGCCTACGCGGTGGTCCATGACAACATCGAGGACGAGGTCCAGGTGGAGATCATCCCCGGGGTGGCCGCGCCCATCCACTTCTCCAGCACCGAGCGGAAGGGCTCTGCAAAGGAGTTTTCCCTGGTGCACCACGCCCTCCACTTCTCCACCACCGTCAAGGTCCGCCTCTCCGCGAGCCGGCGGGTATCCGTATATGTGACCCTGCGATCTACTGAGGGGGAGACCTGAATGGACGACGCTGAAAAGAAAGCCCTCTGCGACCTCTGGCAGGGGGTAAAGGAGGTTACCCTGGAGCTCCGGAAGCGGAGCACCAGCACCGAGCGGGTCCTGGCCAAGGACCTGGTGATCCCGGCGAACGCCTGGAACGGCAGCTCCGGGGACCGGGGATACTACGAGACCGAGCCGATCCAGAACGAGGGGTACTGCTGCGGGCGGGTCCTGATCGACACCGCCTTCGACGCGGCGGTGACGGCCGGCCTGACGGTGGACCTGTACTACAAGAGCGAGAAGATCGGAGAGGTGATCAAGGTTCCAAGCTGCCTCCAGGTGACCGGCGGGTCTTCTCCATCCCTGGACCTGGCCTTCCTCTCGGGGTTCCACCTGGTCGTGGTGAACCACGACCCGGTGCACGCGGTAACCGTCAAGAACCTCCGGATCCTGCTGTGGGGGAT
>Ga0315288_10009068_pt1 | contig 12547 bp, 11 predicted proteins | sample YL17G11_20_MG_FD_203454 | JGI IMG/M metagenome (GOLD analysis project Ga0315288, IMG submission 203454) | Sediment microbial communities from Yellowstone Lake, YNP, Wyoming, USA - YL17G11_20 | ecosystem: Environmental > Aquatic > Freshwater > Lake > Sediment | place: USA: Wyoming | collected...
CTGGCGGCGGGAGGTGGTCGCCGCGGTGGCGGCGGCCACGTTGGAGTGCGCGCTGGAGAGTGCGAGCGGGGCGGCGGCGGCGGTGAAGGAGGCGCTGGCCAAGGCTGAGCGTGCGCGGGTGAGGGTGGGCGTGGAAGTCGGGGTCCAGGCCGAGGTCGAGGCGAGGTTGGAGGCGCCGCCGGCGCTGCTGTGCGCGCCAACCCCGCCCACATCCCGGGCCGCCAGCCCGGAAGCTCGCCCGTTGCGGGCTCGGCAGCAGGGGCAGACGCATCGACAGTGGGAGGACGTGCCACCGCCCACCGCCGCCCACGCCCTGGCAGGCTTGCGAGCGATTTCGAGTGGGGCGGCGAGGTTGAGCGCTGGCGGGCGGGCGGTGACATGAACTTGAGCGGCGCTGGGGGGCGGGCGGGGTGGCTGACATGACCTTACCCCCAAGCAATATAAAAAAAATACGTTTTTTTTTTTTTTTTCGTCTCGCACTCAAAATGGAAGGAGCCTGGGGCCACACATCTGCCCGGGGCCGGGGCCGGGGGCCTAGCCCACGGTCGCCAGCCCCTGCTGCAGACCCGATGAAAGGTGAGACCAGTACAGGGCGGCACGGGCGCCACCACACACAAGCCCTTTTCTCAATTCGCAGTCGCCCTCAACCTAGCCACTACACCCTCATCTCTCCCTCATCTCTCCAGACGCCGAAGCCAAGCAGACCCGAGCCGAACGCCGGTCCGGTTCCGACCCCGCCGCGGCTGTGGGCCTCTTTGACGAGGCTGCGTCCGCTTTCCGTGTCGTGCTGGCCTCGTCCGCCCTACCCTCAGCCACCGCTGCCGACGCCTGGTCAGGCCTGGGCGAGTGCCTACAACGCCAGGGCGAGGCCGCCCTGGCCGCCGCGGACCGGGACCCGGACCCGGGACCGGGAACGCGGCCAGCCGCGGTTGCGACGGCGTGTGTAGCATTTGAAGGCGCGGTCACCGCGTACGCACGTGTACCCGGCCCTGTCGCGGGCCTGGGCGGCCCTGGTCTCCTCCGCCCAGACGCGGCCGTCAACGCGGCCAACACGCTGTGCAGCTTGGGCAGCCTCGTCGACGGGCAGGCCGCCGCTGCCTCCCACCTGGCCACCGCGATCGCCCTGTACCGGGGCGCCCTGGACGCGGAGGCGGCGGCGGTGAGCGCGGGCGAGGCCCTGCCCGACGCGGGGACGGCCACCAACCTCGCCGACGCGCTCGCCCAGCGCGCGGCCCTGCTGCCCAGCCGGGCCGCCTTTGCCGAGGCGGACGCCGCGTATAGGGCGGCGGTCGGGGCGTGCTCGTCCGACAATGGGGACGACTTGCCGGGCCTCCTCGTCAACTGGGCGGCTGCCACGGCGTCCGCCGCGAGCGGGCTGGGCAATGACCCTGCCCTCCTCGCCACCGCAGCCGCGCGGTTTAGGGAAGCCGCCGCCTTTGGGCGGAGCGACCCGGCACCCCTTGCAGGCTTGGGTGATGCCCTGTTCGAAATGGCGGGGGCCATAGCGACTGCTTCGGGTGGTGTGGGCGCCCTGCCGGGGGCCGACCCGGAGTCCGCGGCCATCCTGGAGTCCGCCATGGGCGAGGGCTACCGTGCAGCCCTGGCCCTCGACCGGCGCTTTGCGGACGCGCACGCTGGGTGCGGGGACGTCTTTTTAGCGCAATCCAGGGCCGCCCGGGCCGCTAGAGACGAAGCCGTTTCTGCGTCTTTCGCCTCCGAAGCCGCGGCGGCCTACCAGCGCGCCTTCGACGTCCCCCCGGCCTCCCCCCGCTCCCTGGGCGGCTGGCAGGCGCGCGCAGAGGCGGGCTGGAATTGCGCGTGTGCGCTGGCGCTGGCGGGGAAAAGCGAGGAGTGTGTGGCTGTACTGCAAGGCCTGCTAGCGCGGGAGCCTGGGCTGGCAGGAGAGGTGCTGGCGGATGATGACCTGGCCGGGTGTGCGGGCGTCCGGGGGTGGCTGGAAACACATAATTGAGATTGAACAAAAAAATCAAGCTACTACAAGCACACAAGCGTACACACACGCACACAGAATTCTACTTCGCAAGGAACACCACGCTACTGCCTAGCACGGACCACACCATGCACGCACACACGCCAAAATAATCAAGAGAGAAGAAAAAAGAGTGCGGGATACGAGGCCCTCATTCCTCTCTCTCTCTCTCACCTCTCCATCATTTTGGCTGGGGCGCCCGGGGTGGGCAGGTCAGCAGGCAGGTACTATCCTTTAGGCCCTTGCCGCAGGGGGTAGACAGGATGGTGCGGACGGCTGGGTGGGTGAAAGAGAGAGAAAATGAGGAAAAATCGTTTCCAGGCAGTGGGGGGGGCAGCAGCTCCTCTTCTCTCTCTCCACACCTCCTTACCTTGCGCCAGCTTCTCCCCGTTCCACCCGCCAAATGAGGCGATGGCTAGGAAAGGGCCATCGCACGCACACCCGGATTGCACGAAATCCCGGACGATTGGGCAGCAGCTGAAAGGGAGAGAAGAGAAAAATGAGAGAGAGGGCGCGTTGAAGGGGCGGGGCGCGTCCGCGGGGGGGGGGGGCGGGGGGGGCAGCGCCTCTCTCGTTTCCAAAACCAAACTCACGTATTGTCTCGGTCAAAGGTGGCGGGCCCGGAGCAGGGCCCCGCCCCAGACTGGCCCAGGACGGAGGCGACGCAGGGCAGGGCTAGGACTTTGCAGCGGCCGGGCGGGGTGGGCTGGCGGCCACCAGAGCCAGAGGCGTCGCCTGGTGCGGGCGCCGTTGCGGCGGCTTGGAGGAGGGCCCGACTGATTTGGGTGTGTGGTGTTGGTGCTGCTGCCGTGTCAGGGGTGCTGGGGTCTGTGTGCGAAGAAAGGAGAGGCGGGTCGCGTGTGTGAGAGGAGAGGGTGGTCAAGAAAGACGGACGCCAGGGTGGCAGGCGAGCCGATGGAGCAGGGCATCGCACACGTACTCGCCACTGCTCGCCCGGTCAGATGGCTCTCTCAAACCACACCAGATCGATAGCAAAACCTCTAGAGGTGGCTTCGCGAGGTGAGACGCGGCGTGCGGTACCACCCTCACGGCCCAGGGCGGGGGTCGCGGAAAAGGGAGCGGTTGCAAAGTGGAGAGAGAGCGGGCCTCCATTGATGCCAAGGGCAACGCCCGTGTGGCGTGGCGTCGCTTTACACCGCACTTACCGTCACTCCTCCCAGCGGCGGTCCATCTTCCGCTGAGGGCGAGGAGGGTGGCCACCAGGGCGGCCGCCCAGGTGGGGGGTCGCCGGCGGCGAGTGCGCATGTGTTGGCTAGCTCCTTGGCGCTGTTGGAGAGGGATGGTTGGAGACACGGGCCGCTTGCGTGGCTTGGGAGAAGGGCACGCTCCAGGTGGGTTTGAAGGTCGACCCCTGTCAGAGGAGGGGCAGGGGTTGGGTTGGGAGTGTGCCGGGTGCGCGGGTGTGGCGCCGAGCGGGAGAAAAAAAAGCCCGGGCCGGGGGGCGAGAGTGGTGCACAATAACAAAAAGCAATGCGCTTTCCACTCTTCGTCGGGAGGCCAGGGCTGTGAAGAAGAAGAGACGCGTGTGCGCACGCGCCTGCTCTCTCTCTCTCTCTCTTTCTCTCTCTCGGGCGGACTCGCGCACGTACGTCTCCCCCTGACCCATCCATCATGCCCTTCTTCAACCGCGGCTCTGCCCCCTCCTCCCGTGGCTTTGCCGCAACCCCGCTCTCGCCGGGCGTCCCCCTCGACGGCACGGACACGGTAGCAGGCCTGCGCCAGCTGGCCCGCGCCGCCGAACTAGACAGGGTCACCGGGTTACTGGACACGGCGGGGCGGAATGGTAAAGATGAAGGGGATGGCGAGGCGCGGCTACACTAGAAAGGAAACCCGGCGTCGACCCCAGCCTCACCCAACCTTTTTCTTTTCCATTCATGCTACAGGCTTCGCCCCCGGCCGCCGGTACGCCCGCTACAAGGGGCCCTACCTGGAAACCTTGCGCACAGCTGACCTGAAGCGGTCACTTCGAATCTGGTCCGAATTCTTCGGGCGGAGCGGCGGGTCCGCGGCACCAACCTCCTCCCAGGCTGGTGGCGGTCCTGCCACTGCTGGAAAGGCGCCCTTTTCCCTCACCCCCTGGTCCTGCCCGGAGTCGATGAACGCGGCCCGGGAGCGCGGGGAGGAAAACCTGGTCTACTTCCTCGTGAGTGTGGCGGGTATGAGCGATGCGATACAACCCGGCCGCGCGACAAAAAAAGTGGGCTTTCTCTCCACTGCATTCACCGTCTCTCTCTCTCTCCACCCCACACAGCCCAACTACCTCCGCTGCGCCCTGGCGATCATCGTCCTCCTCGCCTTTTTCACCCGCCCGCTCGCCCTCATCGGCCTGGCCGGCATGGTGGGCGCGGCCGCGGCCAACCTGCTAGGGCTGTTTGGGCCCCCGGCCGTGCCACCACGCACGCCGGGGGGCCCCGCCCCGCCGCCCCCGCCGCCGCCCATGAGAGCCCTGGTCAACTTGGCGGCCTACATTCTGGCGGCGTACACCCGGTCGCCTGGGGTCGCCTTCCGTGGTGGGGCCCTGGCCGTCTCGCTGATCGGACTGCACGCCTCGCTCTTGGCAGCGCCGTCCGAGCGCGCACTGGCCGCCCGCACCGGCCGCCCGCCGGGCGTCCGCTTGCGCTCCGTCCTCACGGGCCGGCCCTCACCCACGGACCCCACATCCGACCCCCGGCGGGCGGTGCGGGAGTTGGCCGCTGGGATGGGCGCCCTGGCCCGGGCGGCCGCAGCAGGCGGAAAGGTCGCTGCTGGGGAAGGCATGGACAGGGCGGCTCGCTGGGCGAGGGGGGTGCTGGGCTTGGGCGCGCCAGTGGCTGGGGGTGGAGCCCGGGCCCGGTTGCGGGCGGTGCGGTGATGCGCGAGAGTAGACACACGGAGGAGAGAGAGCGAGGGGGAGGAGCGATGTCAACCCGGCACCACTTGTAGATGAAAAGTGTGATGAAAAGCAATACATACATTTACTTGACCGCCAGCGCCGAAAACATTGTCCCCGCCGCCATCAACCCCAGCGCCGTCCGAGCGTGATGTAGGTGGATCCAGTGCACCAGGGCGGCGTGCGTGCGCGCGTTGCCGGTGGGCGTCGCCAGGAGGCCTCTGTTGATGGGCATCAAGACCAGCACCGTCCACGGCCAGTTGGAGGCCAGGAAGATGGAGCCCACCTTCCAGGCCGGGTCGCCCGTCGCACGGAAGGTGAGCCAGCCCAGGACAGACCCGATGATGGCGAGCATGCCCTGCATGCCGGCCGCCCGCTTGTAGGACGGCTTCCAGGCCTTCAGTTCGGCGGGCGCGTCCAGGGCCGCTCGGGCCGGGTTTTCGATGGTGGAGACGTAAAGCGCGGAGGCCGCGAACGCGACCGCCGCGCACAAGGCACCCAGGGCGGTCGGGTTTGGTTCGGTCATGTTATGACCGAGCACGCGGGGCCGTCCTTCGCGTCGTGTGTGGGGGCAAGAGAAAGAAACGAAACGAATTGGCAACTGGCGTACCCACACCCCATTTTTTTCATCACCCTCCTGCCTTGGCCTTCTTGGTCGCCCCGCCCTCATCGCCGCCCACCGCGCCCCGCTTGAGCGGCGGAGGGGGTGGTGAAGGTGCCGCAACAGCTGTCGCTACCCCGCTCCCCTCCTTTTCAGGCACCACCCGCGCCCACCCGCTCAGGGCCTCCTCCGTCCGCCGGAAACAAAAGGCGACGAACAGTTCTGACGCGCGCTCCAGCGACGGGTGCGCGCCCGGGAAGGCGGGCACAAACGCTTTGAAGGCAGCCTGCTCGTCCGCCGGGTCCAGCAAGGCCTCTAGGAGCGGCGCATTCCAGGCGGCCACGGGCTCCAGGCCGACCGTGCGGGCCAGGCCCGTGAAGGCGGAGGCGAAGACCAGGTACTCGAGCGACCCGGCCGCCGAGTCCGGGTCAGTCTCGTGGCCGGCCGTCACCGTGTCTTTGATCGCGCACGTGTACGCCGCCCCAAAGGGGGCGGCCTCGCCCTTCCACCGGGCCTCCAGGCGCAGGGCGGGCGTGTCCAGGACGGGCCAGGCCCCGCCGCCACGGATGGCGCCCATGACTTTGCGCCCAGACGGGACCGTCCCAAAAAAGCAGCCGCCCGGTTTCAGGTGGGCGGCCACGTTCGTCAGGAACCGGCGGGCCGCGTCTTCCGAGGAGAAAAAGTAGTGCGCGGCAAACATGCAGGAGACCGCGTCAAAGAGATTGGCCGGGGGTGGCGGACGGGCGGTGGAGGCCGCGGCGCCGGACGCGGGGCGGCCACCCTCGCCATCCTCTCCACCCTCCCCACCATCCGCACTCCAGGGCGCCGTCCCGAGCGTGCTCACCACCTCAAAGACCACCTCCGGCGCCACCCCGCCCCGCCCCTCAATCTCCGACTTGGTCTCCTCGTACCGGCGGCGCGCTTCCTGGATCTCGCCCGGGCTCAGGTCGACGCCCTTGACGAACTCCACGCCCGCGGTCGTCCACTTATGGAGGTCGCCGCCCCGGCCGCAGGCCAGGTCCAGGAGGCGCGGGGCGCTGCCCGCGAAGGCGTTGATGAGCTCGCGCTTGATGCGGTTGTGGTACTGCTTGAGTGGCAAGGCCGCGCCCTGCTTGCGGGCGCGGAGGGCCTTGAGATGCATGGTTGAGAGAGGGAAGGCTGAGAGAGTGGGGAACGAGCGAGCAGCGCGCGAGAGGGGTGCGCGTGTTTGTGCCTCACCTCCCCGCCCGTGCGCCATCTTTACCTCATCCTTGGTCTCCACCTTGTTGGCGTGGCGGTCGTACAGGGAGCGGGTGTAGTCGACCGCGTTGGTGTCCATTATTTTTTGTGTTTTCGTGCGCCGATGCGGCGGGGAAAAAAGAGTGGCAGTCGGGCTGGCTCTTGTCGTTTCACTTTTCTTTTCGGGGAGCCTGTTGCGCCCACCGGAGACGCGCTGCTGTGACGAACCATACACATATTCGCCATGCGCGCCCTCACAATCCGTGTATCATCCCTACCGCGCCTCGTCCTAGTGTGCAGCGCGGGCGGCGCTGTGACTGCTGCAGCGCTCGTCGCCAGCCGGGTGACGTGCCGGCCTGCACATGCGGCGCCCCTGCTCGCTGGAGGGACGTCACGGAGCCTGGCGGTCGCCCGGGCTGGTAAAGAAAAAGGTGAGGGAACACACAGCGCGGCCTTGTGGCGGCAATGTGCAGTTGAGCACCCCGTAGGGCGGTGTGTCACACTTTAGAGAGAGTGCGGCCCGACCCCCCAACCCCCCCTCCCCGACCCGACCCTCATCCATCCATCACACACACAGCCGCCTCCTCGCCCACCAACACTACCACCCTCAAAGTAGAGGGCATGGTCTGCTCCAAATGCACGGCCCGCGTGGAGAAAGCGCTGATCGACGCAGGCGTGGAGGTCGCCAAGGCTGACTTGGCGAGTGGCGTGGTCTCAGTCACGGGCCCGGGCGCGGACGCGGGCGCCCTGGCGGCGGTCGTCACGGCCATCGGGTTCCCAGCGGTGCCCGGAGAGTGAGAGAACGTTGCCACTTTGGGTGCATAGTGGGGTGTTGTCGGGGGGACGACGGCGAGAGAGGAGAACACACCAGGGGTAAAACCTATCTAAATCACGCCCTCCTCTTTTTCCGCGGCCGTGTCGTCGCCGCCCCCATCCAGGGGGAGCAGGTCCTCCGGCAGCGGGGGTGGGGCGCGCCAGAAGGCAAAGTTCGAGAACTCTTCCCGCGTGACGGGCGGCGCAAAGAAGGCGGGGCCGGCCTGCGGACGGGCAAGGGGGAGCGCCCGCGGCACCAGAGCGGCGGCGGCCGCAGGGTCGCACGGGCTGGCGGCCTCCTGGCTGCTACCGTCGCCGCCCACGGGGGCCCGCACCCCGCCCGCCCCACCACCATTGGTGGCCCACTCCTCCTCCCCCGTCGCACCGACCACGCGCAGCGGTGGAAACTCGTCGTACACGGTCGCATTAATCGCCGCAAGCGAGGCCCCCACGACCTCCCTCCCACCCGCCCGCCGCAGCTCGCCCTTCGGGTTGATGATGAAGACACGGGTCGCCGGCAGGCCCACCGCCAAATAGGACAGCTCATCCGTGTCCCGGTTGCCAAAGCCGCTGTGGAAAGGGTTCCAGCTGGCCGGGAAGAGGCGGCGCACGTCTTCGAGGCACTGAATTTTGAACTCGTGCGGCCGGCGCAGGATCACCTCGCGGTACAGCGATGGCAGCAGCCCTTGCGGCGAGATGATGACAGGGCCGGCCGGCATGCGGACCCCGCCCTCCTGGACGATGGAGAACAAAAAGTCCCGCGTGGACGCGGCCTGGGCGATGGACCGGGAGGAGAGGTAGAGGAGGAGGTACCCGTGCGCCCGCACGTCCGTGAACAGGCGGGCGATGCCGGAGTGCGACCAGTCCAGGCCCACCCGCGGCAGGACGTGGCCCAGCACGTCTGACCGGGTCACGGTGCCGTCAATGTCGGAGATGACGAGGCGGGCGTGCCAGGGAATGGCGTAGATCGCCGCGCGGAGGACGGCTCGGCGGCTGGACGCGAGCTCCAGCGTGTTGCGGCCCGGCTGGAGGTTGAGGGCGGCCAGCTGGGCGGAGGAGGGGACAAAGGCGCGGCGGTGACGGAGGCGGGGCGGGCGGGGGGCGGACGCGGCGGCCTCAGCGGCGGGCGTGCCGCCCCGGGAGAGCGCACCGGGCAACCAGGCTCTCCATGAGGTGGTGGTCCGTTTGGAGGGCGCGGTCGCGTGCCCGCCCTCCTCCTCCTCTTCTTCCTCTTCCTGGCCGCCGCCTGCCGCCAGCAGGGTGATGCTGCCAATCAGGGGCGCATCTGACGGCCCACGCACGGCAGCCGGGACCAGGCCGTCCAGGGCGGCCCTCCAGGAGGAGGCGGGCGCCCCCGGAAAGGTGGCCGCAGCCGCGAGTGCGGGCGCGGCCGCGTGCCAGGGCCACAAGCCCGACCCGCCTCCCAGCGCACACAACAGGTCAGGATCCGCCAGGGTGGCAGGCCCGGTGACGGGGTGGGCCAGGGTGGCCTCTCCCACTCGGCCGCCCTCAAATGCCGCCACGATGGCAGCGTGGGAGGGCGTGGAGGCCGAGGCCACGGCCGCGCACACCGCCGCCCCGCACAGGGACAATTCCAGCAGGGGCGGGCCGCCCCGGGCCCCTTTCGCACCCCGTCCCCGCCGCCCGCCTCCATTCGCCCGCGGTTCGGGCGACATTGATCCGCCCAGCAGGCCGGGTGGCGGCTTCTCCTCTCCACCCGGGCCGGTGGCAGCAGCGGCTCCAGGGGGTGGGGAGGGCGACCGGGCGGACGGCGGGGCCCGAGTGGCCACGGGGAGGGCTGGTGGCAGCGACGGCAGCAAGGCTCCAGCACTGCCGTGGCCGCCGCCTCCATTCCCCAGCGCGCTGGGCGGCGGGTTGGCGGGCTCCCCTCCACAATGCCCGCTGGCGGGCGCGGGCGCGGCCTGGCTGGCCAGGCGGCGCCAGCCGGAGGGGCGCATGATGGAGGACCCGCCCGACGACGTGCCATCGTCGTCCAAGGACGAATACCCTGCAGACAGGAAGGCGGCGTCGTCGTCGTCCGAGCCCGCCCCGGCACCACCACCACCACCAGGCGCGCCCCCGCCGCCCGCGCCGCTGCCTCCTCCAGCCGCCTTGGCCGGCGAGGCCGGGCGGGCGCCTGCCGCGCCCGCGCCCTCTACCCCGTCCTCCTCCACCCGGAAGAAGGCCTCCCCCGACCGGCTCAGGTGCATGTGGAAGGCCGCGGGCGCCCCATTGACGGCCACCCCCACCCGGCGCTCGTCCAGCGCGCGGAAGCGGCCGCTGTATTTGCCGAACCGGACGTACCAGGGCGAGGACCGGAAGGTGCCGTCGGGTTGGCGGACCACGATGATGTCGATGGCCCCTGCCAGGTGAGGGGTGACGGCGGCGAGGGCGGTGGCGGCGGCGACGGTGCCGGACTGGAAGTAAGAGAGGCGGATGTGTGGGGTGGAGAGAGGGCGCGCGCAGGTGTGTGAGTGTGTGTATGGGGGGGCGCGCCCACTCTTTAAGGTTTTGTCTCACCTTCAACGCCCCAGCCGCCGCGCTCGCCGCGCGTGACGACCGAGAGGGCACCGGGGGCGGAACGGGCGGCAGCATCACGGGCGGCGGTCCGGGCGGGGGGCCGTCCATGGCGTGGAGTGCGCTCTGCGAAAAGAGCAATGGACGGTAAAGCTAGCGCTCTCTGTCCATTTACATTAACCTTTTTTCTCTTCCATCAACGCCATGCCGCCCACCGCCGTGGCCGCCCCGGCGGCCGGCGCTGCCGCTGGACCTAGTGGCGACCCTGCGGCCCCCCCCGCCGCCCGGGCCAACCCCCTGGGAGGCCTGATCCGGATGTTTGTGATGTGGTACCTGGCCCGTGCCCTGTTCGGTGGCGGTTCCACGCCCGCCGCCAAGCTGCCGCGGGAGGCCCAGCTCTGGCCCGCCCTGCCGCGGGGGACGCCGGTCGATGTCGCCTTCTTCCTGTCTGAAGTGGCCTTCCCGCCGGCCGACTGGGACGCCGTGGGCGGGCCCGTCTGGAGCGTGAGCGGCGTGCCGTTGGGCTCTGAGCGGTCCGAACGCAGCGTCCTGGTCGAGTACACGCCCAGCGAGGTGAGCTTGGGTGATGTGGCATGTGTCGGAAATTCGTGGGCGGTGCCCTGAGCGCGGGGGCGAGGGTGAGCGGCTTGTGGAAGGGCGTGAGAACAGCAAAGCATGCGCTGCGGCCAGCGGGCGCGGCGGCCCGCCGCGCCCTCGACCTCCACACCCTGCTGGAGATTCTCATCAGAGGTCATTCGCGCACACGCCCCCCCTTCCCCCCCCCTCTCCCTCCACTCCACTCTCTCCTATACTACCAGGCCGTCCAACGCAACGCGTCCCTGTACCTCCACACCCTCCTCGCCCCGACCGGCACCCCCCTAGACCCGTCTGCCCCGGGATATGACGCGGGGGCCATCCACGCCCGGACCTGGCGGGCCAACGTCCACCTGCCCCGCCCTAAAAACAAGACGGGCGTCCTTTTGCTGGCGGCCGGGGGTGGCAAGAAAGGCGATGCGGAGGCGAGCAGCACGCCTGGCCGGGTCCTGGCTGGTTTTGATGGCGGGGACGGAGTGGCTGCGGCAGACAGGGCTTCAAAGCTCCCGCCCGCCCCACCCCGCGAGATCATTTCCTACTTGAAGCCCAATCTGACGGTCGCCCTGGTCGACGAGTTCTCGGCGTTCCCGGCGAGCGGGGTGCCTCCGCACGTGAGCAGTCATGGAAAAGGGGGAGGGAGGGGCGTGGGGTGTGGGGCGTGAAGAGATCAAACCATCCCCCTCTTCCCATCCCTTCCATCACCTCACCTCTCCTCCCTCACCCGCCCTTTCTCCCCGCTCCCCCCCCCCAACATTTTTCTCGTCAGTACAAGGACGTCCTGGACGTCGACATCCCGTCCATGACCTACGCGCCCATGGCCTGGCTCAACGATTTCTGGCTGCTGAGGGAGGGGCTGGTGCCGCTCAATGCCAGCACCGGCGCCGTCACCCTGCGCCTGTCGCTCTATGCCCAAAAGTCGTGGCAGCACATGATGCTGGCCCAGCTGCAGGAGTCGTTCAAGCTGCAGCAGTCGTGGGGCGCGATGAATGAGGGCGAGCCGGACGACCTGAAACGCATCCTGACGGAGGGCAACCCGTACTTCCTGGCCCTGACCATGGCCGTCTCGCTGGCCCACTCCCTCCTGGACGTCCTCGCCTTCAAGGCGGACGTCGGCTTCTGGAAGGGCAAGCAGGACGTCAAGGGCCTGAGCGTGCGGACGATCGCCTTCAACGCCGGCTGCCAGGCGGTCATCCTGCTGTACCTGTTCGACAACGACACCTCGATGGTCGTCCTGGGGTCGGCGGTCATGGGCCTGGGCGTGGAATGCTGGAAGCTGACGCAGGCCATGGACGTCAGCATCGAGCGCGGGGGTGGGGCGCCCGCGGCGGCCGGGGCGCCGCTGGCCACGCGCCTGGCGGCCGGGGTCGCGGCCCTCCTCCCCGTCCGGCTCGTCCTCAAGGACAAGGCCTCGTACAGCGAGTCCGACACGGACCGATTTGACAAGGAGGCGACAAAGTACATGGGCATCGCGCTGGTGCCCTGCGTCCTCGGGTACTCGCTCTACTCCCTCAAAACGCAGACCCACCGGTCGTTCTACTCCTGGGCGGTCGCGTCCTTGGTGGGCGCGGTCTACGCGTTTGGCTTTGTGCTGATGTGCCCGCAGCTGTGGATCAATTACCGTTTGAAGGTGAGGGGGGCATGGGGAGGGGGAGGGGGCATGGGGAGGGAGGGGAAGAGGAGGCGGCTCATGGCCCACTGTTTGCGCTCGCACCCCAGACTCCCATGGGAGAGAGGGCTTTGCGGCTTGTGGCGTGCCGGGGTGGAGAGAGAGAGGAGAGAGAAAACAGACGTGCGGCCCGCAGAGGGTGGGGTTTCTTCCACCCCCATTCAAAAAAAAACTCTTTCTCATCTCCCCTCTCCTCCTCCCATATCCAAAGTCTGTCGCCCACCTCCCTTGGCGCCAGCTGGCGTACAAGTTTCTGGG
>Ga0315288_10009069_pt1 | contig 12547 bp, 9 predicted proteins | sample YL17G11_20_MG_FD_203454 | JGI IMG/M metagenome (GOLD analysis project Ga0315288, IMG submission 203454) | Sediment microbial communities from Yellowstone Lake, YNP, Wyoming, USA - YL17G11_20 | ecosystem: Environmental > Aquatic > Freshwater > Lake > Sediment | place: USA: Wyoming | collected...
GATACCGCTAGTAGCTAACTAACCGACCGCGTAATACAATATTATAACTATAAATAATCCTATTTTGCAATCTTAAATCCGGCTTACAATTATCCTGCCTATCCATAGCATGCTCTTCATGCCTTATTTACCCTGTCTTGTTTTTTCCTGTTTGTTTCCAAGTTCTATTTTTTGCAATCTAACGGTATCCGCTGTCTCACGCGCAACTCTTCGCGACTCATGCGAGTTTCCTGATAGCCACCGGTTTATTAAAGATGCCCGTCTCGTAAACACAAATAAAGATTTCCTGCCTTCTTCCAGAAAAATATTTTTTGCGGCCCTAAACCAATGCCTCCATTTATTCTGACCATATCCAAAATCATACCCTGTAAGTTTATTCAATAGGGATAGGGAGCTTGTCTTGATATTCGCATTTTTATTCCCTAGATTATCGATGAGGTCGGATATAAGCCATTCGTCACGTATGGTAAGGAACTTGTTAAAAGCCGTTTCTCTGACCTTGGGATCGGTATCGCCAAGGGCGTCTATCGCCTCCTGATATTTTCTTTCTACCTTGGGGACATTAGGAGGCTCTATCTCTTTATATGGCAAGTAGGGTTTAAACCCTATTGGCCTGATCTTTGGGGTGCGAGAGACATCTTTACGGACCGTCTCTTTAACGGGTTCGCTTATATCAAACTCTTTCGGCTCGATCCGTTGAATCGTTGATTTTTTTATCGTTATCTCACCGCCGGCTATCTTTATGACGATAACCTCGAGCGTTTCCTTCGTTACCTTACCTTCTATCCTTCTGCCATTTTTTAAATGGACGATATCGGCCTGGCATACGGTCGCGAACACACTGCACATCAGGGTAAATTGCATTATTGCGACAAGCCTCTTTGCGCACCATTTTCCTATAAGCCCTACAATAACGTTCAGATCAAATATTTTCATGCCTGCTCTTTTCAGATAAGTATTGAAGCGCTTCCAGGCCATACTTACCAAACCAGATATTGCCGCAACTATCGCATATATCCGACTCTACCGGATATGCTGATGAATAGAAACTATGCCTCATCTTATTACCGCACTTTGGGCATCTCGATCTGTACGCTACTTTTAATTTTGTATTTTCTATGATGCCTTTAGAATATGTGATCATTGCAAGGCTTGCCAATTTTTTCGCGCCCTCCGGGATCTCGACATCTTCTCTTAATAGTATCCTCGGTATGATGCGATATCCGACGAGCACCCCCTCACAGTAATGACACCTAAAGGCCGGTGCCCCTTCATATAAAATTTCACTCAAAGGCTGTCCGCATTCAGGACATACGCCATTACCTGCGCCTGGTTGCCCAGGTATATTTGTCTTTAGCATCTCACTTAAAGTGGCATCCTCTGACGCCCGCTTGACGTTACCTTCGCCCAGCTTCGATACCCATGTTGCCGGGCTCAATCCAAGTCCTATCAACTCATTTAATGGAAAAGGTCCCTTCCACGTATTGTCTTTATATACAAGCCAGTCTCTTGCGGGCTCGTTCTTGATCTCAAGCGCCCCTTGCTCAAGCGGGATCCTGGACTTCGTCTTTTCCGCCATTTCCAATGCCTTTGTGTCGGAATGCGCCATGGAGAGCAGTGTCTCGAGCCGTTTTTCCGTTGGAGGATGGGTCGAAAATAGATCCGAAATGAATCCTTCCGATTCTTCCAGTTCACTATAATCCGGATTTGTTATAAAGATGGGGGAAAGAGATTTGGGGATTGAACCTATCCCTTTCCACCCTTTTGAAATCACATATAGCGCCTCTGCCAGAGAGATCGGATTGCGTGTCAATTTCACGGCTACGGCGTCTGCTCTGTGTTCCCGTTGGCGGGACATGAACATATTTAAGAGGAGATTTATAAATTGCGTTATCGATAATACTATGTAAATTAAATATAGATAAAGCAATATCTGGCCTCCTGACCTCGAGCCTCCCTTCGCGCGGCTAGAGCCCCTCAAGACCTGGCCGAGCTCTTCAAAGATCGCCGAATAAATAGCAAATAAGGAACAGGATACGCTTGTCACCAGATTATCGCCGGAGACGACATGGGCCGCCTCGTGCGCAATGACAGATTCCAGCTGGCTCCTCGTCAGTTTTGCCAACAATCCTTCGGTCACACCGATAGCCGCGTTCCCTTTACAATCTGATATGGCGAACGCATTGAGTCCGGCAACAGGGATAACGAATGGGCTTATCTTATGCCCGCCGGTAGCGACGCTCACTTCCTCAACAACATTCTTTAAGATAGAATGATACGAATCTTTAGGATCTGGCTCTACAGCATTAAGTACGCCCAGTACTTTTTTTATGATATCGCTGGTGGAGAGACACCAATGGATCCAGGCAATGATTAACGCCGCTAACAACACTATGACTGTTTCTTCGATGGAAGTGACGGATGCTTCTGGCAACTTGAAACCAAGATTGAGCCTTATCACGGGAATGGAAAAATATTGAGCGGTGATCAGCCAAAGGATGTCCGCGACTATGAAATAGAATAATACCAGAAAAAGAAAGATGGCTTTTATTACCCCTGTCTTCCTTTTCTCGATATCTATGAAGGTATAAGGCATAAAGTTATTTGTGGACCTACGTTGTAGACTGCGCTTTGCGCGCCCTCGCCCTTAGACCGCTAAAGGTCAAGCTATGTCTTATGAAGCAAGCTATGTCTGATCCCGTAGGAAAAATATACTACGAGACCCAATAAAAGCCATATAACGAACCTAAGCCAGGTGATGGCCGGCAATCCGGTCATCAGAAAGATACAGGCAATAACGCCAAGAAGAGGGGTGATTGGATTGAACGGGACCTTAAACGCTCGCGGCCTCTTCGGTTCTTTTATCCGCAGGATTATGACGCCAAAACATACCAGCACAAACGCAAAGAGTGTTCCTATATTAGTGAGGTCTACCATTTCGTCGATATTAGTGAAAGCGGCGAATAGCGCCACGATGATCCCTATGACTATCGTAGTGACATACGGCGTTTTAAATCTTGGGTGGACACGCGAGAAAACATTTGGGATAAGTCCGTCCCGTGACATGGAGAAGAATATCCTCGCCTGGCCCATTTGAAGGACCAGGAGCACTGCGGTATGGGCTATGACGGAACCAAAAGCGACTATGCCGGCAGCCCAGCCAAGGTTTATATGTTGCATGGCCATAGCAAGCGGCTCCGCCTTCTGGTGCGCGAGAGAAGTCTTGAGGAGCGAGAAAGGAACCAGACCCGTAAAGACCGCTGCGACTATTATATAAATTACCGTGCAGATCGCGAGTGAGCCTAGTATGCCTATAGGCAGATCCCTTTTCGGATTGCGCGTCTCTTCGGCAACAGTCGACACCGCATCAAATCCGATGAAGGCAAAGAAGACTATGGCAGCACCTGCCCTGATCCCGGCAAAACCGTTTGGCGCGAAAGGGACCCAGTTTTGCGGTTTTACATAACAGCTGCCTATCAGCACAAAGAACCCGAGCACGAGCAGTTTGATCGTGACCATCACTGCATTGAACCGTGCGCTCTCTTTAATGCCGATGACAAGTATGATGGTGAGCAGCAGAACTATAATGAAGGCAGGGACATTGCAAATAAGCGGCATCCCCAAAATATAAGGCGCCCCATGCACCGCAGTCCACGCGCGCTGAAGGCCTGTCTCTAATTGATCGAACGGAAGGCCGCCGCATAAGAGGCCTGAGGCCTTCTCAAAACCATGTATAGCTGACCGGAAATCGATAGTGGCCCATGGTGGCAGATTGATGCCGAGACCGCGCAGGAGCTCGGTAAAATAACCGGACCAGCTTATCGCGACCGCGATGTTGCCCACGCCATATTCTATCATGAGGTCCCAACCGATGATCCACGCTATCAGTTCACCGAAAGTGGCGTAAGAATATGTGTAGGCGCTTCCGGAGATAGGGACTAAAGCTGCCAGCTCCGCATAACACAATGCCGCAAATCCGCAGGCGACCGCTGTGATGGCAAAAGAAAGTATAAGGGCCGGACCTGCACCTGGACGTAAGGCATCCCCTGCCGCTGCGGTCCCGACCGTAGCGAAAATACCTGCCCCGATGATCGCGCCTATACCGAGCAAGATAAGATCGAAGGCGCCAAGGGCTTTTTTAAGTCTTCTCGCCGGGTCGTGGCTCTCCTGCAGGATAGTGCTGAGATCTTTGATCTTGAAAAGTTGTTTCGAAAGCTTTTTCATCTTTTACTTAGATTGAGATCCGCTAAGCTCTTTCTAATTGCAGCTTTGTTTTGTGAGGAAAAATGCTCTCAACCAAATTCAGTAACGGGCCGGTCATAAACGTTGTGGCGAGGGCCATCAGCACCATGATCGCAAATATTTCCGGCGTCAAAATACCTATATCATATCCTATATTCAGGACGATCAGTTCCATCAATCCTCTCGTATTCATCAATATCCCTAATGATAAAGAGTCCCGCCATGAGTGGTTCAGGAATCTGGCGGTTAAAGCGCTTCCCGCTAATTTCCCTACGACGGCAACCAGTATTATTATCCCGCATAATGTCCAGAGATGCCCTTCGCTCAATAACCCGATCTGCGTCCGCAGTCCCGTGAAAGCAAAGAAAATGGGCAGAAGGATCAATACGCTTATATCTTCCACCTTTGCCTTGAGCGCCTTCTTGAAACCTATATTACGGGGCATTACAACGCCTGCAATGAAAGCGCCGAACAATAGATGGATGCCGATCACTTCGGCTATATATGCCGATAGCAAGAGGATAAAAAATGAGAGGGCGACCACATGCTTGCTCAAATTGTCGCCGTTGACATGCCTTGCGCTCATCTTGGTAAGCCATGGCCTGACGATATTAAGCATGAATAAGATGAAGATGGAGACCAGGCCTATGGTTGATAATGCGCTAAGGATATTGCCCGCCCTGACAATGGCTATCACGGCAGCTAAAATGCACCAACCGGTGACATCGTCTGCTGCCGCGCATGTTATCGCTAAAGCGCCTAAAGTTGTCCTGGTTAATTTCCTTTCCTGAATTATGCGCGCCAATACTGGAAATGCGGTGATGCTCATCGATATCCCAAGGAATAGAGAGAACGAAAGGAAACTCACGCTGGCAGGAGCGTATTCTGCGTAAATACAATATGCAAGCATTATGCCGAGCAGATAAGGGATCATAATACTTGCATGGCTGACTACGATGGCGTCGCGGGTCCTTTTCCTTATCTTCGTCACGTCAAGTTCCATGCCTATAATGAACATAAAAAATGTAAGCCCGATCTGGCTGAGGTATTGCAAACTTTTCAATGACTCTTTAGGGAAGAGGAAGACGAAGAAGTCCGGGAATAGAACTCCGAGTATTGACGGGCCGAGAAATATGCCGGCTATTATCTCACCGATGACCAACGGTTGGCCGAACTTAGAGAACAACACTCCGAAGAATCTTGAAAATACAAGGATGGTGATGATTTGTAAGAGCAGTAGACTTATGGGATTTTGAATATGATGGGTGAATTGCTCTATAATGCTTTCGTCGGAAACGTGCGGTTTCGCCTCAGCCCTATACTGGCTTGGATAGGACCCATTTACGATCTCTTGTTTCGGGGTGAGGTACTGGCCCCTGTCGATTATAAACCACATGAGGCCGGCGCAACAGCCTACTATCAGTATATAATATAATATTTTCTTCATAACTATTTATAGACTAAAAAGAAAACAGACCAGATCCTATTTAATGTATTATAGGTGGGATGGGTTATTATATCAAGAATTTTTTGAGACCGGGAAGGTCGATCCGTCTAAAATGGCGTGTTTTTTCGCGTCAACCATTTTTTATGCGATGACCATTTAAGGCTATTCTACCTCTTGTACTTTAGTACCCTTTCCGCCTCCTTTTGAGAAATCTTTTTTCTTAGCTTAATTTTTTTTCTATATCGTTTTCTGTCACAAGCCATTTTTCAAACTGTTTGTCTATTTCATGCTCATGGTCCGCATATCTGCCTTCTTTATAACAAGTTATACATTTACTTGGCAAGGTTTTTATATCTTTTTGAATGTGCCTTAAACGCTGGGCTTGCGCTCTCTGGCCATTCCAAACGTCTTCTTTTCTTTCAGTGACACAGCCTATAGAATATTTGATAAATCTTGTGCCCAACATGTGATCGCAAAATAAAACATTGCCTTTATAATCAACGAAGACGTAAAGCCAGGGATGACAACATCTGTCAAAGGTCTTATCCTTAATATATAATTCCTCAAAAGGGCTTCGGGCCAATTGTAACCTTATGCCAGCCTCCCTGGATAATTTAACGGCCTTTTGCAATACAGCTATAGTTTTGCGCTTGTTATATTTTAAAAGACGATAGTCCATTCTGCTGGCAACCAACTGGGATAAGACTATTTCTCGTATTCCATAATGTTCTGCGATGCGGATTATTTTTTCAACATGATCCAGGTTTGCCTTCTGGAGAGGAGCTATGCCCAATCTTATATTATCCTGTAGAGTACCTTTCTTCCGCATCTCATTTGTCAAAAATTCCATATTCTTTATGACCGTATCATAGCTCAATCCTCTGCGCATACTTTGATACATAGCCTTATCTGCGTAATCGAACGAAACGGATACGAATACATCATTATCTATAAGGCTCTGCAACGCCTTTATGCTTCCACAGCCAAGAGTAGTTGTTAGCCGTATCTTTGGGCCAAACTTAGTTACTTTATTAATATACTCGTCAAAATTCGGTAACGACAAACTTTCTCCCCATCCCCGCAGGTCGATAAGCACCGCAAATGGTATATAATCTCTGAGTAGCGTGTCAAAGACTTTGTCACTCATATCATATTTAGGGTCATTAACCCAATTTTTACCGTGACAAAAAACACACCTCCCAAAGCAGTTTTGAGTCAATTCTATGTACAAGACCGACGGGCTGGGGCTAGAGATGAGCCTTTTATCATTATACGCCTTTAAAGCAGATTCAAGATTTGACTTTTGCTGTTGGTTTAATTTGTTAAAATCTATTTTCATCTGATGGCCTGTTTTGCAAACGAATTAATTGCGATTTTAGAAAAAAATAGCACATTTTTAGGATCATCACGGCAATCAATAAATAATCATGATATGCATATAAATACCTGGCTATGCGTAACGCCCAGATACTTTTTACTTCCGCCTCATATTGTTTATACTGCTGGCCGGCTTCGCTATTAAAAAAAATATCTAACAATTGAAAAACATCTTTTACATATACCTTATAGTTTCTTGTAAGCCTGTCCGCATGTTCAACCAGGCAGACTAAGGTCTCTGGCACATGAATCAAATTCCCATATAATAACAATCTCAAATACAGTTCCCGGTCATGAACTATTTTAAGCGTTTCATTCAAAAAACCGGCTCTAAGCAAAGCGTCTTTTCGTACCACTACAGTTGACATCGTACTGATAAGAGGTTTTCTCAACTGGTATAAAATTAAATCTTTGCTCAGAAAATTGACCTTTGGGATAGATTTGATTCGTTTTCCTTTACTGCCAAGTGTATAAGTATCGCAAAAAACAAAAATAGCATCCTTGTTTTGTTCCAACGCCTTGAGTTGCATCATTAAATAATTTGGTAGCCATATATCATCGGAATCTAGGAATGCGATAAAATTACCTTTGGCTATTTTTATGCCCGCATTACGCGCTGCTGACGCTCCGCGATTCTGAGAGAACCTGATTAAGCGTATTTGAGGATAATTTTGCGCAATAACATCTGGCGTGCCGTCTGTAGACGCATCATCAATAGCTATTATCTCATAATTAGTATAAGTCTGCTTAAGAACGCTCTCGATTGTTTTTTGAATATACGCACGACGATTATAAGCGGGAATGATCACGGATACTTGGGGTTGCAAATTATCGTTTTCCATACATGTTTCTTTATTCTTATTATGTATATGCGATTCTACTACTTTATTGGGATCTTATTAGCAGTTCTATCTTTAACGCCGATACGGCTTCACAGGCCGAATCCTTGCTAACCCTGTCCTGACCCGAAGCATTCTCCGGCTAAACAGGATGCTATCCATTGGATGTAATGCGCAAAAGACCCATATGTTGCTCTAATATCGGCATTATAAACTGGCTATCCTCTTATATCAAGAATTTTTTGAGACCGGGAAGGTCGATCCGTCTAAAATGAAAATAGCAGGATAAGGCTTACCCTGCTATTTTCATGTGTAGTTCTAAAATGGCGTTTTTTTTCGCGTCAACCATTTTTTATGTTATAACCGTTTAAGGCTATTCTACCTCTTGTACTTTATTGCCTTTTCCAGCTTCTTTTGAGACTTCAACCGATACCTTCTTACCCTTAAGCTGGTTCAAAGTTATGGCGTGAAAAGATTTATCTAGAACCTGCACCGTATTGTCTAGCGGTATAATCTTGGTCTTGCCGTTATCCTCAGCCATTACAAGAGAATTTGCTTTCTTCCCGCCGCCAAGGCTCTTTTCAATAACATTCGTTATCTTACCGACAATGACTCCCCCCGTCTCTACCACAGCACCTATCGGTTCAGTGGCCTTTGGTTTATCGCCCTCCGCAGCATAGCACAGGGAGGCTACCAGGACAATTGCTACAACAGCCATTAAGATCTTCTTCATCTAAATCACCTTCCTTTCTTTTTATATTTTGATACGCGCATATTATAACATACTAAAATGTCCTATGCCACCTTATTCTGTCGGACATTCTAAAGCTAATCGTGAAGAACTAAGCCTATTTGTACTCCCCGCCAATATCCAGAGTTGTTTTTTTTAAAGGTGCTGTTAATTCTAACCTGCCGGATTATTTTTAGCTTTTCTATGCTTCCAAAACTCTATCACTATCGGCAAAACAGAGAGCAGTATCACGACAAATATTGCGATCGAGAAATTTTTCCTAATAACCGGTATATTGCCGAAAAAGTATCCTCCCAGCATAAAAATCAATACCCACAACAATCCTCCTACGACATTGTAAAGAAAGAAGCGCCCATAACTCATCCTGCCTACGCCTGCGACGAACGGCGCGAATGTCCGCACTATGGGAACGAACCTCGCTAATATTATGGTCTTACCGCCGTATTTCTCGTAAAATCTGTGTGTCCGGTCCAGATATTCCTTCCTAAATAACCTCGAATTAGCCTTCTGGAACGCTTTTTCACCGAAGAATTTCCCTATGGCATAATTAACGCTGTCACCGATTATCGCTGCGCTGGCAATGACTACAAAAAGCCATAGTATATCTAATGATCCTATTGCAGCAAATGTACCTACGGCAAAAAGGAGGGAATCCCCGGGAAGGAACGGCGTCACCACCAGACCTGTTTCTGCAAAGATGATAACAAAAAGCAATAAATAGGACCAATTGCCGAAATTCTGGATGACGACATTAAGGTGCTTATCAACGTGGATTACGATATCTATTATATTCCTGATAAATTCCATACTATTTTACCTTTAATATAGGTGTATTATAAGCACGATAACTTATTATATCAAGGATTTTTTGAGATGCAGGGAGGCATTCTCTTACGATTTTTGGCGGCATAAGCGACCTTTTTCCATCGCTCACTGAAATAAAGCGCCTTGGATATCTCCGAGAATACCACCTATATCAGGTTTAAACTTATATTTCGGATCTTTTAGTGTGCCTGTTATGTCTATCAATGTATATTTTCCTATCGCGCTTGTAATGTTTTTCCTGGCGCCTGATTCTAAGGCTTTGTTAGTTATCTCCGCTTTCAAAGAGACATTTATATTATTGTCAAAATCTATCTGCGCCGAACCATACATGTTTATTAGATCGCTCGTAAGCCAAAGGCCGTCGCTAAAGATAGTCCTGTCCTTGACAATGAAAGCGGCGGAAACCTCTTTGAAAAAGATTTCGTTGAAATCACTGGTAAAGAGCAATACCCCGAGCCCTTTAAACATATTAAGCTGCCATAGTTTGCCGTTAGTGATAGCTAACTTCCCGGATCCGGCTAAACTCGCGGGATTATCGGACAGGCCGTTTAGATTCGCCTGGATCCTGATAGAGCCTGATATATCCTTATCCCTGAGGCCGGTGTCTTCCTTCAGTTTTTCCAGTCTCACGTCTTTAATATCGGCGCTGATCGAATAAGGATTGCCCTTTGGGACCAGCTCTATCCTGGCATTGGCATCCAGTGTGCCGCCATACAGGAACGAATGTATGCTAGGCATATCCACAATGCCGTCTTTCTGATAATAGTCTATTATAATGTTTGTCGGTTTAAAGCCATAGAGCGATATTGGATTACTTAAAATTTTCGCGTCTATCGCGCAGAATTTAATATCCTTTAAGTTGCCTTTTAGATTAAAATCTGCGCTTAACCTACCCATCGCCTTCATCCGCTCCAACTTATCTTTAAAATCCTTCGATATCACCTTGATATCATTAATGTCGACATCCAATGCGCCGGCTATATCGGCATTTATGGCTGACGGGGACGCAAGATCAACTTTTCCTGTCAGTGAGAAGTTAGAATCGATGTAGCGACCTGCAAATTTGGTAAATGTTATCACATCGCCGTTAACGGCAAATACGGATCCCAGGGAAAGGTCTTTTGAGGACAATTCAAGCTGGAGTCCGGGCGTTTCGAAATTGGTAAGGGTGCCTGATGTCTTATAATCAGTATCGAGACACCTAAAGGCTATTCCAGACCACATCAACTGGTTCGCCTCTAATCGTAAGGTGCCGTTAACTTTCTCTAATGTGGGCCTGCCCTTCTTCATCTTTATCGTCGCATCCGCCATATCGAGAGAACCGCTGATCTGAGGTGGCGCACTTAGAGGCATCTTATACTGCATTGCAAGATTTAGCTTGCCGCTGCCTTCAAGATCAGCCGGTATGCTGATATTGAATTTATCTTTTAATATGGCTTGAAGGACGTCAAGTTTCATGTAAGAGGCGATATAGATATTTAAAAGGCTGGCATCCAGTTTATCTGAATTTACTTTTGCTTCCACAGGTATGCCGAATATCTTTGCGCTGATATTATCGGAAGATAGGCCGGAATTACTGAACCTGAAATCCCCTTTTATCTCCTCGGCATTTTCGATATATTTGACTCCCGGAATACTCAGATTATCTATTTTCACATTGCCGGAATAGATGAACTTTTTATCCTTGATGGCGTATTGGACACCGGCGTTTATAGCGGAGTCAAGTTTGGCGGAGATCTTTTCTTTAGAGATCACAAGGTCTTTGGTCTGGCTGCTTATATCGGCGCCGATGATATCATCCTTTAGGGTCAGTTTTATCAGCGCATCGGTTTTACCTTCGGGAATAGATATGCCTAGATTATCGTAATACCTGCTGAATTCTTTTAAAGATATATCCTTCGCTAATATTTTTGCGGCGCCTTTATTTTCGGCGATATCATATTCACCCGATGAATCCACTCTTACAGGAGATGCGGACGACACCTCGCACTCGAGGTCAAACTGCGCCCTGGAAGGCAGTGAGAGGTATAGATACATATTAAGGTTATTGATCTTTTGGGTGTATTGGGGCGTTAGCGTATCATCAACGAACTTAACTTGCGCGTTGGTTATTCTTATCTTGTGTACGATTACGCTATATCCATGCCTTGGGGTATATTTTTGGTTAAAGAGATCAAAGAGATTTATAGAATTGTCTGGCCGGCGTTCAAGTAATATTGTAGGGGACTTGAGCCTTATCATAGGAATGATGATATCTTTTTTGAAAAACGGCATTACAAGAAGCGCGCAAGACGCCTCTTTGACATCTAATATTATATTCGTGTCATCATATAATACGAGCCTCTTCAATACCATTCCTTGAAAGATACTGAATCTTAGTGACCCAAGAAGCACCTTCTTCTGCGTGGCGGTTTCTATTTCCTCTACAACCGATCTTTTCAGATACGCGGGTATAACTACCTCGTTTAAATAGAATATCCCGGCAAAGATCGATAAGGCCAAAGCAATAAGGATGCCAAAAATTATTTTCTTTATATTGGTCATATATTAGTTTATCGGGAAAAGGCGAGATCGCCTCTCTAACTTAAGAGGCAAATTAGCGAGCGTCGTAAGGGGAAAACTACGTTTCCCCTTTGAAAATTTTGCCAATGTTAAGGTCCTTCGTGTTATTTAGGTACTTCAGCGGCTAAAGTCCTCGTTATTCGCTCGGACTTCTTAACGCCGCTTCAGTATCAACTTTGCTTCGCAAAGTTGGGTCCCTCTCATATGAGCCGAGGAGGAACCTCTCACGATATACAGGTATTTATTATAGCGGAATTACTGGCAGAAACAAGCGAATTTTGCTATTTAGAGAGGTTTTCCCTCACCAAAAATGCCTGCCCTCCGACTTGTCCGCCGAAGCACTGCGTCGTCTAAGATTTGAATGCGAAGGCGGAAGCCAATCTCCTACGAGACACATGCAAAGGCGAAGGAGGGTCAGTTTTGTCCTGTATTTTTTGGCTGGAAATGATGCAACTATTTGACGGGTAAAAAGATGTAAAATGTCCACCTCTTATAGGTGGACAA
>Ga0315288_10009071_pt1 | contig 12546 bp, 10 predicted proteins | sample YL17G11_20_MG_FD_203454 | JGI IMG/M metagenome (GOLD analysis project Ga0315288, IMG submission 203454) | Sediment microbial communities from Yellowstone Lake, YNP, Wyoming, USA - YL17G11_20 | ecosystem: Environmental > Aquatic > Freshwater > Lake > Sediment | place: USA: Wyoming | collected...
CAAGATGAATGAATCCTGTCTCTCCGTCCCATTTTTCTTCGGGCTTCAGTTGGTCGGACAGGGCATAGATTACATGGAAATTAGGATGCCTGTGCTCGAGTTCCTTGAATCGCTCAAGGTAAAAGATATCCTCTGTTGTCCGGCAGCCGAAGAACAACCAGCACGAGCGGCTGGGCCATCGATCATAAAGGGAGTAAATGATATTCTTCATAGGCGCCATCCCACAACCACCACCAACACAAATAATCTCAACAGAGGGGTCTTCATTAAGATAAAAATCCCCGTACGGGCCTGTGAAAGCCACCTCGTCATTCTCGTTTAAATTGTGCAGATATGTCGAGCCAATGCCACCCGGAACTAACCTGACAACAAGCTCCACGACCGTCGGTTCATAAGTCGGTGAACTAATTGAGTAGGCGCGGAAAACCGGGCCGTCAGGGGATGGGGCCTGAACCTGCACATATTGGCCGGGTCGTTGAGAAATTTCCTGAGAATCATCTAATTTCAGTCTGATTTCCTTTATATCATATGTGAGCTGGCGGGTGCTTTCTACGGTAGAATAAAAGAGTTTAACATTGAGGAAATCCTCGGGAATACGAAGATAAATGTCTTCTCGAACTTTGACCTGGCAGGCCAGCCGGACGCCCGAGCGAATTTCCTTTCGCGACAAGTACGGCGTTTCGGTCGGAAGCACAGGGCCTCCTCCGGAAACGACTGTGATCTTGCAGTGCCCACAGGAGCCTTTACCGCCGCAAGCGGATGGTATAAAAATCTCACTGGAATACAGACTTGAGAGCAGCGTCTGTCCGCCCTGCACCTCAAGCGGCTTCTCTCCGGCATTGATGTCAAGCTTGCAAATCCCATAGTTGATCAAGAAGCGTTCGGCAACCATTAATCCGGCCGCCATAAGAACTATCAGACCCGAAAAAGTCGATATTGAATACAAGTAAACCAAATAATCCATCGAATACTCCTATTGGATCGACACCATTCCGGCAAAACCCATAAACGTCATGGCCAGCACGCCCGTGATGACCATGGCTATGGGTACGCCCTGAAACGGCTCCGGGATATGGCTGTATCTCATTTTCTGTCTCAAGCCGGCTAACAGCAAAATTGCAAGGGTCCAGCCGATGCCTGCCCCCAGGCCAAAGCCCACGGACTGCAGAAAATTGTAGTTTCGGATGATCATAAACAAACCGGCGCCGAGAATGGCGCAGTTGACCGTAATCAAAGGCAGAAATATACCCAATGCAAAGTACAGCTTTGGGCTGAACCGTTCCACGAACATTTCGACCAATTGCGTAAAGGCGGCAATGACCGCTATAAAGATAATGAATTGCAGATGACCGAGACCATAAGGCACCAGGACAAAATGGTAAATCACGTAGTTGAGGATAGTCGTCGTAATCATGACGAAAGTCACCGCGGTCCCCAGACCCAGCGCCGTCCGTATCTGGCTTGAGCACACGATAAACGAACACATGCCCAGGAAATTCGCCAGCAGGATATTGTTCGTAAATATCGCCGCGATAAATATCACCCATGCTGATGTCTCGCTCATTATTTCTTCTCCTCAGGCTTTGGGCCATTAATTGAGTTGAAAATCGCGATTACAATCCCGAGCGCGAAAAACGCCCCCGGCGCCAGAATCATGATCTGGTTGGGCGTGTACCACTGCCCGCTCAACACCGGGTGTCCGAAGATTTCTCCGGTACCCAGCAACTCTCTGAAAAAGCCGATGATCGCCAGCACGGCGGCGTAACCAAGACCGTTGGCGAACCCGTCGACCATAGACAGAATCGGCGGGTTCTGAAGGGCAAATGCCTCGGCCCTGCCCATCACAATACAGTTCGTGATGATCAGGCCGACGTAGGGGCCGAGCTGTTTCGACATGTCCCAGTAAAAAGCCTTGAGAAACTGGTCAAACACTATAACAAAGGTAGAGATGATGGCCACTTCGGCGATCATTCGTATTCGATGGGGGGTGCATTTTCGCAGGAGCGAGACGATAAGATTGGACCCTACGGTGACAAAGATCAGTGCCGCACCCATTACGAGCGAGTTCTCCAGTCGATTCGTGACCGCCAGAGATGAACATATCCCCAGCACCTGAATCGCCAGCGGATTTTTTGCCCAGGCACCATCTTTCAGTGTGAGCAGCCCCTTGCCTCCACATAGACCCTTCGGCTCACAGGCTGCACAAGCTAACTGTTTATCTGCCATTTTTATTGCTTCTCCTCAACAATGCTCTTTATTGCCTCGTTGAGCATCTCCTGCACTTTGTCACAGGTCATTGTCGCTCCACTTATGCCGTCGACTTTGTTCGCCGATGCCTCGCCCCCGTTTTTAATAATTATTCCCGGTTTTCCGGCTTCATCTCGAATCAACAGGCCCACAAACTTGTCGCGAAACGATGGCTTGACAATCTCGCCGCCAAGACCGGGCGTCTCTTCCTGTTCGTAAAATGTTATACCCTGAATCTTTGTTATCTTCGGGTCCAGGGCAAGGAAGCCTTTGATCGGACCCCACAAACCGGGGCCGGCAAACCGCATCGCGATTGCGCCGTCATTGTTTGCCGATGGAGTATAAACATAAGTCGTTATACCTCCTCGCTTCTCCTCTCGCACATTTTCCTTGTATATTTTCACCAATTCCTCGGAGGACGCCTTGTCGGGTATAGAAACACTTAACGCCAGCAGGATGTTTTTCACTTCTTCTGCCTCGGCGTTAGCCTGCTTATAAGGAGCCGTAAAGCTCGCTGCGAACGTCAGTACCAGCGCACATACTATGCCCAGCACCGCTGCGTAAACGAGAGTATATACATTACCCTTCATTTCTAAGTCTCCTGATACGAATCCCAATGACTATTTCATCGAGAATCGGAGCGACAATGTTGCCAAGCAGAATGGCAAATGTCACCCCCTCGACGTATCCGGTGAAGTTCCGGATCAGAACAGTAGTCGAGCCGATTATGATGCCGTAGAACCACTTGCCCACATTCGTCGTCGGGCTTGTCACCGGGTCGGTCGCCATGAAAAACGCGCCAAAAAGCAAGCCTCCGGCGAACAAATGCCACATTACCGGGCCGAACACACCGGGTATTGGGTATGCCACCGTACCGCCCACAACTAAGGTGCCGGTCAGAATGACGAATGAACCGAGCATGCTCACGACTGTTCGCCAGCTGGCGACACGGGTAAACAGCAAAAAGATGCCGCCGAGTATAATCAATATGGCAGAGGTCTCCCCTGCACTTCCTGAAACACTTCCCAATAACAGATGTGCGATAGAACCCATCTCTCCCTGCTTTGCCAGGGCCAACGGTGTGGCACCGCTCACGGCGTCCAATGGGGGGCCGATCCATGTGAGCAATCCACCCACAAGTTCGTGGCTGGGCTCGACCCAACTGGCTGCCATTGTCTTCGGGTAGGCGAGCGAAAGAAAACAACGACCGACAAGTGCGGGATTGAATACGTTTCGTCCAGTGCCGCCGAATAACTCCTTGCCGATGAACACGCCAAAAGCCACACCCAGAGCAAGCATCCAGAGAGGCAGGTTAGGCGGCAGAATCAACGGAAAGAGTATACCCGTCACGAAGAAGCCTTCATTAATACCTTCCTTGCGTATCATCGCAAAAATAGCCTCAACTGTTAGACCCGCCGCATACGAGACGATGATCATGACTAAAAACCGCAGCCCGAAGAAGTAAAAAGCCGCCAGTACACATGGAACCACAGAGATGATGACCATGGACATGACCCGCTTCAAATCAAGCGGATCACGAACGTGAGGAGCCCCTATCGTCCTTGTCGACGGCGCAAAGAAGAAATGCTCCAATGCCCCGAAGACAGGATTCAAAAGCCGCAGCTTGCCGCCTTCCTCAAAAGCGGGGCGAGCTGCATCAATAATCTTCAACAACCACTTCACTCGGTTTTCTCCTCTGATTGTTTGCGTGCTTCTTCCTGCTGTTTACGTGCCTCTTCCTGACGCAGTTGTTCCTGACGTATTTCTTCCTTTTCCTTCTCGATAAGTGCCTTGGCGTCGATAAGCTGTTTTCTCAGGTCTATCTTCGACGGGCAGACATAGGAGCACAATCCGCACTCCACACAAAGATCTACTCGAGCTTGCTCAGCCTCTTCAATCATGTCCGCATACAGGTATTTGTGGATGAGATAGGGCATGATTCCTGCGGGACATACTTCTTCACAATAATTGCAGGAAATGCATGGTCGCAGTTCACCTCGTATGCCTGTATTTAATTGCTCTCTGAATTTTTTCCGCAGGGAACTTAAGAAACAATTAGCATAGCAATGACTGCCCCATCCCGGCCTGATGAATCCAAGGAACTCTCTTTCCTCCTGTTCACGAAGGATTGTTATTCCTCTGCATTCCGTATCCACCCCCAACGTTTCTGCTGGTAATATATTGCCTGTCAGTATGCCGCCGTTGATAATTCTCGCAGCGGGCTCAAACACATATTTATCTTTGATTTTCTTTATCGGATATCCCGGCATGACTTTCATGTGCGTAGGCAAGTTGACGCCCATTCCACCTATGGATACGATCCTGACCGTACATGGTTTTGTCAGTGTCAGGGCGCGGTCAACCGCCAGAACTCCCTCTGTGCGGACCGCCCAGACAGGACCTCCGCCCCGTTTAAGGTTCAATCTCCGGGCAAGAATTTCGAAATGATCGTACGGGTACTTGAGTGGTATCTCCAGCATCTTCACCGAGGCATACCCACGTATCTGATTTCGAATTAGATTCGCAAATTCCGATGAAATATTAGGCATTACCAGATAAATCGGCTGATATTCCAGCAGAGACTGCAAATGTTCCAAACCCCTTGTGAAATTCAAAAGTCTCTTGTGGAGCTGCACATCTCCTCTGGCAAGAAACGGTTCAAGGCTCAAAGTAGAGACAATGACTGCTTGCGGCGTGCCGAGCGGGTCGGGTAACGCTCCCGTAAAAGCATCGTAGAAGAATTGCCAGGCACCAAGGGACAAGAGCTTATATCGCTTAATGCCCGCCGCACCCATTTCCTGTTCTACGTGTAACATTTCCTTTGCAGCAATATCGGCGTGTTCCTCAAGCTGAGCAGTGTCTTCAAGGACAATATGGCCCTCAACGGTCTTTAAACGGACAGTACCAGTCCGCGGTGCCAGCAGGGGGACTGCATAGTTGTCGGCATCGATTGCCAGAACATCGCCGCCGGTGACTTTCTGGCCATTTTTAACACGAATGTCGGTGAACGTGAAACGTTCGCTGCGCAAAGGCAGGTAGAGAACCTTGGGTTCCGGCATTGCCGTCACTGTGCTTGCAGGCTTTCCCTTCAGTAGTATGTTATAACCGCCTCTGAATCTCACTTTGTCGGTTCCCTCAAAAGCCGTTTATCAAATCTTATTTGAATTTAACGTCCTTGGTATATAAACCCTTACCTCTTATATTCATCGACCTTATATAGGACGGAATAATCTGTAACTCTTGAAAACATATATTACTTATATAAATAAAATTATACTAATTGGCTGTGAAATTCAATCCTAGAATTCAACCCTGAGATTCGTTTATAGGTTAAAAAAACACCAAATTCCCGTTTATGAGAATTCATCAGGACAGCGAGGCTGCCGTTAAACAACTCTTTGCAGCATCCCGAAGAAATGCCATTTGAATGTTGTGGATATCATGTTTTGTGTAATTGTTTCCCAGTGATCGCGATTTTCAGGAAACGCGAAAACGGGCATCGAGCTTAAAAAGCCGTGTCATGGGTAAATTAAGGACGTTCGACCGTTCAAGAAATAAAGATTTACGAATTTGCTCAAGAATGTTCTCTATCCTGTTGTCATCGATAGCGATTAATGTAAACCAGATGTTAAAAACATCGTTACGTAGATAACTGTGGGTAACTTCATAAAACCGGCCTATTATTTCAGCAGCATGGTCCACCTGCTCGGGGGCAACACTCACAGCAGCTAATGTGCTGCGAAAACCAAGTTTATTTGAATCGAAACTGGCCCCCATACGGCGAATAATTCCTTTATCGAGCATCATTTGGGTCCTGTCCCAAATTTCCTCTTTAGAAATCTTCAATCTCTCGGCGATAACCTCATAAGGTCTCTCGCTCAGAGGAAAATTATATTGAAGCTCTTGTAGTATTTGGCTGTCGATTTTGTTCATAACATCTTTTATGCCATATGGCAGATACTTTCGCTCTCACTCTTTTGGCCAATTCCATGTTTACGCTTGACCTTTGTCTATCATATGATTATAGAGAAAGAGTATAAAGAAAAGCCGCCGAAAAGTCAAGGTAAATATCAATGGAGGTTGCTTATCCTCTATTCAGAAATAGTTTACCGGGCAATATTTCTCATTTATGAGAATGGCAAAAAATATTTAACTTTCTTCTATAAAATAATGCTTCTGATTCAGGATTAGAATGTCAAATGGAAAAGTCTATCTCGTAGGTTCAGGACCTGGTGATTTCGAGTTGATAACCCTGAAGGGCTATAAGCTTATTTGCCAGGCTGATGTAATTCTTCACGATCATCTCATTCCGCTCGAATTGCTCCACCTTGCCAGGGCGGATGCCGAAATAATATCTGTTGGCAAATTCGCCAGCTGGCACACGATGTCCCAGGACCGGATAAATGCGCTTTTGATAGAAAAGGCCGGAGGTAATAAAATCGTTGTTCGGCTCAAGGGGGGCGATCCTTATGTATTCGGCCGGGGCGGTGAGGAAGTCGAAGCTTGTGCCGAGGCGGGAATAGATTTTGAAGTTGTACCGGGTATCACCAGCGCGCTGGCCGCTCCATCTTATGCGGGAATCCCGCCGACACATCGGGACTTCACCTCAAGCGTCGCTATTGTAACCGGGCATCGTAGAGATGAAAAAGAAATAGAAATTCCAAATGCGGGCACGATTGTCTTTCTTATGTCTGTAGCCAACATTCCTAAAATCGTAGATGCATTGCTCAAAGCAGGCTGGTCTGAGCAAACGAGGATCGCCGCCGTTGAAAATGGCACACGCTATAATCAGAGAGTTATCACGGGAATCCTGAAAGACTTTATCCAGAAGGCTCAAGAAGCCAATTTACGTACTCCAGCTATTTTCATTGTCGGCAAGGTAGTTGAGCTTCAGGAAAAGTTGAATTGGTTCGACAAGAGGCCGAAAGTGCTTGTCCTCGGCACACACCCGGAAAAATATGCACAACTCGGCACCATTGTACATCGCCCGATAGTAAAATGTGTGGGCCTGGAAGATTACTCACACTTTGATGAAATACTAAAACGGCTGGAAACATTTGATTGGCTGATATTTACAAGCGCCCACAGTGTGAGGTTCTTCTTTGAACGCCTGCGACTGGTGGGTTCTGATGCCAGATCTCTGGCCTCCATGAGAATTGCTGCTATTGGTAAAACGACTGCCGGAGAGCTTGCCGGTTTTGGTATTTTGGCTGACCTGGTTCCGGATAGTGAGTCGAGTGCCGGCCTCCTCGAAAAATTCGCAAGCCTGGACATGAAAGGCAAACGAGTGCTTCTACCTCGGGCGAAAGTTGCCTCTCGTGAATTGCCCGAGGGACTCGCTGCGATGGGTGCAGAGGTGGCGGAAGTTCCTGCATATATGACTGTTGAAGTTGAGCCTGCGGATGTCGACTTCGAACATATCGATAAAATCCTCTTTACAAGCGGTTCTTCCGTGCAAGCATTCGTGAAGAAATTCGGCAAAGTGCCGCCGCGTGTCGAAGCCTATTGTCTTGGCCTGCCGACACAAGCGGAAGCAAAAAAACATGGTATTAGTGCTGAGATTTTGCCGCAGCCGGTTCATTGACCGGATCCCAATAATGTCCAATACCCTGAGATGCCCTTTGATTCCCTACAAAACTGTCGTATCCAACTGATCCTGTTTCGTTCTCTTCTTATCATTTGAGCCGGCCAGTGATTCCGACAGGCTCAGAAAGCGATGCTCGGGATGGCTCCACGTGGCAGCAGCGACGGTTGTTTCCTCAAGTATCTCTTTGACTTGTTTTGTGGCATTGACCCAGACTGAAAAAATATGGCAATTCTCCTTAGTTCCACCACATTCACAATGTCTCAAAAAGCAATCATCGAATAATGGGCTGCCTTCAATAGCTTCAAACAGCTCAAGCAAGCTGATCTCCTCTGGCGCCCTGGCAAAAACATATCCTCTGTTCTTGCCATTGACTGCCTTAACAAAACGTGCTTTAACAAGCTGTTGAAATATCTTGGCAAGATAATTGGACGGTATTCCTTCTGCCTTGGCGATCATGTCGGTTGTGGCGGGCAACTGTGTACTGTGCCTGACCATATACATCAATGCATGCAGCGCATATGCCGCTGACTTTCTAACTTTCATCTGTTTGTCTCCATAGTCTTCGCCCGATCCTGTTAATCGAAGGCTGTTAGCTCATTGTTAATAATCTAACCTGCAACTTTTTCTTTCCTGTTATGCCTGTGTTTTTGAAAGTCAATCTCCAGCTCGTCAATCTTCCGGTACAAACTCGACAATCCGACATTCAAAGCTTTAGCCGCTTCGGCTTTGTTCCAGCCATGTTTGTTTAATACCCGGCAGATATGCTCCCTTTCGTATGCTCTAACGGCCGCCTGAAGGCTTTGGCTATCTTCACTTAATGTCACTGAATGGTAGCCCAACGATCCGATATCCGATATCTTTATGACATCATCTTCAGCAAATATTACTGCCCGCTCAATCACGTTCTGCATCTCTCTTATATTGCCTTTCCACTCGTAACCCATAAACAGCCGCATAACCTCGTCGCTAACTCCGATACAGTGCTTGCCCATCTCGGCGTTATACTTCTTTATGAAGTGTTCCAGCAAAAGTGGAATATCTTCCTTCCTCTCACGCAGCGGGGGAAGGTGGATGCCCACAACATTCATCCTGTAATATAAATCCTCTCGAAACCGCCCCGCATTGATTTCTTTTATCAGATCCTTGTTCGTGGCGGCGATCAGCCTTACATCAATGTCAACCGGCTCCGTTGAGCCGACGGGTATTATCTGCTTATGTTCCACCGCACGCAGGAGTTTCACCTCACAGCTCATAGGCATGTGACCGATCTCGTCTAAGAACAGAGTGCCGCCGCGAGCGCATTGAAAAAGACCTTTCTTGTCCTGACAGGCGGAGGTGAAACTGCCCTTCATATGTCCGAACAATTCGCTCTCGAGCAGACTTTCCGGTATCGCACTGCAATTGATTGCAAGGAAACGTTTGCTGTTTTGAGGTGCCAGAGAATGTATGGCGCGAGCAACTAATTCTTTGCCGGTGCCGCTTTCCCCTGTAACCAAAACGTTGCTCTTTGTCGGCGCCACTTTCCGAATCATCTCAAAAACTTTTTCTATTGTCGGAGATTTGCCTATGATTTGCTCAATCTCAAATCTGCCGTTCAACTCTTTTTTAAGCTGCTCGTTTTCCTGATGCAAATCGATATATCGCAGGTTCTGCTGGATTTTCATTAATATATCATCCATCACTACCGGCTTGACGACGTAATCACAGGCACCAAGCTTGATCGCTTCGACAGCCATCTCAACCGTGCCAAAGGCTGTTATCATTATGACACGTGTCTGGGGCCTTATTCGCATTATCTCGTGCAGAACCTTTATGCCATCTGCTCCCGGCATTCGGATATCCAGTATGGCCACGGCAAAGGGCTGCTTCGTAACCGCAGCTATTGCATCAGTTCCATTACCTACCGCCGTAACCGGCATGCCTTCTTCCCGAAGAACCTTTGCGAAAGTTTCCCTGAAGGTTGCTTCATCATCTGCCAACAATATTCTTCTACTCATCGATTATTACCACCTTTATACAGCAACTATCCTTCCAGCTCAAAAATTACAACATTATAGCTATTGTGTCACTCAGACTGCTTTGGCTCTCTCAAAAAAACCTCCCTCCCCATCATCTCTACCGATCAGTTCCCTCCTGGTCTTAAGGGGGATTCGAATTATTACAGAAGTACCTTTGCCAATCTCTGATTCCAACTCAATCGTACCGTCCACTTCCGTGACAAGATTATGGCTTATAAAAAGTCCCAGGCCTGTTCCCTTACCAATTTCCTTGGTCGTAAAGAACGAATCAAAGGCCCGTTTACATATTTCAGGACTCATTCCAATCCCCGTGTCACTGATTCTGATCTCAATCACATCGTCCTTCAATGCCCTTGTTATCCTGAGAAGATGTTCTCTCTCATACGGCTTGGCGTTCATCGCATCTAAAGCGTTGATAAAGATGTTGAGAAAAACCTGCTCGAAATGCTGTGGATTCAGCCACACCTTCGGTAAATCAAGAGTGGCTATATTATCGATAGTGACGGAATGTGCACGCTTATCAAAGCTGATTAGTGATAAAGTGTTTTCTATCAATGAGTTGATGTCTGTCCATTTGTACTCGCCTGTAGCCGGCCGCGAAAGACTCAGCATTCGCCTGAGAATATTAGAAATTCGGCCGACGTGATACTGTATGACCAGAAGCTGCTCCTTTTGTTCCTGCACAGTAAGTCTTCGGACCAGGTACTGTGCCACCGAGGAAATACTTGTCAGAGGATTACCAATCTCATGCGCGATGCCGGTTGCCATCTGACCGATTGCGACCATCTTTTCTCGCTGGGCCATTTCTATGCGTGACATCCTGAGGAGTTCATTTATCGCTGTTATCTCTTCGGTTCGTTCCCGCAAATCAGTCTCGAGCTTCTTGTGCTCTGTCAGATCCTGACCTACGATAACGTATCCCAGCCTCTTTCCCTCGATACCCACTACCGGGCAGCCCTTTGCTTCCACGTACCTCTTCTCCGGGCCGGTGGTCTCGAATGAAATCGCTCTTTCCGCTGCCGCAGCGTTATCATCAGGGCAGACAACACCGCTTAACATCTCCGCCATAGGACGTGGGAAATCTTCGAACGAATGTTTTTGCTTGTTAAAAGCTCCTTCTTGTTTCCAGATATCTGCCGCTGGGTTACAAATCGCCACATCTCCATTGTTTGCAACAAATATTAATCCTTCCGACATTGCGTTTATGACTGCTTTGAGAACATCGCTGTTTCTCGACGCTTCAAGCTCTTTGGCGGTCATTCGTATAATTATCATCCTGGTGAGGTACTGGGCCAGCATCACGGTGAACGAAAATGCGGCAAATACACCGAGTGAATATAAGGGATTTCTCCACGGACCTCCTGAAGCAGAAAGTTGAAGCGGATAATATCCTAAAAATGAACCTCCATAAAGCTCGTTAACTTCTAAAAGGCCAAATAGCAGTATAGCTGTCAGGCCGACTGCAAATGACAGGCTCTGGGGCAGTATTATCGCAGCTATAATTACGTGGAATATATAGAAAAGAAAGCACGGATTAAGAACACCGCCGGAGAAATGTAAAACAGCCGTTAGTATAATCAGGTCAACTTCAACCTGTATCATTCCCAAGACTATATCTCTCGGCCCTGCATTTTCAGGTTTTTTAGTAGCTGCCAGGAAGTAGAGAATATTACAGCCAAGCAATACCGCAGCGCAAGCGTAGATCAGAATCGGAGCGGCCAGGACAGGAAAGACAAAGCGACCCAATAGAGCAGATGCTATTAGTGCTCCAATCGCAATCCACCTGAGCCAGATTAGCCAAAGTATCTGATCTACAAGAGCTTCACGTGTACACTGACTTGGTTTGTCCATGCGACCGGTTATAACATGAGACTCTACGGACATATTCTATTTACGCCCTTTTCTGCACATAATTAGGGTATTATAAGCTCGAAAGTTCAATGCCTTTCACCGAATTCTTTTCAAGACAATATATATATCTTAATGTATTATACCAAAAAAAACAAGAGAATGTTCTCATAATAGAGAAATTAATGATAATTGCCGCATTAGCCTATCCATTTATTTCTATATGTAGAGAAATTATGCTAAATGAATGACTCTGGCCAATCATTCTAAAGTTAACTTTGTGGCAATCCTTCCTCATAGCAGGTACGTTAAAACTAATCAGGCATCTGGAAAATCTCCCCGCAGCGTTCCAATTCCGCCTTTTTTTCCTCATCCAGGCCGATTTCAATATCAGATAAATAACAACCCGGGTCTGGAGCCCATGCATCGCCAAAATGTAAATCTGCACGGACCCGCAAACTCCCGCCGCAGCTGTCAAAAAACTTACAAAGCCTGCATCTTCCCTTGATATGCTGGCGGCGTTCTTTCAAACCTTTCAGCAGGGGATCGCTCGTATCGGTCCAAATCTGGCTAAAAGGCTTTTGACGTATATCACCAAGGTCATAATGCCACCAGAACTGGTCCGGATGCACCTTCCCATGAAAATCAATACAGCCAATCCCAACCCCGCTGCTATACATACCGCCACCGTTCCAGGTCAGTAGCTTCCAGACCTCGTCCGCACGTGTGGGATCCTCCTGCTTTAATTTCAGATAAATATATACGCCATCAACATGGTTATCGACGGTTAGTATGTCGGTTGTTTTGCCTGCTTGTTTATACTGTCTCGTCTTAGCTGATATTGTA
>Ga0315288_10009073_pt1 | contig 12545 bp, 9 predicted proteins | sample YL17G11_20_MG_FD_203454 | JGI IMG/M metagenome (GOLD analysis project Ga0315288, IMG submission 203454) | Sediment microbial communities from Yellowstone Lake, YNP, Wyoming, USA - YL17G11_20 | ecosystem: Environmental > Aquatic > Freshwater > Lake > Sediment | place: USA: Wyoming | collected...
ACAAACGGGCTGTCCCGCTGGAACGCGCCTTGGACATTATTGGACAAGAAGTCAAATCCCAGCTCCTCGACCCCGTGCTTTTCCAGCTCTTCGTGGGGGCCAAGATCTTTCAGATCACGTCCAAGGACTGAGGGCTTCGCTCGCCCCTCTTTCTGTGGACGCCAGATGCTGCACCAACTGGTGCGGTGTCTGCACGAATTCGTGTAAGGGACGCAATGATGGACTAACAGTTGCTGGGTTGCGGTCCGGCCCACGCACTGATCCCCTTGATTATCAATGCATTGAGCAATCCCATTGCTCCCGGTTTCTTTGGCCACTGGAATGCGGGAGAAACCACTGCAAGCCAGTCCAAAAAGGAGGATTGCACCCCAATGAAGAAGCTCTTCACACTCCTGTTTACCTTCGCTCTGGCCTACACGCTGGCGATGCCGGTGTTCGCTCAGGAGGCCACGGGACAGGCGACTGCCCCCAAGGCCGAGAAGAAGGTAAAGAAGGAGAAGAAGGTAAAGAAAGAAAAGAAGGAAAAGAAAGAGAAGAAGGGCGAGGAAGCACCCAAGCAGTAACCCTAGATCTTCTGGCATGGGTCTGAAACCCTATGTTTCAGACTTTTCCTTCGCAGACGAACCCCCGGACGAACATGCCGGGGGTTCTCTTTTTGGGGGCCAACAATTCAGTGAATTGCAGGGCCACCCCTCGATAGACTCGTCGGATTTGCCACGGCGCCTCTCACCCCGGACTGGGAGTGTGCAGGCTAATAAGGCCCGGAGCGGAAATGAGCTACGATCCTTCAAGTCCCCACGTTGACCCCACCCTCCCGTTCCGATACAATCAGAAGCTGATAGCGCATAACAGAAACCGCGCTGAGGGAAAGCCCGCGTTGGCACAGCTCGCCTTGCACCTTCGGTTTCGCACTCGGTTAGCACTGGTGATGCTCCTGACCATGGGATGCACCAGTGTCATCCTGATGATGACCTATATGCAGCACAACCAGAAGGTAAAGGCTTATGTGGCGGGTCAGACCTCTGACTTTTTGCAGATCATCCAGCTCACGCAGGCACGCATACCGGCCACGGCCGACCGCAACCAGGCCCTCGATGCTTACATGAAGGCGCTCCGAGACGCGGGGCTGTCTTCGGTCACCCTGGCCTCTCCTTCGGGAGAGGTCGTCGCCAGCACCAACCCGAGCCAGGTGGGGAAGAAGATCAAGCTCAAGAAGCGGCAAATCGACGCGAAACAAAACCCCATCAAGATCTCGGCGGAGTTGCGGGATATTGATGTGGAGCCGAGCATCGAGCAGAAGCCTTACATCATCGAGTTTCCCATCATTCAGGGCGACCGGGTCCTCGGCTATGCGCAGATCCGGGGAGAAATGGATGAGGTCGGAGGGATACTGAGGCGCATGTACCTCATACGCCTCGCGTGGATTCTGGCCACGATGCTGGCTGGGATGTTTGCCATCGTGTACTTGGCTTTCATTTTCACTAAGCCGATTGACACGCTGGTGGCCGGAGCGGAGCAGATCGCCCAGGGAAATTTGGACGTGTCGTTGCCCATCGGAAACAACGAGATGGGGCGACTGGCGGAGACCTTCAACCGCATGATCGAGCGCCTGCGGGAGAACCGCGAGCTGCAGGAGCGGCTGAATGAAGCGGAAAAGTCCTCCTTGCTCGGCCGGTTCGCGGCCACGGTGGCTCACGAAGTGCGAAATTCCTTGAACTTCATCAACCTCAGTATTGATCAGATTCGCGCCAAACACGCGGGGAGCGACGAGCGTACGGCGCGCGAGCTCCAGCGCAACCTGCGGAACATCAAGGACGAGATCAGCCGGCTGAATCAGCTGGTCAACGATTTCCTCGCCGCGGGCCGCCAGGCTCCTCCCGCGTTGGCGCCCTGCGATTTGCGGGCCAGCGTGCAGCAAGCCGTGGCGCTGGTGGAGAAGCAAGCTTCCCGCCAGGCCATCTCCATCACTACTGACCTCCCTCCTGACTTGCCTGCCCTTTATGCCGACAGTGGGCAGATGAAAACCTGCTTTCTGAACATCCTCACCAACGCCGTTCAGGCCATGCCGCGGGGCGGCGAAATCCGCGTCACGGGGCGCCGCGCGGGCGCCGGCAACGGCAACCCAGGCTCATTCCAGGTGCGCTTCGCTGACACTGGCCCCGGCATTCCCACCGAGGATCGGGAGAGGGTCTTCGCGCCGTATTATTCCACCAAGGCCACCGGTTTCGGCCTGGGCCTGGCCATCACCAGAAAGATTGTGGAAGACCACGGGGGCCGCATCTACGTGGCCGACAGCGACGGCCCCGGCGCGGTGATGGTGATCGAACTCCCCCTTCCGGCGGCATCGCTGGCCCAGCCTGCGGTGGTCGCCAGGTCATCTCCCGCTTGAGGACTCGTCTCCATGCCCGGCGGATCCATTCTGGTGGTTGACGACGAGGAACGGCAGCGGGAGATCTACCGCGAGATCCTCCACGACGAAGGCTACCAGACCGAAACCGCCCCCAGCGGCGAATCCGCTCTCCGCTTGCTCGCGCAGAAACGCTTTGACCTCGTTCTCACAGACTTGAACCTGACGGGTATGACCGGGGTACAGTTGCTGAGCGAGATCGTAGGGGCAGACCCCACCGTCGCCGTCATCCTCATCACGGGATACCCCTCCATTCAATCCGCCATCGAGGCTACCAAGCGGGGCGTCTATCAGTACCTGGAGAAGCCCGTGGACCGCGACAAGCTGCTCGAGGTTGTCGCGGAGGTTTTTCAGCATTTGGCCACACTCAAGCAAAGCATCCTGGGGGAATCACCTGCCACCAAGGCCATGGTGCGGATGATCCTGAAGGTGGCGCCCACTTCCCACACCGTCTTGATCCTGGGAGAAAGCGGGACGGGCAAGGAACTGGTGGCGCGCGAAATTCACAACCACAGCCCGCGGCGGGAGCGCGCCTTTCTGGCTATCAACTGCGCTGCCCTCACTGAGACGCTGCTGGAAAGCGAGCTTTTCGGCCATGAAAAAGGCGCCTTCACGGACGCCTACCAGCAAAAGAAAGGGTTGTTCGAACGCGCTCACCACTCCACACTGTTCCTGGACGAGATCGGCGATACCAGCCTGGCCCTCCAGGCTAAAATCCTGCGCGCCCTTCAGGAACGCGAAATCCTGCGCGTGGGCGGCACCGAACCCATCAAGGTGGATTCCCGTATCATCGCGGCCACCAACCGCAACCTGGAGAAACTGCTGAAAGAGGGCAACTTCCGTGAAGACCTCTATTACCGCCTGAAAGTCATCCCCATCGTCTGTCCACCGCTGCGCGAGCGCAAGGAAGACATCGCAGCGTTGGCGCTGCACTTCACGCGCCGGGCCGCGCTGGCAGCGGGGCGCAAGGTGCTGGGGATTACGCCCCCGGCAAAACAAGCGCTTCAAGCCTACTCCTGGCCTGGCAACATCCGCCAGCTCGAGTGGGCCATGGAGCGGGCGGTGGTACTGGGAGAAACTGAGTGGCTGGAGCTGCGTGATCTGCCCGCTGAGATCTCCCAGCCTGCTGCGGAAGCCGTTGCTGTCTCGTCCAGCCTCCCTGCACCGGGAGCCGGCGTTCTACAGCCTGTCATCCCTGAACCTACCTGGGAGGAGCACGAAAAGGCCAAGATCCTGGAAGCACTCCAGCGTACCAATTGGAACATCACCCGGGCCGCCCAACTCCTCGGCATGACTTTTCGGACGCTCCAGTATCGGCTGGAGAAATTCGGCATCAAGAAGCCCTGAAAGCGCGCGGCTGCACCCCAGACCTTCGCAGAACCTTTTCCTTACTCCCCGTCATCTAATTCAAGGAAGGGAAAAGGCGGCGCCGATTATGTCCTCGATCCTGGGGATTGTCTTTTGGGGGATACTGAAGTTCCTCTTGGTAGCCTTGGGGATTGTGTACTCTGGCTTGGTGCTGATGGCTTATCGGACCGCAGGCCCCCGCTGCCAGCTCCGTTTAGACTGGCAGCGCCCCACGCGCGCGGCCCAGCAACTGCTGGTCTGGCTGGGCGTGAAGATTCTGGCTACCAGCGTGGTCGTCGGTCGAACGGCTCTAGAGATGCTCTCCGAAGCTTCTGCCGAAGTCGGCGAGTGGTACCTCCGCCGGCGCGGCGAAGCCGGAGCGACCGTCCGCTCCCACTTCCTCTGAAGTCTCACTACGTTTTCCACGGACCGCAGAGCCCCGCTCCCGCCGCGTCCAGGAAAGCGCCTGCCTTGGTACTTTCGTGTCTAAACGCAACTCGCTTACGGATTCGCCGCGCTGGCTGCCTGCTTCAGGGCGTTGATGAGGTCGTCCTGCCCGCCGGCGGCGCGGATTTCGTCCAAGTCATTGGCAGTCGGAGTGAACTTGACCCCGCGCTCTTTCACCAGCGCTGCCACCCGTTGGCTGGGCACGAAGCCTTTCAGGAGGTCGAGAATGTCCTGCTTGCCGAGCGCCTTGGGGTTGGGCGCCGGGGGCGCTGCCGGGGGTGTGTACCGTGCCACAAACGCCAGCTTGGCCTGCCCTTGGGCGCGGTTGAGGGCGACGATTTCAAACTTGTTCTCTCCGGGTTGGAGGGTGACGGAGTCGAACCAGAATTCCGCCGCTTGGGCATTCTGCGGTTTCATGTTCGCCGGAGTGCCATTGATGCTCACGATGGGAAAACCTGTCGAGTCCATCGCCACGCCGCGGATCTTCAGCGTGGGACTTGTGACCTCGAGCGTCTGCCCCGCAGCGGCGGAGGGCTCGACAAGCATAATCGTAGGCGGGGCGGCGGCCGCCGGTTGAGTGACGGTCACGGACGCCGTGGCGATTTTCGTTCCCCCCAGGCCCTTGGCGGTCAGGGTGTACGTGGTGGATTCGCTCGGCGTGAGCGATAGCGTGCCCTGGGTCGGCATGCTCCTATCCCCGGGCTGGAGCACCACGCTCGTGGCATTCATCGAGGTCCAAACGAGCGCGAGCGCGTGGCCTTTTTCCACCGTAGCCGGCTCGGCCTGCAGCGTCAACTCCGGCGCGGGGGGCGGCGCAGGCTTCTCCGCGCCCAGCCGCTGCTCCGCTGAACGCAACACGTCGTTAAAGTGCATCGCCGCCTCGATCAGCGGTTGCCACGTGCGAACATCTTCCCAGCGGAACTTGGGGTCCTGCTCGCCCACGAGGCTCTCACGAATGCGGAAGAAGTGATACGTCTTCCCACCCAGGAACTTGAATTCTACCTCGGGCATGCGCGAAGCCATCAGCTTCCACTGGCGCGCCTCGGTGACGGAAGAACGCGGATAGCTGAACCCGTGCTCGCGATCCTTCTCTGGCTGGATGACCTCGAAGCGCATCATTTCGCGCGTGATGTACAGATATCCGTAGCAGGCCGAGGCCTTGTGCTGATGCGCCACGGCAAACCGAAAGGTTGGCTCCGGAGCGTCTTTGACGAGGTACTTCTCCCAGGCGATTTCCTCGTCCGCCGCCAGAGGCGGTCCTACGGCTTTGCGGCGGAACTGCGCGAATGCAGACGTACCCAGCAGGAGAACTACACCCAACGCGACCAGCACCCGTGCCATGCGGCGTCGCGCCATTCTCCTAAGCAGTTCCTGTGTCAGATGAAATCTCAAGCTCCTCACGTCGAACCCAACCGGAATTTCCGATTTGAGCTTCGCTTTCGCCCAAGATCGTACGCCAGCCTGCCTTATCGAATCAAGGTTGAATTGCCAGGGCCTCTTTTGGGGGCATCGCGAGTCGCTTTGACCGTTCCCGGTGACTTGTCTGCGCTGTTTCCCGCCTCCAACCTGCCTCGGTGCTAACACCTGTCCCAACTGGATGATTTTTGAGCGTTCAATTCGGCGTCTTCCTCGCTCGCTAACCGTCCGGCACCGGCAGCGCCGCAATCATCCTCAGCATACTCGCAAACAGCCTCCGACTCAGGTGCCCTTCGGCCAAGAGCAGCCAATAGTAGCGCGCATGTTTGACCAGCCGTCCGCCGGTCTTCACCAAACGCTGCTGTAAACTCGTCAGCGACCAGTTCCGAATCCTTTCCGGTAGCGCGAAACGTCGCCACAGGTTGCCCAGATTATAGGCGATGACACTCAGCCACAGACGCACTTCATTCCCCCGGAACCGGTGGCAGGAAAGACGGGTCCAACTCACCGCCAGCTTGCCTTCCTTGATCCACTGCTCCACCGTCCCTCTCTTGTTGTAGAAGCGCACGACCGCCCGACCCGGGAAGCCGCCTCGACATCCCAGCGCCTACGTCAGCGACGCTCCGCCGCGCAGCACCTCTCCAGAAGAAATTTCCCCCGCACGCATTATTCCACCTTATGGGCAGCGGTTTCAACCACTCCGCCGGCCTCGCGGCTGGAACATTAACTTTGGTCGTAGTCCGCTGGAACGCCTATTCTATGCCTGAGATATGCCGCGGGGCGCGGTGCAGGGGGTGTGGCGAGAGGCCGTGTCCTGCCGTTCCTTATGCACGGGAGCGTACAGCCCCTGTGTGTGACACGTGATTTCGACCTCCAACGGCCCGCCGCGTGTCCCGACCCGCGGGAACTTCTTCTCAGTCGGCCTTGCCCGGATCACCGCCGAAGGTGGCCAGCGGCCCTCCCAGGGTGAGACCCTCGCCACAGGAGGGAATTTTTCAGCTTGCGTCGCCACCACATGTTCTGCGATTTTAGTGCCGGGATATAAGGGCGCATCCCAGACCCCCCTGCTGGGCCATTGGCATTTTCGGTCGCCCAGCAGAGAGCTGCAGACTTGGAGAACAACTCTGCAGCCGAGGAGAGAAACGGCGTTGGGCGACGAGAGCATCCAATATTGGCTGGCGCTGACCCGCATCGAAGGACTGGGGGTGCGTGGCGCCCACAAGCTGATCGAGCACTTCGGCTCGTCGCGTGCCACCTACATGGCCTCGCTCACCGAGCTGGAAAGCTGCGGAATTACGGCGCCCGTGGCCCAGGCGATTTTCGCTCAAGCTGGGCTGAAGGAGGCCGAAAAGGAACTGGAGGCGGCTGCCAAGGCGCAATGTCAACTGCTGAGCTATGCGGACCAGGGCTACCCGCCCTTGTTGCGACAGATTCCCGACGCGCCGTTGGTGCTCTACGTACGTGGGGATGCGACCGTGCTCTCGCAGCATGCGGTAGCCATCGTGGGAACGCGTCGCCCCACGGCCTATGGCAGCCAAGTGGCTCACCGCCTGGGTCACGATCTAGCGGAACGACAACTGGTCATCGTCAGCGGTATGGCGCGGGGTATCGATTCGGCGGCACATCATGGGGCGCTGGAGGCGAAAGGCAAGACTGTGGCGGTTTTCGGCTCGGGACTCGATGTGATCTATCCCAGGGAGAACAGCCGGCTGGCGGAGAAGATCGTCGAAACTGGGGCGCTGGTCTCTGAGTTTCCCCTCGGCACCGCGCCCACCCCCGAGAACTTCCCCATCCGCAATCGGATCATCAGCGGCCTCTCGCTCGGGGTGATGGTGGTGGAGGCAGCGGAGTACAGCGGCTCGTTGATTACCGCGCGCTTGGCAGTCGATCAGAACCGCGAGGTGTTCGCGGTGCCGGGCAACATCACCTCCGCTCAGAGTTTTGGCCCGAACCATCTGATCAAGCAAGGGGCCAAGTTGGTCGATCAATGGGTGGACGTGATCGAAGAGTTCCCGGCCCATATCCGGATCCAACTTCTGCCGCCCGTCGAGGCATCGGACGGAAAGCCAGCGTCTCCCGAGACTGCGGCGCTCTTTGAGCAGTCGCTGACCCCGGACCAGAAGGCGGTCTTCGAGGTGCTACGCACCGATGAAGCCCTGTTCGTAGACGCGATCTTCGAGTCGGTGACCTTGCCCCCCGCACGCATCCTCCAGGCGTTGCTCGAACTGGAGATGAGCGGCCTGATCCGGCAGTTGCCGGGGAAGAACTTTATTCGTAAACTGTGAAAAGGGCAGTTCACAGTCGACAGTTGACAGCCTGGAGCGCGCGAAGGCAATCTAAGGAAGGAAACCACCCGTGATGCCGGAGTTCTCGGTTACGGGCTGCAACCGTTCGGAACGGGGTCGTTGACTGTCAACTGTTGACTGTCGACTGTCAACTGCATTTTATGGGTAAATCGCTCGTTATCGTCGAATCGCCGGCCAAGGCGCGAACCATCAACCGTTACCTCGGGTCCGACTACACGGTGAAGGCGTCCATGGGACACGTGATGGACCTGCCGAAAAGGGATCTGGGGGTAGACCTCAAGAAGGATTTCAAACCTACCTACATCGTGATCCCCGGCAGGAGACGGGTCATCCAGGAGCTGAAGGCGGCGGCGGAGAAGGCGGACGCCGTGTACCTGGCCGCCGACCCGGACCGCGAGGGAGAAGCTATCTGCGCCCATCTGCGCGAGCTTCTGGATGGGAAGCGGAGGAGATTCCATCGCGTCCTCTTCAACGAGATCACGCGCGATGCCGTGCGCGAGGCTTTCGCGCATCCGGTGGAGATTGACGAGCACTTGGTGGACGCCCAGCAGGCGCGGCGGATCCTCGACCGCCTGGTGGGCTACCAAGTCAGCCCGCTGCTCTGGGACAAGGTAAAGCGCGGGCTTTCCGCCGGGCGAGTGCAGACCGTGGCGCTGCGTTTGATCGTCGAGCGCGAGCGGGAAATCCTGGCTTTCCAGAAGCGCGAATACTGGACGATTGAGGCACACCTGGAAGGCAAGCACCCGCCGGCGTTTGACGCGCGCTTGCTGAAGCTCCAGGGCAAGGACCTGGAAATCCCCGACCAGGCCAGCGCCGAGCAGCATGCGGCGGCTGCGAAAGCCGCGGACTTCGTGGTCCGATCGGTCACCACGAAGGAGAAGCGCAAATATCCCGTGCCGCCGTTCACCACCAGCAAGCTCCAACAGGAAGCGGTCCGCAAGCTGCACTTCACGGCCAAGAAGACGATGATGCTGGCCCAGCGGTTATACGAGGGCGTGGAAGTGGACCAAGAAGGGTCCGTGGGCCTGATTACCTACATGCGCACCGATTCGACCCGCGTGGGTGAGGGTGCGCTTGCCGCTGCGCGGGACTTCATACAACGCAATTTCGGTGCGGCCTATTTGCCGCCTGCGCCCATCCATTATCGGAACAAGAAGGGCGCGCAAGACGCCCACGAGGCCATCCGTCCCACGGCCGTCGAGCGGACACCGGAATCCGTACGCGCTTTCCTCAGCCCGGATGAATTCAGGCTCTACAAACTCATCTGGCAGCGCTTTGTGGCTTCGCAGATGAATCCCGCGGTCTTTGACCAGACCACCATCGACATTGCCGCCGGTGACTACCTCTTCCGCGCCACGGGCTCGGTGGAGAAATTCAACGGCTTCCGCGCCGTCTATGAGGAAGGCAAAGACGAGAAGGCGGAAATGGAGGAGGAAGAGGAATTGAAACACCCCCTGCCGGCCGTCGAGCAGGGTGAAACGCTCCAGCTGCGCAAACTCCACCCCGAACAACATTTCACCGAGCCGCCACCTCGCTACAACGAAGCCACGCTGGTGAAGGCGCTGGAAGAGAAAGGGATTGGCCGGCCCTCGACTTACGCCACCATTCTTTCCGTCATCCAAAACCGCGCTTATGTCCACAAGCAACAGGCCCGTTTCTATCCCACCGATCTCGGCATGCTGGTCAGCGACCTGCTGGTGAAGAACTTCAGCGACATCTTCGACGTGGCCTACACGGCGCGCATGGAGGAGGAACTCGACGAGGTCGAGGAAGGGAAGCTTTCCTGGATCGACGCCCTCGACGAGTTCTACAAGAAGTTCAAGAAGGACTTGCGGCTCGCCGAGCGGGAGATGGAGGACATCAAGGGCGAGGGAATCCCCACCGACGAGAAATGTGAGAAGTGCGGCAAGCCGATGGTCGTGCGGCTGGGGCGCAACGGCGCTTTCCTCGCCTGCACGGGCTACCCGGAATGCGACGGCACGCGCGACCTTACACCCGAACTGGCGGCCCAGTACGGCACGGCCGGACCGCCGGCGCCTGACGTCGCCGAAGAGAACTGCCAGAAATGCGGCAAGCCTATGGCGGTCAAGCGCGGCCGGTTCGGATATTTCCTGGCCTGCACGGGCTACCCCGAGTGTCGTAATACCAAGAAGATCGTTATGAAGGAAGGCGCGGCGACGGCGGTAGCCGATGTCCCTCTCGAGGAGAAGTGCCCGACGTGTGGCAACAACCTGACACTCAAGCACGGACGCTACGGTCAGTTCACGGCATGCAGCAACTACCCCAACTGCCGATATGTGAAGCGGCAGACGCTGGGCATCGCCTGCCCGGAGAAGGGTTGCACGGGCGAGCTGGTGGTCCGGCGCACCAAGCGCGGGAAGACTTTCTACGGCTGCAGCCGCTATCCGCAATGTAAGTTCGCCGCCTGGGATAAACCTGTCGCCGAACCTTGCCCCCAGTGCGGCTCCCCCCTCCTGTTGGAGAAACATAAAAAGGACTCCACCGCCGTCCGCTATTGCCGCAACGAAGCCTGCAAGTACGAACACGCTGTGACGTAAAGGGGACTTCGCACTCAGCAGTCGATGGTGGAAAGAGTCCAAGCCGAATCGGCATGGACTGTGTGGCATCGACCGCGGACCGTCGGGTAACTGAGATCCCTGCATCCTACCTGCTATAATGCCGTCCAGATGGGGCTGGAGATGAGACCGGTGGAGGTGGCGGGGGGCGGGCTGGCGGGAAGTGAAGCAGCCTGGCAGCTCGCCGAGCGCGGTGTGCCCGTCGTCCTCTATGAAATGCGCCCCGCCCGACAAACGCCCGCGCACAAGACCGACAGGCTCGCGGAACTGGTTTGCAGTAATTCGCTGAAGTCGAATGTGCCGGGCTCGGCTTCCTGGCTGCTGAAAGAAGAGTTGCGGCGCGCCGGGTCGCTGTTGATGCGCCTGGCGGCTGCGAGCGCAGTTCCCAGCGGTACGGCGCTGGCGGTTGATCGCGAGCGCTTTGCGGCCTGCGTCACCGCGGCAATCGAGAACCATCCTCTTATTCAACTGCGCCGGGAAGAGTTCTGCGACCTCCGCGCCAACAGCCTGGCGCTGATCGCCACGGGGCCGCTGACTTCCGATGCCCTGGCCGTGCGGCTACAGGCGTTGACGGGCGCCGAGAACCTGGCTTTCTACGATGCTATCAGCCCCATTGTGGAGGCGGAGACGCTGACCCTGGAGCGCATCTTTCGCGCCTCGCGCTATAACAAGGGCAGTGAGGATTACCTGAACTGTCCCCTGAACGAAGATGAATACCGCGCCTTCCACGAGGCGCTGGTGGGCGCGGAAACGGTTCGCTCACATCCGTGCGAGGATTTGCATTACTTCGAAGCCTGCCTGCCCATCGAAGAGCTGGCGCGGCGCGGCTACGACACCTTGCGGTTCGGCCCGATGAAGCCGGTCGGGTTGACTGATCCGCGGACGGGCAAGCGGCCTTACGCCGTCGTGCAACTCCGGCCGGAAAACCTCCGGCATTCCAGCTACAACCTGGTGGGCTTTCAGAACCACCTGAGATTCCCCGAGCAGCAGAGAATCTTGCGGATGATCCCGGGCTTGGAGAAGGCGGAGTTCTTGCGCTTCGGACAGATCCATCGCAACACTTACCTCAACGCGCCGAGGCTTCTGGAATCCGATCTGAGCCTGCGGGGTGCCGCGGAAGTTTTTGTGGCGGGGCAGCTTTGCGGCGTCGAGGGGTACGTGGAATGCATCGCCTCTGGGCTGCTCGCGGGGCTCGCCCTGGCGCACCGCGCGAGGGGGGAAGCCTTCGCCGCGCCACCCCGCACGACGGCCTTGGGTTCGCTAATTCACTACATCACTCACGCCGACCCGCGCGACTATCAGCCGGCCAACATCGCTTTCGACTTGCTGCCGCCCAGCGAGAATTTGCCGGGGCGCGTGGCGCGGGACCGGCGGGCGCGGCGCGCGCGCCAATGCGACCGCGCCTTGAGTGACCTTGACTCCTGGCTGGAGAATGTCCGTAGTCCTTTGTCGCTCGTCCGCGGTCGCTCTAGTGCTGATCGCTGAGAGCTGATAGCTGACGGCTCTTATGGATGAATTGATCGAGCGCTACATCCACTATTTGCAGTACGAGCGCAACGCCTCGCCGCATACGGTGCGCAACTACCGCAGCGACCTCGTGCAATTTCGCGATTTCCTCGCCCAGGGCCAACCCGCCGCGAAGGTCAGCCTGAAGTCGATTGACGCGCTGCGCATCCGGGGCTTCCTCGCCTTCCTTTTCGAGCAAGAGAGAAAGAAGACTTCGATCGCCCGCAAGCTGGCGGCGGTTAGGGCTTTCTTCAAGTTCCTCAGCCGCGAGCGCGAGCTGGCGGAAAATCCCGCGGCCGTCGTTTCCACTCCCAAGCTCGCCCGGACGCTTCCCCGCATCATGACGGAAGAGGAGATGAACGACTTCCTGGACCGGGTGGGGCAGGCGGCGCAGAGCGGTGACCCGGCGCTGGTGCGCGACCGGGCGATCCTGGAGCTGCTTTATGCCTCGGGCCTGCGCGTCAGCGAATTGACTGGGCTGGACCTGCGCAACGTGAATTTCGGGGATGGCATCGTGCTGGTGCGCGGCAAAGGGGACAA
>Ga0315288_10009074_pt1 | contig 12545 bp, 12 predicted proteins | sample YL17G11_20_MG_FD_203454 | JGI IMG/M metagenome (GOLD analysis project Ga0315288, IMG submission 203454) | Sediment microbial communities from Yellowstone Lake, YNP, Wyoming, USA - YL17G11_20 | ecosystem: Environmental > Aquatic > Freshwater > Lake > Sediment | place: USA: Wyoming | collected...
CCGCCCTTCAGGTCGGGGAAGCCGCGAGGCGATGTGCCTGAGAGGCTGAAAGGTTAATTCCAGCTTGGAGGCGTCTCGGTCGCGACTCGTTTTTACAGGCACGCCTGGCTTTGACCACCGCCCGCCGCACGGATGCTGCGGAAGACCTCCACCGCCCGTCTCACCGAGGGAAACGCGATGTCGTCCAAGTCGAGGTCCCCCGGGGCGATCCAGTGGACGCTCTCCACACCGTCCAGCGCGTGGAGACCCGTGATATCCAGGGCGGATGCGACGAAGAAAAGGTCGAGCACCGGGTAAGTGATCCCATGGTAGGAATACTCATTGGGCTGGGAGCACAGGAACTCGAGCGGTCCCACCGTGAGGTTGACTTCCTCACGAATCTCACGGCGCAACGCCTCCTCTGCGGTCTCGCCAAAGTCCACGAACCCGCCCGGCAGCGCCAGCTTGCCTCGGGCCGGGTCCTTGGCCCGCCGGCCCCACAGCAAACGGTCGGCGCGGTCCGTCACGAAACCACCGACGCCAACGGTCGGATTGAAGTGGAGAAGGAAATCGCAGCCCGCACAATGCAGCAACGGCTCGCCGCCCGCTCGCGTCCAGGGCCGTCCGCAGCGCGGGCAATAACGAAAGTGGGAAATCGGCGCGTTCATCGGGGGACCGCAAGCCATGGCGACCCAGCCGGAGCGACGGGCCTACTTCGCGCGTTTCGCCCGCTTCGGTTTGAAGAGCTCCATCTGCGGCTCGCGGAAGAAATCATAGGTCTTCAGAATCCGGATGATCTGGAGCAGGTCGGATTTCTGGTAGTTCCGGTTCACCTCGATCTGGTCGATCAGGTCCGTCAGCATCGTGCGGAACGGGATCACCGCGTCCACGCCCTTGTTCCGCAGCAGGTCGATGCTCTGGGCCCGCGCCTCCTCGCCCTGCGGCAGCGCGGGCACGACCAGAATCTTTGCCGGCGGGCCGTCGCTGCCGAACGCCCGCGCCGCCCGTTGGAACGCCGCGGGCTCGACGAAGCGGAAGATCTCCGGCGCATTGGCCAGCACCGCCATGCTGAAACTCTCCGTGTGCCAGCCCTTCACCACCACCACCGCCCGCGCAATCGCGGGCAGGTCGGCCGACGCCAGCACGAAGGGCAGCGGGCCGGGCTTCGGCTGCGGTTGGGGGTGGATGAGGAAGAAGTCGATCTCCTCGTCTTCGCCTCGGGTGGGGGCGATGTACTTCCGCTGCTGGCGCACGAAAAACCCGTGCAGCTCGAAGTACTCGCGGACGATGGTTTCGCTGACGGCAGCCATATCACCTGGGGGAACAAGGGTTGGAGGCGGCGACGCTGGAGACCGCTGGCTCCGCGGCACCCGCTTCCGCCAGCACTTGCTCAATGAGCTCGGGCGGCACCGGCTGGCCGAGTGATACCTGGCCGATCTTGTGGGCGAGAACGAACCTGATTTCGCCGCCGCTGACCTTCTTGTCGTGCCGCATCGCTTCGAGCAACCGGGCGCGCTGCGACGCCGTGAGCTCGAGGCGCGTGGGCAATCCGGCTTGATCCAGCAGGCGGGTCAGGCGCTGAACGTCGCGGGTGGGAAACGCCAGCAACCGGCTGGATAGCTCGGCGGCCAACACCTGCCCGATTGCAATCGCCTCGCCGTGCAGGTACTTGCCGTAGCCGGAAATCGCTTCGAGGGCGTGGCCGATCGTGTGGCCGAAGTTCAGGATCGCCCGCAGCCCGCTCTCGGTTTCGTCCGCCGCCACCACCGCCGCCTTGATCTGACAGCAGCGGGCCACGACGGTTGAGAGCACGTCCGGATCGCGGGCCAGCACGCGGGGCAGGGCATTCTCCAGGCGCTCGAACAACTCCGCGTCGTAGATGACGCCGTACTTGATGACTTCGGCGAGCCCCGCCCGGAACTCGCGCGGCGGCAGCGTCTCCAGCGTGTCGAGATCGCACCACACCAGACGTGGCTGCCAGAAGGCGCCGACCAGGTTCTTGCCGGCCTTGAGATTCACTCCCACCTTGCCGCCCACGGAGCTGTCCACTTGAGCCAGCAAGGTGGTGGGCACTTGCACGAAATCCATGCCGCGCAGGTACGTCGCTGCCACAAAGCCCGCCAAATCGCCCACCACGCCGCCGCCCACCGCCACGACGAATGATTTGCGCTCCAGGCAGTGGTCAGCCAACCGGTCGTAACACGCGGCCACGGTGTCCAGGCTCTTCGAGGTTTCGCCGGCCGGCACCGTCACCTGCACCGGCTCGAAGCCGGCCTCGCGCAACGCGCCCAGGGCCGTCTCCGCGTAATGCGGCGCCACGTGATCGTCGGTGACGAGGGCGCAACGGCTGCCGAGTTGCAGGCGGCGGCACTCCTGCCCGAGGCGCGCCAGGAGCTGGCTGCCGATTGCGATCGTGTAGCTGCGGACGCCCAGCGACACTTTCACCGTGTGCATGGCTGGAGCATAGGGCTTGGCCTTGGCCTGTCAAAGATTTGCGCCGGCGCTGCGCGACGACGCTTGCGTTCGCCGGGAAGGGGCGGTCAAATGAACGGGCAACAACATGCGCAGGCTTCTCCCGTGGCGGCTCGTTGGGCTGGCGGCACTGCTACTGGTGTCATGCCACCGGGATTCCGGTGAGCCGCGTTCGCGCGCAGCCCAAGACCCCGCCACGAACCTTCAGGTCTTCGCCGTGAAGGGCTTGGTGCGCGGCGTCGATCCAGCGAACGCACTCGTTCACATCGAACACGAAGCGATTCCAGGCTACATGGGACAGATGACGATGCCGTTTGACGTGAAGAACACGAACGAGTTGTCCGGGTTGCTCGTGGGGGATGCCGTGTCCTTCCGTCTGCAGGTGACGGACCCAGAGGGCTGGATCGATCAGATCGTGAAGATCCCGCTGAACCGCGTGGCCTTGAAGCCCAAGCCGCGCCCGCCGGTCCGCGTGACACGTGTCGTGGAGCCCCTGGAGATGGGCGATCGGATTCCGGACTACCCGTTCACGAATGAACTGGGCCAGGCCATCCGCCTGCATCAGTTTCGTGGCCAGGCGCTGGGACTGACCTTCATTTTCACCCGCTGTCCGTACCCGAACTTCTGTCCCCGGATGTCCGCCAACTTCGCTCAAGCCTGCCAGCAGCTCCTCGCGCGGGCGGATGGCCCGACCAACTGGCACTTGCTCTCGGTTTCGTTCGACCCGGACTACGACACCCCGGCCGTGCTGAGAGCCTATGCCGAGGGCTACGCGCACCCCCCAGGCCGCTGGAGCTTCGCCACCGGCGCCATGATCGAGATCGACGCGATCACGGAACAGTTCGGGATGGTCTTTGCGCCGGACGGTTCCTTCTTCAGCCACAACGCGCGCACGGCGGTTGTCGATGCGCACGGCCGGGTTCAGCGCATCTTCGTCGGCAACGACTGGAAGGTGGCGGAGCTCGTGGCCGAGATGGTCAAGGCAGCGTCGGTGCAGGAACCCCCGGCGACACCGACTCCGCTGCCGGGGGCGCCGGCGGGGGTGGCACCTCACTGACCGCGGGCGTCGGCGCCGCGGGAGGGGCAGTGGGGGCGGCCTGGAGCGGTTCGATGGCGTCGATGCGGAAGTGCCGCGTGGCGCCGTGCAGTTCAAACTCGACTTCCTCGCCGACCTTCCGGTTGAGCAAGGTCTGGGCGATCGGCGTCAGGTAGCTGATGATCCCCTTGTCCGGCTCCGAGTCCCACGCGCCCAGGATAGACAGCGGTTCCGACTGTTGCGTGCCCAAATCGGTGACGGTGACGCGCGTGCCGATGCTCACCACGTCGGTCTTCGCGCCGGCGAAGTCCATGCCCCGGGCGCGGATCATCTGGGCCTCCAGTTCGGACTTCCGCCGCATGAGAAGCTTGTGCGTTTCCTTGGTCGCCTTGTATTCGTGGTTCTCGCGCAGGTCGCCGTAGCTGCGGGCGACGGCGATCTCCTTCGCGTTGGCCGGCAGCTTTTTGCTCACGAGCTCATCATACTCCCGTTTGCGTCGTTCCAGGCTCTCCCACGAGACGAAGAACGAGGTGTCCTGCCGGCTCTGCTCGCCGGAGATTAGCGCCTGCATGGCAGGATAGCTCTTCACGATGCGCGCCAGCAGGGAGCGCTTGTCCATGTCGTCGAACGCGGGCGAAAGCTGGAGGGCGCGCGTGAGGTCCTTGATCACCTCCAGGTCCGCCGAGCCGATCAATTCCACGAGCAACTCCTGGTCGTCGAGGATGTAGTCACGAAGGCGGTTCGACTTCTTCTCGAGGAATTGGTCGCGCTCCATCGCACTGAGCATGGAGCGGAAGACCTCGGGGCCGAGGATTTCCGCGAAGGTGTCGGAGCGTTCCTTGGCCAGCCAGAGCAGGAGTTCGCTGTTGGCGGTGTGCTGGCTGATGATCCGTGCCAGCGTGTCCTTGAGCGCGTCCAGCTTGCCCTCGGAAATCAGCAAATGGACGCACTCGGAGCAGAGCTTGGCGGAGACGGTGTTGAGCAGGGCCAGCAGCAGCTCGTGCCAACGGTCGGGATAGGCGTCTTTGAAGGATTGGAGCGCGTGGCGATGCTTGGCGGCCGGCATGGGCTCGAAGACTTGCGCGAGCTTGAGGCCCTGCGCCCAGAAGTCGGCGGCGGTGGGTTCGCCCGGCTGGGCCGGAAGATGGGCGGCCAGGCGCAGGTCGTCACACGTGAAAATCCCTTCCAACGCCAGGGCCGGCTGCGTGCGGAGATGGTTGCTGATCTCCGCGTTCAGCGCGGTCAGCGCCTCCGTCGCGGCGGCGGCCGGGTCGCTCAGGTCGGCGAGACTCTTCTGCAATTCCTGTGTCACCAACAGCCGGGCTTTCAGGCCTTTCGCGGCCTTGAATTCCGCCATCAGCCGGTCCTGGGTGGGCACCTGCGTCTCCTGATAAACGATGGGTTCCGTCTTCTTGAGCGGCACCACAAAATGACCGTCCTTCTTCAATTCCCGGCGGGCCGCCTCCCACCATTTCTTCCAATCATCGGTGATCACCTCGGGCACCAAGACCTGCTGGATCTGGTCCAGTGTTGCCCGGCCGCCATAGCTTTGGAGCACCAACCGGATGAGGTCCAGGTGCTGGAGCGCCGCCATCTGCCGGAGGCCCGGGAGGTCCGACGCCTTGCGGGCCAGAACGTGCTCGCTGCGGATGGGCTTCAGGGAATCGGCGGCGAAGGCCAGGTCCATCGAATGGCCGGGCTTGAACGGGAAATCAATGATGAGGCGGGAAAAGACCGTGTCCACGGTGGTGATTTTCCCGAAACCCCAGCTCCGATGCATGCAGAAGCCGCCCTGCACCAGTTGCAGCAGCGGTTCCACGTGCGGTCGGCTGATCTTCCCGGCCGCCACCAGTTTCTCCAGCTCTTCTTTCATAGTCCAAAAGTCTCGCGCGCCACGTTAGAGATGAGATTATTAGTACGTGCGGACGCGAAAACCAAGAGAAATTGGCTTCGGCCTGCTCCAGCGGCGTGAGCAGCGCGCCGGGTTCGTGGAGGACGCGCTCGACGAAATGTTGCCTTTGCTCGCCCCCGTGGACCGCCGGCTCTGCCAGGAACTCGTGTATGGCGCCGTCCGCTGGCAGGCCACGCTCGACTGGTTGATCGCCCGCAAGACCCACGGCCGCACCCAGAAAGCGCCTCTCCAGGTTCTGCTCCGGCTCGGCCTCTACCAGATGTTCTGGTTGGACCGCGTGCCTGACCACGCCGCCGTCAATGAAAGCGTGGAGCTGGCCAGGACCCATGGCTTCGGAGCCCAGGCTGGATTCCTCAACGCCGTCCTGCGCGGCTACGCGCGTGAGCGGGAGCAGACCGCGCAGGAACTCGCCCAGTTGAAATCCACCGAGCCCAGCCGCGGATATTCCCACCCGGCGTGGCTTTGCGAACGCTGGCAGGCGCGCTGGGGCCCCGACGTGTTGCGGCAACTCCTCGACTGGAACAATCAGCCGCCCCGGACCTTCGCCCGCGTCAACTTGCTCCGGATCGATCCCGCCCGACTGATCGAGCAGTGGCGGCGGGAGAACGTGGACTACGACTTCTTCCGGCGCGACTGGACCGGCGAGAATCTCATCTTCGAGTTGAAATCCGCGCCGCCCTTCGCGAGCCTGCCCAGCTTCCGACAAGGCGGCTTCTACATCCAGGACCCCAGCACGTTGCTGGCGGCGCATCTCCTCGATCCGCAACCCGGCGACCGCATTCTCGACCTGTGCGCCGCGCCGGGCGGCAAGACCACCTACCTGGCGCAGCGGGTGAACAACCAGGCGTTGATCGTGGCCTGCGACGCCTCGGCGCCGCGTCAGCAGCGCTTGCGGGAGAACTGCGCCCGACTGGGCGTCACCTGCGTCGAGCCGGTCACACTGGATGCCTTGCCGCAATTGGCCGTGGGCCAACTGCCGTACGATCGCGTGCTGGTCGATGCCCCTTGCTCGAACACCGGCGTGATGCGGCGGCGCGTGGAACTCCGCTGGCGCGTCACCCTCTCAGAGATTCAGCGCCTCCAGGGCACCCAGGTGAAACTGCTCCGCCTCGCGGCTCCCCATGTCAAGCCGGGCGGCCTGCTGGAGTACAGCACCTGCAGTCTGGAACCGGAGGAGAATCGGGAGGTGGTCAACCGCTTTCTCGCGGACCACCCGGGGTTCGCCCTGGAACTTGAACGCGAGTTACTGCCATTCCGCGACGGGGTGGACGGGGCCTATGTGGCCTGCCTGAGGCGCGCTTGAACTCACGACGCCAACTCGGGCTTGGCAGCGCCACGGCCCTCGTGGTGGCCAGCATGATCGGCGCGGGCGTGTTTACGACCAGCGGCTTCCTGCTGGCCGATCTCCGGTCGCCCTGGATCGTGCTGGCCGCATGGGCCGTCGGCGGTCTCCAGGCCATGCTGGGCGCTCTCTGCTACGGCGCGCTGGCAAGGCGGATCCCGGAATCCGGCGGCGAGTACCTCTTCCTCTCGCGCACGCTGCATCCCTCGGCGGGCTATCTGGCCGGCTGGATTTCGCTGCTGGTCGGGTTCTCCGCACCGCTCGCCGCGATGGCCTATGCGTATGGCAGGTACATCCAACCCTGGCTGCCAGGATGGTCGCCCGCCGTGCAGGGCACGTCCGTCATCCTGCTGTTTGGAGTGGTGCACGCGCTGCAGGTTCGCGGCGGCGCGCGCGTGCAGAACTGGGCGGTCGGCGTCAAGGTCGTGTTCATTCTCTGCTTTGTCGGCTTCGCCGTGACTTGCCTGGACCGCCCGCCCGCCGAACCCGCGCCTTCGTTTTCGTTGCCCGCGTTCAGTGTGTCGCTCGTCTGGATTTCGTTCAGTTATGCGGGTTGGAACGCGGCGGTCTATCTCGGGGGCGAAGTCCGCGACCCGGAGCGCAACCTGCCGCGCTCCCTCCTCCTGGGAACGGGGGCCGTGATGGTCCTCTACCTGGCGCTGAACGCGGTGTTCGTCTGGTCCGCCCCGATCGACCAGTTGGCGGGCAAGGTGGAAGTGGGCCTGGTCGCCGGACGCGCGCTGGGCGGCGAGGCCCTCGAACGGCTGGTCTCGCTCCTCGTGTCGCTGGTGTTGATGAGCTCGGTCTCGTCGATGATCATGGCCGGGCCGCGGGTGTATGTGCAAATGGCGGCGGACGGCTACCTTCCGCGTGGGCTCGCAGCCGCCAGCGGCCCGCCCCGACGGGCGATCGCCCTGCAAGTCGCTCTCGCCCTGATCCTGCTCTGGAGCGCGCGCTACGACAGCTTGCTGACCTGGACGGGCTTCACCCTCCAGCTCAGCACGGCGGCGGCGGTGGTGGGCTTGGTGCGACTGCGTCTGCGCGAGGGCAGACAGTTGCCGGTGCCCGGCTGGCCTTGGGTTCCCGGCCTGTTTCTGCTGGCCATCCTGGGCACTACAATCTTCTGCATCGTGCAGCGGCCGTGGGAAAGCCTCGCGGTGATGGTTGTCTTGACTGCCGGCTGGTGCGCGTGGCATCTGCATCGGCCAACCTCTGTCTCCACGCCCGTTAACGGCGAGCCGCCCTCCCGCAGCGGGCCGGGGCGCGCTTGAACGGCCCGGTGAGGAATGAATTTGCTTCCCGCGCCGCGCGGGTTCGCTAGCGTTGGACCGATGAGCCGCGACGCCCAACTCACCCCCATGATGGCCCAATACCACCGGATCAAAGGCGAGTTGCCCCCCGACGCGCTGCTCCTGTTCCGGCTTGGCGATTTCTACGAGATGTTCTTCGAGGACGCGCAGATCGGCGCCCAACTCCTCAACGTGGCGCTCACCAAGCGCGGCGTCATCCCCATGTGCGGCATTCCTCATCACGCCGCCAGCAGCTACATCGCCCGCATCCTCAAGGCCGGCCGCAAGGTCGCCATCTGCGACCAACTCGAAGACGCCCGCCCCGGCCAGCTTGTCAAACGCGCCGTGACGCAAATCCTCAGCCCGGGCACGCACTTCGATGAGCGCATGCTCATTGCCGAGCGCAACAACTTCCTCGCCGCCGTCTATCCGGTTGGCAGGGCATTCGGGCTCGCCCTGGTCGATCTCACCACCGGCGATTTCCGGACGACCGAACTCGCGTCCGAGGCCGCGTTGCTCGCCGAGTTGGAGCGCCTGCGACCCGCCGAATTGGTCATCCCCGGCGAGGCGATCACGCTGCGGACGCTCCTCCAGCCCGCGTTCCCCACGCTGACCGGTTACGACGACTGGGTGTTCGCGCCGGAGACCGCGCAGTTTACGGTGCGCGACCACTTCAAGGTCGCTTCGCTCGACGGCTTCGGTCTCAAGGATCGCGCGGCCGCCATCGGCGCGGCGGGCGCGGTGCTCCACTACCTCACCCAACATCTGCGCCGCGAGGTGGGGCATCTCACGCGGCTGTCGTTCTACGTCTGCAGCGACTACCTGATCCTCGACGCCACCACCCTGCGGAACCTGGAAATCCTCGCCCCGCTGCATGCCGATGCGCCGAAGCCCGGCTCGCTCTACGGCGCCCTCAACCGCACGGTCACGCCGATGGGCGCGCGGCGGTTGCGCGACTGGCTCAGCCAGCCGCTCGGGGCCGTCGAGCCCATCCAACGTCGGCAGGAGGCGGTCCAGACCTGGATCGACAACGCGGCGGCGCTCGACGCCTTCCGTCAACACCTCGCCGAGGTGCGCGACCTGGAACGGACGATCAGCCGGCTCAGCGTCGGCACCGGCAACGCGCGCGATCTGCTGGCCTTGCGCGCGGGGCTCGAACAAATCCCGGCAGTGAAGCAACTCCTCACGACCGTCGTGCTTTCGCCTCGCCCGGTCGACGACGCCCTGCGGGGAAGCGAGCTCCTGCCGCCAGCCGCGCCGGAGCGAGTTCCGCCGGGTTCCGGTGCTGACCCGACGGAGTCGAGCGCGCATTCCGCGTTCCGCGTTCCGCATTCCGCGTTGGAGGAGCTCGCTTCGCAACTCGCCGAGCTACCCGAGCTCATTAACCTGATCGCCCGCGCCGTCGTCGAGGAACCGCCGCTCGCCGTGAAGGAGGGCGGTTTGATCCGCGATGGCTTTGACGCCGGGCTCGACGAGCTCCGCGCCGCCACGCGCGGCGGCAAGGACTGGGTCGCGAAACTTCAGCAGGACGAAATCCAGCGCACCCGCATCCCGTCGCTCAAGGTGCGGTTCAACTCCGTCTTCGGCTACTACATCGAAGTCACGAAGGCGAACCTGGACAAGGTGCCGCCGCACTACGTCCGCAAGCAGACCATCGCCAACGGCGAGCGCTTCATCACGCCCGAGTTGAAGGAGATGGAAAGCCGGATCCTCGGCGCCGAGGAGCGCAGCATGCGGCTCGAATACGACTTGTTCCTGCGCGTCCGCGAGGCGGTGATCGGCCACCTGAGGGCGATCCAGGCCAGCGCGGCGGCGCTCGCCCAGCTCGATGTCCTGGCGGCGTTCGCTGAGACCGCTCGTTTACACAACTACTGCCGGCCGGAGATCGGCGACGAAGGCCGGCTGGAAATCCGCGATGGCCGGCATCCGGTGCTCGACCAGGCGTTGACCGAGGAACGCTTCGTGCCGAACGACACCTCCTTATCCAGTAGCAGCGGACGTGAGTCCGCTCCAGCGTCTGCATCGGACGAAGAGAGCCGTCTCACCGCGACAACTGCGGCGAGCCACCCTCACACGGATCCTCCTCCCGAAGCCGGCATCCGGCATCCGGAATCTGGAGCCCCGCAGATTGTCCTCATCACCGGGCCGAACATGGCCGGCAAGAGCACCTACATCCGCCAGGTGGCGCTGCTCGCCTTGCTGGCGCACACCGGCTCGTTCATCGCCGCCGCCTCGGCCCGGATCGATCTCGCGGACCGCATCTTCACACGGATCGGCGCCAGCGACGACCTCGCCCGCGGCCAGTCCACCTTCATGGTCGAGATGAGCGAGACGGCGAACATCCTGAACAATGCCACCCCGCGCAGCCTGATCATCCTTGACGAGATCGGACGCGGCACGAGCACGTTCGATGGCTTGAGCCTGGCGTGGAGCATTGTCGAATATCTGCACAACCAGGTCGGCGCCAAGACGCTCTTCGCGACGCATTACCACGAGCTGACCGAGTTGGCCGCGCGTCTGGCGCGATTGCGCAACTTCAATGTGGCGGTGCGGGAGTGGCGGGACCAGGTGGTGTTCCTGCGCAAGATCCTGCCCGGCGGCACGGACAAGAGCTATGGCATCCAGGTGGCGCGGCTGGCCGGCGTGCCGAAGGACGTGCTTGAACGCGCCAAGGTGATCCTCGGCAACCTCGAGGAAAGCGAGCTGACACCGGAAGGCACCGTGCGCCAAGCGGCGCGTCACCGCGACCGCGAGAAGCTCCAGAAGCTCGCGGCCAATCCGCAGATGGATCTGTTCGGGTGACGCACGTGGGACTGGCGTTCGACCCGGTGGTCATCGCCAAGGCACAGGATACGGGCACTCGCCAAACTCCGATCCGCTGTGCTATCTGAAGGGCATGAAAGCGCTTGAACGAATCACGGTGAATCCGACGGTCATGTCCGGCAAGCCCTGCATCCGTGGCCCGCGGGTCACGGTGGCCAAAGTCCTGCGCCTGCTGGCCGCCGGCCACACACCCCAGCGCATCCTGACCGCGTATCCGTACCTGGAGCCTGCGGATATTGATGCCTGCCTGCTCTACGCCTCCGTGCGGGTGGACGACGACGAAGTCGCTTCCGTCCCGGCGTGAAAGTCCTGGTGGACATGAAGGAACACCGCGCCCGCCTGCGCCGGCTGCCGATTGAAACCGGGGACAATGCCTGAACGGTCATCCAAGGACGCAACCATGCCCGATTCATTCCAATACGACGTTTTCCTGAGCCACAACCAGGCGGACAAACCGCGGGTGCGGCGGCTGAGGGAACGGCTGCGGGCGGCTGGGGGCCGTGCGCCAGCACTTTGGCTCGATGAATGGGTCATCTAGCCGGGCGGTTCCCCTCGCCCATCGGATGGGAGAGGGGTCAGGGGTGAGGGCTTGGCCATCGAGCGCAGTCCGGAGGCGTCGCGCACGCTGGTGCTCTGCCTGTCGCCCGCGGCGCTGGGATCGGACTGGGCCACGCTGGAGCGCGGCACCGTTGGGAGGGGCAACTTGCCCTTTCGCGATCCGGCCAACGCCGGACGCCGCTCCGTTCGGCTGCCGTTGTGAAAGGCCCCGCCATCGGGGAAAGCAGTTGAAAACCTCCGTAAGACAAGTAAGACTTCGGCCATGAGTACCGCAACACTTTCGACAAAGGGCCAGTTGGTCATCCCCAACCGCCTTCGCCAGGCCCTCCATCTGCGGCCGGGCGACAGGATTTCATTCTCACTGGACGGTGAAAAACTGGTGCTCCAGCGCGACGCGCCCCAACGCGCACGGCTGGTGCGAGGAAAATTCGGACGGCCCGTCCTCGTCGCGCCGCCGGATGCGCCGCCCATGACCCCGGAGCGGGTCAAAGCCATCCTGGAGGAACTCTCGTGAGCCACCTTCTGGACGTGAACCTTCTGCTCGCCTGCGCTTGGTCCGGGCACGCCGATCACGCCCGCGCCAACCGCTGGTTGAACTCGACCGCCGCCTTTGCCACCGCTCCGATCACCCAAATGGGATTCCTGCGGGTGAGCATGAGCCTGGCCTACGGCGCTTCGTTTGCCGATGCCAGGACGGCCTTGACCGCCATCCTCCAATTGCCGTCGCACCGTTTTCTGACCGACGCCACGCAAGCGGGCGCGCTGCCGGCCCTTTCCACCAGCAAGGACGTGACGGACGCTCACCTCGTGCGATTGGCCGCCAGCCACGGCTTTAAACTCGCGACCCTGGATGGAAACCTCTGCAAGAAATCGTGGTCCGCTGGCATTGCCGAGAATCCCCTTTGACCAACCGTCGTGCCGGAAGCCTCCCAATACGACGTTTTCCTGAGCCACAACCAGGCGGACAAGCCGCGGGTGCGGCGGCTGGCGGTACGGCTGCGGGCGGCGGGGCTGCGCGTGTGGTTCGATGCATGGCAGATTCCCGTAGCGGGGGGGGGGGGGGGGGGGGGCGGCGGGGGGGGGGGGGGGGGGGGGCGGGGGGGGGGCGGGGGGGGGGGGGGGGCGCGGGGGCGC
>Ga0315288_10009077_pt1 | contig 12543 bp, 15 predicted proteins | sample YL17G11_20_MG_FD_203454 | JGI IMG/M metagenome (GOLD analysis project Ga0315288, IMG submission 203454) | Sediment microbial communities from Yellowstone Lake, YNP, Wyoming, USA - YL17G11_20 | ecosystem: Environmental > Aquatic > Freshwater > Lake > Sediment | place: USA: Wyoming | collected...
CTGCATCTTTTGCGTGGTTGTCAGTCGAATCTAAATCTAAGTTGGGAGGGGTACTTCCTTCTCCTACAAAGTGAACCGCCAAACTTCGCAATGCGGAATTCGGACTTGTAGTATCTTCAGAAAGATTTGTGGTTGCCGTTCCTGCCGTTCCAGAATAATTAGTCCCCGTACCGTTGACTAAATTATTTATTAAAGTTGTTTGCCCAGCAAACAAAATCCCAGTCGCGCAATTATAGACTGTGTTATTATAAACCAGAGCTGTCCCATGTGAACTCGTCGTCAGCCAACTGGTCTTAATCCCCACTTCCCCAGAGCCAGAAAAACCATAAATAATATTGTTCCAAAATCTATGGATAAGTCCCGTAGTGGTATCCTGACAAAAAATTCCCATGTTTCCCGTGCCTGAAACAAGAGTTATTATACAGTTGCTGATCCTCTCGTCTCCAGCCTCACTTAAACTCTCATAGGAAAATCCATGATTATCAGTCGGTTTTATTGCCAAACCATCAATTCGGACAAAACTATCGGAAATAATAAACCTTCCAGACGAAGGTTCTAACCTATATTTATTCCCTGTTTGGTATGTTCCGTTATGCCGATAGGATTCTGATGGGTCTGTCCAGACTTTAATGTATTGGGTTGAAGAAAGTATCCACCCGTTAATCGTGACGGCCGTGGTATCCGCCGTCCCACCCGTGCATTGGCACTTGGCAACAGCGATCTCGTCCCGCGCTCCAGTTAGGTCGCCCTGCTCACCGGCTTCCCAAAGGGAAAGGGAATCGTAGTCGTGGCCTGCGCCGCCATCGGGGTCTACAATGTGTGTTACTGTGGTTGCCATTTAAGCCATCTTGTCCTTCAGTTTCGCCAGAACTTGAACTTTGGTCAGAGTAAGAATCCCGCCAGCCGCAACGATTGCATCCACATCGGCGGCACTTACCTGGTATCGATGGCGCATGTAGGTTTGTTCGGCGGCTTCCTTGATGTCCGCTCTGAATCGGGTTAGGAGGTCGGAACGCTCTATCTCAAAAATGACAGTCGTGGCGGTGGCGTCAATCAACGTCCCTCCCTTGATCCCAATCCTACGAATCACATCCTCCACCTTGAAGGTCACGGGGAAGGCTACGAGTATCCTTCCAACTCCGGTCGTGGAGTTGTAGGAAATCAATGTGAAGGCAAACTCCAATCCCACGAGTGGGTATTCCCAGAAGGATACTGAGCGAACGGCGTTCCAAAGGGAGAACGTGAATTGGCAGGAATTGGTAGTAAAGGTCAACTCGGTACACCCCCACTTAGTCAGGAAGGCTTCCACCTTCGCCTGGGTGAGATTGTTCTGCCCCGCTGCCCCGGTGTTCTGCTCAAACACTCTGATCACATAAAGACCCTGGGCCGCGTTCTGTGAAACGATGGTGTATCCGAAGTCGTCCTTCCAAGAATCGGTCCACGTTTGAATCTCCTCCTCGGTGATCTCCGGGCATTTAACAAGAATGAATTTCCCCGACTTTGCATAGCACATTTGAGACTGTGCCCAATGAGGGCTGGCACTCCAACCATCAGGACGTTTTGCAACGATGTCCCCCCGCTTGTGGACTCCACGACGATCCTTCACCGGATCGGGGTGAATATAGTCGGCAAGTTTGATCAGGATTTCAGCCATTTAACCCTCGTCGATGTTATACCGCCCCCCGGCCACCTTGATGACCTCCGGCTTGACCGCCACGAATTGGGATGCAAAGTTCCTGGTCTCCAGGTCATGCAATCCCGACCTCGCCATGGCTATCACCAGGGGAGACGGTTCCTTTCCATATTCGGGCGCCAGGCGGAGCGCCAGCTGAAATTTGATCGCCTCGTCGTATTCCGGAGGAAAGGCGATTGTATCCGTGATCGCCGTGGGATCGCTCAACGGCTTTAAAGTGTCGATGTAGAGCGTGCTTCCCCCCACCGGCCAGAGGTAGATTTTACCCAGCGGGTAAGCCGGGCTATACCACAGGCACGCCCCCTGGGACACGAGACCTTTCAGGGAGATTCCCCGGTACCTGTCCTCGTCGATGATCGTCAGCGCTGAATCGAATCCGTTTGAATCCCTGACGTACCCCCCGCGGATCGCCGCCGGCCGGACCGTGTTGAAAGTCCCCCCCGATCCGATCGTATAGGACTGCGCCCCGGTCATCGGGAAGTTCTCCGAGGTCATATAGGGGATCCGGATATTCTTGGCGCTCCAGTGGCGAAACATCATTTTCATCGCCTCCAGGCCGTCCGCTAACTCCGCCGTCGTGGGCGTTTCCCCTGAGGCGATCGCCCCGATCGTCCGCATAGCCCCTTTAATGAGTGTCTGCGCCGTTTCGCTCATATCTCTTTTTCTCCGCTTCCCCCGCCGCCCCCAGAATAGCTCGGGCCACATCACGCGCCCTATCCACCGTCCACTGCAACACGATCTGGGCCGGCTTTCCCTGGAAGATCGTCTCCTCGGTAAAAATGACCAGCCCGTCCTCGCTGTACCCGATCACCGGTCCTTCGCTCAAATCGTCACCACCTTCGTTTCGATCTCGCTCATCCCCGATCCGGCCATCTTGCGGATCGTCTCCAGGGTCTGGTCGTAATTCATCTCCATAGTGTGGGCCATCAGAACGATCCGCCCCTGGTTCCGCGGGGCCCACCGGCCCAGCTCCATCACCGTCTTGAAAAGCTTTTCCTGCCCGGCCTCGATCGGAAGATCCACCCCGTACTCATCCTTACAAAAAATAACCAGCTGCCAGGGGCTCATATCCTCCAGGTCCCAGAACCAGTTGATCAGGGACCGATTGGCGCAGGCCGGCATCATCGGATCTTCAAACCCGTTCTCGGCCGCCTGCTTATCCTCCTCGGCGTCGTTGACTACGATCGGGTCTTTGAATTTGTGGTATCGCCAGGACGGGTATTTTTCCTTCTTCTGGTTCCCCCAAAAGTCCATGAAAATCCCCTCGGCGTCAGGCTTCCGCTCGGTCTTCTCGATCAATCAGGCCTTCTTTCTGGTAACCGTGGTGTAAGATCCCGCCTTGTTCTTTCGGCTGAACTGCAGCACCCCGCGGAACTTCGACGCCACCTTTTTCCGAACCTTGCCCTTCTCCTCCGGCGTCCCGACCTGGGACACCCGCGCCAGGGCATTCCGGGCGTGGCTCGCATCGGGGACCGGGTAGCTCCCCGACTCCGGAGCAGCCTCCGGGATGGCAAAATCCTTCTTTGGCAGCTTTTTCCTCTGTTTCATACTCAATTTGGCCATGACCCCTCCGGAAAAGAGCTGAGGGCTCTCAGCCACCAGGCCTTGAGCCCTCAGCCGTCTTTTACTGCTGGGCGCCCATGACTCGCACCGCGAGTTCGGGGTACACGGTCTTCATCCCGTAAAGGATGTCGATCCGACAGATTTCATCGTCGTACTCGATGTCGTACTGCTTTACGATCCGCATCGCAAACCCTTCATCGCTCATGGACGTTCCCCAGACTCCGCCCGTGGGCATTTCCAAGGGGACCATGACCAGCGCGAAGGCGTTTTTTTGAAACACCATGTTCTGCGGGGCAATCTTGCCCGGGGTCCAGTAAAAGTACACTACCGCCCCCGTGGCCGGAACCGTGTCCACGGTCTTGTAGGCCCCGGTATTGATCATGGCGGGGAGGAAGGACACGTTCTGCTGCCCACCACTGGTCGTCTCGGTAGCAGCCAAAGTGGTCACGTCGACGGTCACCACGAACTGCTTGAGTGTTCCGGTCGATTCCCCCGACATCGGGTTGACCGCATAAACTCCCGCTACCGAGAAAAAATCCCCGGTCTTCAGCACGTAACCGGCCAGGGTAGAGCGGAAGTCGATCATGATCATGCTCTTGTTGGCGGTAGCCGAGATATCGATCCCGGTGGGGACTCCCGTCCCGCCCGTCAGCCCGACATGAACCGCGTCGGAGTTGGTAGACCCGGTGTCGTGCTGCACGCCCGGGGTGTGGGTTTTGATGTTCTGGTCCATGAAGATGTCCAGGCCGGCCACCTGGCCCAGCTTTCCTTTCCGGACCGCACTCGTCGCCGGCTCCGGGGCGTACAAGCCCGCCAGGGCGTTGGCTATGGACCAGTTGGCCGCCGGGTTGATCACAGCAACCCGATCTTCCGGAGGGGCAGATTCCTCGTCCAAACGCTGCATGGCTTTGCCCAGAACCATGAAGGTATGGGGGGTGACGAACCCGGTGCTCTCCCAAACGACGTTGTAAACGTCTTTGTAGAGAGCGCAGAGGTCCGCGTCCACCGTGTTGGCCAGGACCGCCATGGCCGGCCGGATGTACCGTTTGGAGTATTCCTCGATGCTGAGGGTCAAATCTTTGCTGTTGAAAGACCAGCTGACGTGCGCCTGGGTGGCCACGGTAAGGGTGATGGACTGCTCGGTGATGTTGGATCCGGACCGGGTCCGGGCCTTGGTGACGGTGAATTTTACCGGCTTGCGGATGGTGGCGCTCCCGCCCTTTTTGGGATCGCCTGCGAATTCGGGCTCATAGTCCCGGTACACGTTCTGGCCCATGACCAGGTTGTTCTTGAACAGCATCAACCCTTCCTTCAAAATTATGGTCGGGCTGAGTAACGACTGGGTCGAACCCATTGGAAACTCCTTTCAGTCCCTTACGTTCGGGACCATCAGAATCTCCGCGCCCCCTGGGATGCCCGCCAGACCTCATACTCCTGCTGGCTCATCTTCTCCGGGTCTTTAGACACGGCAGCAGATGCGTGCAGAGGCCGGATCGGTTCGGGCGCGGATGGAATTCTCGGGGGACTCAGGGGCGCACCGCCCCCGGCTTTAACCATCTCCGCCTCGATCCTGGCAATCGCTCTCGTCGCCGCGACCGGATTCAGTTGAGCAATTCTAAGGGCTTCCCCTTGATTCTTCCCCAGGTAATAAGCCACGTCGGCCGGAGCATCGCACTCGGCCAGGATGTCTTTTACCATCGGGGTAATAGGCACCCGGGGATCCAAGGCCACCGCCTCGAAATCCGGGTATTTTTTAAACCCTTCGTCGATCTTGGTCTGCAGGTTCGCCTCCCGCTGCTGGCGGTTCACGTCTCTCGCCTTGCGGAGCTGATCCTGATCCCACTCGGCCTTCGCCTGCTTCTTGATGTGGGAGAGCTTCGCGTCTATGAATTTGTCATAGTCGTCGAAGTCCTCCTTTTTAGGATCGGGACCGACATCCGCGGGAACGGCCGCGGCAGGCTGCCCGCTGGGCGAGCCCGACGCTCCTCCTCGTTCCTTGAAATAATCGGCCCGCGCCCCGGCCTTTTCCTTGCGCCAGTAAATCGCCTTGTCCTCGGCGTCCTTCGCCTCCAGGTCCGCCTTCTCTTTCACCTTTTGCAGCCGGTCGATCTCCGTCTGCAAAGAAGAAGGGTCCGGAGGAAGGTCCACCGATCCGCCCGCCGCTCCCGTGGCCACCGGGGCCGCCGCGACAATCGAGGCCTCTACCGCGCTCGCCACCACATCATTTCCGTTTCCCATCAGTTCTCCCTTTCAGGGGTAGTCTCAGGGAGGTGCAAAAGCCACTCCCTGGAAGGCCGGCCCAGCAGGTCGGCCGTATTTCCGCTCATGGACCGGACGAACCGCCCCACGGGTCTGCAAGCGATCTCCATCCACTTCCACAGATGGGGCCGGTGATCCTTACTCGCCTTGATGTCATTCTCCGGGATCAGCGGCTTGTACCAGTTGCCGGAATGGTCCATCGGGCATCCCGCCAGGACGATCCGGGAATAATCCAGGGCCAGGCCGATTTTGAACGCCAGGTTGGCCGAGGTCCCGTTCCAGCCCCCACGGCCATTGCGCACCCAGCGCACGTCGAACCCCTTGGAACCCGGGTTCCATGCGTGCTTTAAAACCCCCTTTGGAAGACGCGCCGCCACCCTCTGCATATCCGGCTGGTGGGCATCTCCCGCGGCGTAGTGCTCGAAGGGATGAGGGCAGATCAGGGCCGAGTAATTAACGCACATGGTGTCATAGGGGATCCCGGCCGCCATTCCGTACCAGGCCTCCACGTCGGCCAGGACGTTGGCCCCGTCTCCCAGGATGAGGAGGACATCTCTATCCCCGGGAGGCTTTAGGCTGCGCCAGTCTTCGATGGTCTCCATAGAAAAATAATCTTCGACCACGACTTTCGTGGGCCAGATGGTGTTGTGAGATACGATTTTATTCATAGTTCATGCCGAATAGTGGAATCCGTTCACCAAAGTCGAATGAGCGGTGCCGAATGACACATTCACGTCACAGGGAGCACTAACCGGCGGAACCGGTACCTTGCAGGTCCATTGAGTGCTGCTTATCCGCGTATTTTCCGTCGCCACGCTAGATCCAAAATTAACGATCCACGTAGGATCCGGAGGAAAGTCGGTGCCCGTTAAAGTGACCGTGTTTCCTTGAATACCCGTTGAAGGGGTAACCAGAGTAATGGTGGAATCCGCCGCAGGGACATTCAGCGTATTGGAATACCAATTAATGGATGATTTGGTTGGGTGCTGGTAATAAAAATAAACCGCATAAATTACGTCCCCCTCCGATAGATTATAATGCGTCCTAACTCCGGCCGGGAAAGGAACAGATATGGTCGTCGGAGTGATGGTCAAAGATGCAGGATGATAATGAAAAGTAATTAATTCCGAATCCACTAAATACAAAGCAGATTGAGAATTATTTAAAAACGTGCTGAAGTTTCTCCCAGTTATGACAATAGAGGTAGACCCATCAACGCCCATGTTCTTCGACCATCTGTTGGGCGTTAGAGACTCAAAAACCCAACCCTCAACCGTGTAAAGACCAGGATTCCCCCACCCAACAGCGGGGAAATCATGGGCGATCGATAGGTTATCGATTAGCCTTAGCTCACTTGAATGAGGATGAACCACATCAGCATGAACCACAATTTTCGTATTCGTTTTTGAAACCAGAGATGTCCACTGAGTTTCTGATCCAAATAATATTTTGGTGATGTCGTTTGGAATGCTATTGAAACCGGTCCCATTAATAGACACGTTCCCGTTAAAATTCCAAGGGAAGCTGTCCACGGTGTCCACTCTCAAAATATTAAGGTCGTAGGCCGAGTAGATGGAAGAGACCGCCCCTGAAAACAAATCCTTCCCCGGACCAAAAGGTTCAGATCCAACCTTGAACGTCCAGTCGATCATCCCCGGAACGGCATACAAGGCCTTGACCGCCTTCCCGTCCTTGCTCATCACCGGATAAAGGTTCTGCGATACCTGGGCGTTCAGGTTGGTCGACCTGCCCTTGTAGGACCCGCCGATGAAAGGAATCTCGGGCATCAGGCCAGCGCCCCCCCGCGCAGAATCTGCCGCGTGTAGCCGCTTATCGAAGTGACCTTCCGGGCCTCGGGAGTAGCCGCAAACTGCAGCCATGCCTGATAGCTCTCCCCCGTCCACCTGGGCCCGGCCGTCCGGTCATACCAATGGCCCAGAGCATCCATCGGGCAGCCCGCCAGGACAATGCTTTCATAACCCATGGCCAGGCAGGCATAGACCGCAAAGAGAGAGCTCGATCCATGCCAGAGAACCTCCGCCGGATCCCAGAGTTTCCCGTCCACCACGTCCCAGGCCACGTCAAACCAGTCATATTCCCCAAGGGTGTGCCGGATCGGGCTGGCCTGCCCATTGATCCAGGGTAGATGTTCCGCCCACCACTTCGCCTCGTTCGCGTCCACGTTCGCCCAGTGTCGGACCTCCCCGGCATATTTCTGGTAAGCCCGCCCCACCGCCATGACCTCATGCTTCGGCTGCCAGCTCAGATAGATCCGCAGATCCTCCTCCAGGCAACTCCCGTCGCCGATGATGAGGATCTCCGGATAAATCGTTTTAATGTCCTTTTTTGCCGTTTTAACCCGCAGGCGCACCGCCGCCCCCCTCCGCCTTCATCCTCTGAAGCTCATGGAACCGCCTCTCATTATCCAGTTCCTGCCCCTGCACCTTGGCCGCCTGCCCGCGCATCCCGATCATTTCCGCGGGATTGGGGGCGGGAGGCGGAGCGGGAGCTGCCGGCACAGCCCCGGGTGCTCCGCCCTGTTGTTGGAGAGCAGGTGGCAGCAGAAGTTTCAGGCGTTTCTCTATCTCGTCAGCGCCGGCCCAGTTCTGGTTCTTGGCAATCAAATCACCCAGCAGCGGACCGGCTGCCGGAACCGCCTGGATAAATTGCATCATGGAATCGGAAGATTCCTCCCGTTCGGTCGTGTAACTGGGCCCAATCGAGACCACCACGTCATATTTCCCCACGGTCAGATCGAAAACCTTTTTTATCGCCTTACCATCCTCGCCCTGTTTCTCGAAAGCCTGGTTGACGGGCACGAATTCTTCGGTATTGTCCCGGCCGAGGACCCTGATGATCCGCGCCGTGTCATAGATACTCGGAATCAGGTCCAGAATCACCCGCCCGGAATATCGTAACGCCCGCGCCAGGTTATCGGCGAAGGCGAAATTGCCTATATCCCCCTCGCGCTGCCGGGCCAGGATCGCCCGCCCGCTTTTCTCGTTCCCCTGCTGGCCCAAGTTGGCTTTCTGCAGCCCGGTCGTGTCCCTAATCTCCTGGTCTGACGCCGCCACCTCCGCCTCGATCCCGGTGTTCAGGGAGATCGGCTCCGCCCTCCTGGGCATCAGAGTGGGTGCTTCCGGATCCGCCTCAAAAGGAAGGTACGGATATGACTTCTTGTGGGCGTTCTTCCAAATTTGCTGATAGTTCTGGACCATGTTGGCTGTGACCAGGAAAGGCGCCTTCGGGGCCAGACTGACCAACTCCGCACGGGTTGACCGCGCATAGTTGTACAGCCTCTGCGGGTCCTTGGCCTTGCGAATTATTCCACGATAAAAGGAATTCCCCTCGACGTTCAGCTCTTTCCCGTAAACCATCACGATGGGGATCATCCGCCCGGGCCGTTCCGAAGGCCCCTCCAGGATGTCTCCCGCGCTGGCCTTGTACCAGACCAGCTTATGGGTCTCCACTTTGCGCTCTTTTAAAACCTCCCAGGCGTTCATCGGGTCCGCGGCCAGCTTTTCCGGATCCGGCTTTTCACGGGTGATGAGGATCTCCCCCTTCTGCCCGGTTGCCCGGTCCGTCGGCTGAACCAAATAAATTATCCTGCTCGTCGCGACCTTTTTCCAGTATTCGACCACCCGGACGGTCTTATCCATCCCCCAATACTGCGCCATGTCCCGGCCGCCCTCCGCCGGCGTCGACGCCTTCCCGGGGTATTCCTCCTCAAACAGGTCCTTCGGCATCATGGTGGTCACAAAACAATACCGCGCGTCGGACTTATCCCACCGCTGCGCCGCCGGATCCCAGAAAATGGAAAGAGGATTCTTTATCCGGTTGATCCGGATATCCTGCTCAAAAACATCGTCCTCGGCGTACTCCGTATCTATCCGCCAGGCTCCCACGCCGCAGGCATTCGCGCTCTCCGCCGCCGTATCGTAGGCTATCTCCCCCTCGCTCTGCACTTCGATGTTCCGGATCAGTCCCCCGATGATCTCCGCGGTTTCCGGGTCAGACTTGGAATCCACCGGCTTGATTTTGATTGACGGCTCGTTCATCCGGATGTCGCCGTTCAACTGGTCAAGATGATTGGATACCTTGTCTATCTCCAGGCAAGGCCGTCCGTCCGCCTCCCGCTCCGCACGAATGCCCTCCGGCCACTGGTTCCCCCCCTGGATAAAGCGAAGGTCGTCCAGGGCGTCGTCATAATTCCGCGATTCGGCGTCGTACGCATCCCGAAACCGCTTGCGGATCTCGATCAGAATATCTTCTTTTTTCTCCGCCATTCCTTTGCCCCTCGCCCTGCCGTGCGCCTATTACAGCATCCACCCGCCGGCCTGCCCACTCTTCCCGCCGCGCAGTCCCATCCCCACGTCCAGCTTCAAAGCCTTTCTGCCCGGAAATGCCGCATGCAACTCTTCGTGGACAATCCGCGCCATGCAGTCCAGGATGTCGTCGTGCATCCCCACGGGAAAGGCTAGAAACTCCTCCTCCACAAATTCCGAAATGAGGTCCCGCTGCGCCTTCTGGTAATCCACGAAGTGCAGATGATCCGGGATATAAAACCGCCCCTGCTCGAATATCGGTATCAACTTCCTGATCCGGTCGTTCTTGGGCATCGGCCCACCCAATTCCGTCACATGAAATCGATAGTTTTCCTTCCCCTGGATGTACTGGATATGCTCGATGTCCGAGTCCTTCCCGTATTTCTCATACCCGGTGGCCACGGGCCGGTAAGTGCGGTGAAACTCAAAAAGCTTGTTCGTCCGCTCGGTCAGGTTCAACCGGTCCCGGAACCCGTCGATCAGGTAATAGTTCTGGTCCTCGCCCAGGCCGATCACCAGGATGACCGTGTAATCGTTCTCCTTCTTCTTCTCGCCGGCGGGATCGCAAAGCAGATACCGGTTCATTCCCTCCCACTTCTCCGGCCGCCAGTTCTTTATCCATTCGGCCTTGAACCCCTGCGCCTGGTCCGCCTTGGGATCCTGCAGAATCTGGCAGCCGAATACGTACGGCCCCATGTCCCGGCGCTTCTTCTCCAGGATTTCCTGGGGCCAGAAGATGGATTTCCCGTCCACCTTCCCGGTGTCCGTCCCGGGATAGATCCTCGGCTTGGCCACGCCCCGCGCAATGATCTCCCGGTAAGGATCGTTGAAATGGTACCGCGTGCCGGCGTACCTCTCGATGTTCCCTTGCTTGTACCGCTTACAGATCTGCTGGCTGCCCAGGTTGAGGGACAGCTCCCACGCCTGGGTCACCTTGCGGATCATCTCCGGGTTGGTCACCTGGCGCTCAGTGATGATGTCGTCGTACAGTCGGATTTTGAAGTGCTTCGCGGTGGGCATGGCGTCGATCAGGCCCCAGGCCTCGATAGTGCTCTCTTTGGGGTTGGTCTGCCTCTTCACCACCAGGCCATCATCCTCCGACCATTTGGGGGACTGCTTATGAGGATCCTGAAAGAAAATCTCCGGGAACAGGTCTTTCAGAACCTGGTTCGCCTCCATCTCCCATTTGATTTGCCTTAAAAACCCTTTGGCCGCGGGCCGGCTGAAGGCAAAAATCCCAAAGGTAATGTCCGGATCGTTCAGGATGTCCTGGATCGTCAACCCGAAGGTGATGATGGTCGTCTTATAGTGTTCCCGGGCCCAAAGGTCCAGGTACCCGTTGGGATTCTCCTGGACTTCCTTGCAACGCGCAAAAAGCCAGGGATGGCAAATGTCCCTGCGGTTCAAGATTCGATAGATCAGGAAAAAGAGATCGCGCTGGGCGAGCTCGCGCATGGCGAGACGGAGCTGGGTATCCCCCTGCTTCTCCGCTTTTTTTAAGAAGGCTGTGTAAAAGTCCTGGGCTTGCTCAATGGTTGTAAATTTCATCCAGTTTCGATTTCAGGTCCGGGGCCAGGCCGAGATTAACGCTTACCTTTCCCCCACCCAAGTTCAGGATGTTCGCTTTGTTCCGGAATTTTCCCTTCATCTCCAAGGCCGTCTCCAGGTACCGGTGGCGGGCGCCATAGTCGATAAACTCCTGTTGTTCAGAGATCTTCTCCCCCTCCGTAACTGTTATGACGGTTTTCATCTCTGTCGCCTCGAGGCCGTCGCGCAGTTTCGAGAGAAGATGCACGTCGTCGAGGCCCATTCGTTCCATGAGATCCTCGATCTTCGGATAAAGGGCTTTTATGTTGTGGATCCCGATCACGCACAAGTCGTTCCGGTTCTTGGGCTTATAGCCGGCTTTCTTGGCCGACTCCGTCTTGTTTCCCGTCTCCAGATAGTACTTTACGAACTTCTTCTGGAGCAGGGTCATCTCGTCTTTCTTCTTCTTACCCACCTGCGCCCCCGGGGAGGGCCTTCCTCCCGGCCTCCATGCAGCCTCCGGCCTTCCAGGTCTCTGGCCTGGAAGAATACATGGGATTACCTAACCCAGTACACCGGGAGATACTCCGATGGCAAGGAATCCATCCCTAACTGTGCTATTTAGTGATTTGGGGTGAATCGGGCTGGTTTTCGGAGGTTTTTACTACGTAGGGAGGACAGATCTCCTCTGACGTGTGGAAGACGATGAGGCAGGAAGAACACCGCCGCACCCGGAGGACGACCGTATCATATCTCCGGGTGTCGATCACTTGGGATTTTTCATTGCCGCAGAGGGGGCAATTCATACCTTCTGCTCCCTCGCCCACTTCTCTATCTTCGCAATATTCAAATACCCACTCAAAAACTCTCCCCAAAACGTATCCCCCAAATTAACCAAAAAATTCCGCGGCGACTCCCTCTCCAATATCCTCTTCGTACTAGGCTTCTTACCTAAACCATTTTTCAAATCCATCACCGCCAACGCTAACTTCTCCTCTGGGTTCATCTTCACTCCTATAAAATTCTTACGGTTTGATCATTTTTTTTATCTTGTAAATGATTGTCGCACCGCTCAGACCCGACGCCGGAGCAATTTGCCCGGCCTTCTGGAGCCACTCCATGAACTCCCCGAGCTTCTTGTCGTTGACGTTAAGCGCCCCATCGTCGATGGCCTTG
>Ga0315288_10009078_pt1 | contig 12542 bp, 13 predicted proteins | sample YL17G11_20_MG_FD_203454 | JGI IMG/M metagenome (GOLD analysis project Ga0315288, IMG submission 203454) | Sediment microbial communities from Yellowstone Lake, YNP, Wyoming, USA - YL17G11_20 | ecosystem: Environmental > Aquatic > Freshwater > Lake > Sediment | place: USA: Wyoming | collected...
CGATCTTATTATAGTGCGGTAAAAAGAGATATTATCTAAGGATCTACATATGAAAATCCGAATCAACAAGTCCCGCGCAATCGGGGATCAGGAACCGTGTTTCATAATTGCAGAGATCGGATCCAATCATAATGGCGATATCGACAAGGCAAAAAAATTAATCAATATCGCCGCCAAAGCCAAGGTGGATGCTGTAAAATTCCAGTCAATAATTTTCGAGGAACTCTATATCAACAATAAAAAAAATTCGGATATCCGAAAACTGTATAAAAAAATTGAGTTTAATGAAAACTGGTATCCGGAACTCAATACCTATTGTATTAAGAAAGGCCTTTTTTTTCTCTCCTGTCCTACATATTTAAAATCCATTGATCTTCTTGAGAAAATCGACGTTGATCTTTACAAGCTGGCCTCTCCCCAGGTCGCCACGTACCCCCAATTAATTCAAAAAGTAGCAAAATTAAAGAAACCGACCATTCTTTCGACGGGATATTGTACTTTCACGGAAATTGACCGGGCAGTTGATATTTTTATAAAAGAAAAGAATAAAAAATTTGCTCTACTGCATTGCATATCAGAATATCCTACATTACCCGAACATGTTAATTTGTTTCTTATATCGGCCTTCAAACAAAGATATAATGTACCAATCGGTTTTTCAGATCATACATTGGGGTATGATATTTCGATAGCAGCTGTTGCAAGGGGAGCAAATATTTTAGAGAAACACATTACCCTTTCAAGAGATCTTGAAGGTCCGGATCATTATTTTTCACTTGAACCTTCTGAGTTCGTTCAGATGGTAAAAGCAATCCGGAATGTCGAGAGGTCTTTTGGAAATGGGGAGAAGAAACATCTCCTGAAAAAAGAGATAGCATTTTTAGATAACGTCAGAATGAAAGCAATAGCAGGCAGAAATATCAAAAAAGGAAAAATCATTGATAAAGAAAAAGACATCTTTTTTTTAAGAAATGTCAATGGGATAGATGCATGGGCTCTTTTCGGACCGGAGAGGTTTTTTTCAAAAAAAGATATCCGTAAGGGGATATCGATCACATGGAAGAATAGTAGAAAAGAAGGGAATGGTTAACGTGAAAAAAATAATGATTATTGGCGCGACTTGGGAACAATTGCCGTTACTGGAGCAAGCAAAAAAAATGGGTTTATACGTTATCGCGACAGATCCAAATCCGGATGCTGAAGGTTTCCAATATGCAGATGCAAAATATATCGTAAATCCCAGGGATCTTATTCAGTTGGATCAAATTTTTTTTAAAGAAAAACCCGATGCAATTATTTCTGATGAATGTGATTATTCAATTTTTGCTGTTGCATATCTGACACAAAAATACAATCTTCCCGGACCAAAAATAGACTCTTCCTTGATTACCGGAAATAAATATCTGCAACGAAAATGTGCACAGAAAGACAGGATTCCCCAGCCTGAATTTAAATTATGTTTCAGTTATCACGATACTGAAGAGGCGGTAGACCAGTTGGGCCTCCCTGTCGTGATCAAACCAATCGATAACCGGGGGAGCATTGGTATCAGCAAAATCGAAAATATAAAAAATTTAAAAATCGGTTTTTTTAATGCAATTGCAAACTCCTATTCGCGGGAATTAATTGTCGAAAAATTTATTGAGGGTCTGGTGGTCACTGTCGAAGGGATTTACACGGATAAATTTTATAATCTTACCTTTTCTACGAAAGTGATGCATCCGGATTATCAGTTCAATGCGATGCAGCTTGCGTATCCGGGGAACCTTGCGGAGAAGGTAAAAGAAAGATTGTATGCCTTTACAAGCAGAATTGTTGCAGAAACCGGAATTAATTTTGGATTAACGCATACGGAATTTATTGTAAATGATGAAGAAATTTATTTTATTGAAATTGCTAACCGGGGCGGGGGTGTAAATATTTCCAATAAAATCGTTCCCTCGGTTACCGGTATCGACGTATCCGATCTTCTTATAAAAAGCGCTTTTGGAGAGAGAATACCACTGGACAGGTTTTTCCCCTTGCCTGAGATGAGGTGTTGTATCCTGCACTTCTTTGATTTTGGAAGTGGGAAATTGAAAAAAATCGCAAATATTGATACGATTCGATCTATCAAAGGCATTTTAGGTATCAGGATAAATATTAAAAAAGGTGACCTGCTGGGCGATATTGAAACTGCTGTACATCGCCCCGGGTTTATCATTGTAACAGGTAAAGATAATTCTGGCTGTCTTGACCTGATACGTGAAGTTGAACATAAACTCAAAGTGAAGGTTGAGTAGGTGTAACAAATGAATTCTGATGCCATATCGATACGGGAAAAAATTATTAAAAAAATTCAGATGAACCATATTTCCACGACGGAGATTGCTGATTGTCTGGGAAAAACCGGTGCTCTGGAGGGGATTGTACCGTTAAACCGGGGACATTTCCGGGTAGGAAACATCGCACTGGTATATGCCTACAATGAAAGAAATTACGAATTACATCAGCAGCTGGAATCCATCAGGGAAGGAGATATCGTAATCGTTGAGACGTATAATTGTAAGAACCGGGCAATATTTGGAGATCTGGTCTCAAAGTTTTTAATCTTATACAAAAGAGCATCTGCAATTGTTGTGAATGGTTACATGAGAGATGCACATTCGCTGATAAAAGAAAATTATCCGGTCTGGTGCAAGGGAGTTACCCCCATCGGCTGCTACAATTTAAAAAACAATAAAAAAATACAAAAAGCTATTTTGCAGGGCTGGAACCGGAAATATTTAGGTTCAATCGCCGTGTGTGATGATACCGGTGTCGTAATAATTCCGCATGAATCCATAAACGAAGATTTTTCAGAAAAACTGGATTTTATCGAACTCCAGGAAGATATCTGGTATTATTGTGTTGATACAAAGAAATGGTCAACGTATGACACGGTAAGTCTTAAAAAATATCTCGACACCCAGATGCTCCCTGATGAATTCAGGAAAAAATTTGAAGCATTTATTGATAAGCAGGATAACAAATGATACGAGGGTAAATGGCATCTGACAATGAAATAATCAAAATTGAAAATGAAACAATTGAACGGTACAACAGGAGACTGGACCAGTACGGTTTCGAGGCGAGATCATTAGGATGGGATACAAAAGAACACCAGTTTGTTCGCTTTGCAACAGCAACAAGACACCTCGATTTTTCAAAAAAACATATTCTTGATATCGGTTGCGGATTCAGTGATTTTTTTGGCTATCTCGTACAAAAAAATATCCCAATCCGCAGATATTCCGGGATAGATATCAATGAACGCTTAATTACCATTTCAAAAAAACGGTTCCCGGAAAATCATTATGAAGTAAGGAATATTCTTATTAATAATTATTCTGAACCACAGGCGGATATCATTACATTATTCGGTCTTTTAAATTTTAAAATGAAGGATACCGAAAACCTGGATTATACCGGGAAAATGATAACCGAATCATGGAAAATTACTCGGGGAGCCTTGGTTATTGATTTTTTAAGCACGAATCTCTGCAAAACATATCCAAAGGAAGAGGCAGTCTATTATCATAATCCAGAAGATGTGCTGGATATGTGTTTCAGGTTAAGCGATAACCTGATCCTTCTTCATAATTACCCGCCGATTCCCCAGAAGGAATTTATGGTCATTTTATTAAAGGATGATAATTCATGAGGCTGATTGATTCACACATCCATTGTTTTCCGGAACCAGATTTATCCAAAGAGATTACCCTGTCAGAATACCCGGTAAATAAATATTTAAAGGAATTATCCCAAAAACTTAAAAAAAATCAGATTGATGAAGCTGTTGTCTATATCTTGGATGAACGGGTTCTCTTAAAGAGTATTGAAAAACCCAACAACCTGATACTGGGCTGTATAATCGGGATTCATGATAAAATAGGTATTTTTTCTGATGCAGCGTCCAAAAAAGGAATAAAAATTATCAAATTGTTGCCCTATGAACAAAAAATTACCCGGGATAAATTTGACCGTGTCATTGATCTCGCGACATACCTTTCAGAGAAGAAGATGGTTCTCACCATCTGTTCAACGTATGGTTCAAAATTCCTTTTCGATACGAATGGTCCAGAGCTTGCAGCATACATAAAAAAATATGTTGATATTCCAATCATTCTGGCTCATGGGGGCGGCCCCAAGGTTTTCGATGCAATGTCTCTTGCACTAAGTTATGATGATATTTATCTGGATACCTCATTCTCCTTGATATACTGGAGCGGAAGTTCTGTAATCCAGGATTTTGCATTTGCCTTAAAAAAACTGGAATGTGAAAGAATATTTTATGGATCTGACTATCCAAATATCGGATTTGATGAGTCTTTAACGAATTTTAAGGATTTTTTAAGGACCTATAATTTTTCAATGGAAGAAGAAGAAAATCTTTTATTTAATAATTTTTGTAAATTCAAACAAGAATATCTTTGATGCTGAACGATTACCATTTTATTGAGATAAGGTTTTATTTTATCTTCTCATTAGTTAGTGTTATACAGGCGTTTAAAAAGTCCCTAAAGATTGGCTGGTTAAATTTCGGAGATTCCATATGAACGTTTCAGGTTTTACCTTTGATAACGTGATAACACATTGCCCTGCATGTCTTTCACATGATCTTGATAAGAATGCGTTTATTTCGAATGAAAGCACTCTATCCGTCAGTGGATTTAATCATGCAAAATGTAACAACTGCGGCACGTATTTTGTTAATCCCCAGCCGACGGATGAATCGTTGAAGGATTTTTATGCACATTCCTTCAGACAGGGAGACGATAATGAACTTTTAGGACAATCCCTCTCACGATATTTTGATCCGGAGAAACGGGATTACTTCATAAAAAACAGGGTGAATCCCATAAAAACCCACATTTCAAAAAATTCTTCGGTCTTGGATATTGGCTGTGGAACCGGTGTCTTTGTCCGTTACATGCTCGATGAAGGATTCACCGCACACGGGATTGATATTCATAAACCTTCGATCGAGTATGGACAGAAGAATCTGGATTTGCAACAAAAAATTTCCAACAGCAACTGGGTTGATTTTGGGGATGAAAAATTTGATCTGATCACCGTGTGGACCGTAATGGAACACTTAAAAGATCCCCAGTTCTTTCTGGATACAATACGAAAAAACCTGAATCGCCCGGGTTTTTTGTTAATTGAATATCCAACAGTAGATAGTCTCCAATTTAAATATTTAAATGAAAATTTTTTCTGGGTTATGCCCCCTTACCATTTATTCCTTTTTTCAAAACGGGGGATAGAAGAATTACTGCGTCGGACGGGATATCACCTGATTGAAACAAGACAGATGCCTTTCAACTGGTATTTCGTTGATTCAATCTGCCGGAAAAATAACATACGCCTAAATACCCAGCATGCTGCCGAGTGCCAGTACAAGCAGATTTTTCAGGAGATTGATCGGGTTTTTGATCAAATTGCCTATGACAATAACCAGAGTTCAACGGTATATTCAATCTGCAGGCTCCAGTACGACTGTCCAGATGAACTGCAATAAAAATATAAGATGCCGGGCATGATATTACAGTGGAATGAAAACGGGAAAGACACCAAGAAGTTTTCCACTGCGATTTATTCTTAATCATGAGAAAATTTTACACGGTTTTCAGGAGTTCCTATGAAGGTACTGGTGATTGCAGCTCATCCTGACGATGAAATTTTGGGTTGTGGCGCGACAGTCGCCACCATGATTGAAAAAGGTCATAACGTCAAAAGCGTCATTCTTGGTCAGGGCATACTTTCCCGGGGAAAGAAGGTTTCAGATCTGCGGTTATTGCAAAAACATGCCATGTTAGCAAATCACGCCATCGGGATTGAAGAGACCACATTCCATAATTTTCCTGATAATGCATTTGACCGTGTTACACTGCATGAAATTATCAAAACCGTAGAAAAAGAACTGGAACTGTTTCCCCCGGATATTATTTTTACTCATTTTGGTTCGGATTTAAACATCGATCATCAGCGTACATTTTGTGCAGTGTTGACAGCATGCCGGCCACAACCCAATGCCATTAATCCCGCGGTTTATTCTTTTTTCATTCCCTCATCCACGGACTGGAATGATGGATATACCATGAAACCATTTATTCCGAATGTTTTTATTGATGTGTCAAAGACAATACAAAAGAAATTAACTGCGTTGTCTCATTATAAAACGGAGATGAGAGATTACCCCCATTCACGTTCATTGCAGTCGGTTAAAAATTTCTCAGAATACTGGGGCAACAGAGTCGGATTGGAATATGCAGAACCATTCATGCAGATCCGAGGTTTTAAAATATGCTGACGAACGGTAAGATCACCCTGCGACCAATATCAGTAAAAGATACGGATTTTATTCTGTCCCTTAGGAATGATACCGATATATCACAAGAATTCATTTCAGATCCCCCGATGTATGATTTTACGCACGAACAATGGATAAAAAACCGGACGGGAGACTTCCTCGATTTTATTATTGTCGTTGAGGGTGATGATGCCGGCCGGATTTACGTCTACCCCATCTCGTACCGGCACCAGCATGCCGAGATGGGAATTGTACTAATGAAAGACTTCAGAAAGAAAGACATCGCATATAAAGCCGGGATACTTTTGATAGATTATATCTTTACAAATCTCCCTATCCGAAAAATATTCCTTCACGTCTTTTCTGATAATGCAGATGCCATCAGGCTGTATAATCGTCTTGGATTCAGAACTGAGGGGATTTTTAAGGAAGAATATTATAAGAACGGGACGTGGCGCGATATCACGCGTATGGCTCTTTTTACTACGGGATGGAAAAAAGGGCAGAAATGAAAAAGATCCTTTTCAGAACCCACGGCGACAGGAAAACCGGCCTTGGGCACCTCATGCGGTGCATCTCCCTCGCGCATGCATTTTGTGAAACAGGGCCTGTTGCGATAATCTTCCTTGTTAACCGGGAGGCTGTGCCGTTTGTCCAACAGGCGAGATTCCTGACAAAAACGGCAGAATCGTTCGGTAAAGAGGACATGTTCCAGATTTTCTTGAAAAAGCCCGATCTGATCCTTGTCGACTCGTATACAACCGATGACACGTACCTTGAAGAAACGGGAAAAATTGCGAAAACTGCCATTTTTGATGACAATAATGACATCTACCGGCATCCGGATGTTGATGCTGTCATTAATGGAAATATTCATGCGAAATCCCTCCGGTATTCAGTACCGGCAAACAGACGGACGTTGTTTTTTACCGGGCCAGAATACCTTGTCATGAAACCTGAATATTGGGATAAGCAGGAGTATACGGGAAAGAGAGAAGGGATCCTGATGACAACAGGAGGAAGTGATCCCTGCAATGTTATGCCAAACCTGGTAAAAACCCTCTCAGCATTGAAGATAAAAAAGCGTGTTGTTATAGGTCCGATGTATTCCAGATCCCAGAGAGATGATATCCGCCGGAATGCTGATGATACCGTTGAGATTTTATCAAAACCCGGTTCCCTGAAAAGCCCCATCGGCCAATCAGTTCTGGTGATCACCGCGAGCGGTTCAACAGTGTATGAGGTACTTACGATGAAACGCCGGCCCCTGATTTTTCAGGTTGGAGAGGATCAGCGTCTCTTAGCCGCAGAACTTGAACGCTTGGGTGTACAGAGTATCGGTAGCTATCCGGATATCAGCTGGGATGCTCTACCGGCCATTGTTGAGAAGATGCTCTCTAAATGTCCAGCCATCACCGGACTCTGGAACCTGTTCGATGGACAAGGAGCACGGCGAACCGCCAGGGGACTGATGGAATTGATAGGAAATGATTGACGCGATCATACAGGCCCGGATGGGATCCATGCGGATGCCTGAGAAGACCATGAAGATGGTTGGAAATCACCCGCTCCTCCAGTATTGTGTCGACCGGACGAGAATGGCGTTAAAGGTCGACAGGGTTGTGGTAGCAACAACTATCAATCCAAGGGATGACGTGATAGCTGACTGGTGTACAGGAGAAGGGGTGCTGTTCAGCCGTGGAAGCGAGAACGATGTTCTGGATCGTTATTACCAGGCAGCCCGGGATTTTGAGGCATCGCTCGTTGTACGTGTGACAGCCGACTGTCCATTGGTTGATCCCGGAGTAATTGACCTGCTCATTGAGTCACAACAGGAGACCGGTGCAGATTACGTATCGAACAGGCTGGCCGCACGGACATGGCCGCACGGCCTTGATGTTGAAGTGATGAAATTTTCAGCACTTGAGCGTGCATGGAAAGAGGCAACAGATCCGTTTGAACATGAACATGTCACACCGTATATCCTAAGGCACCCGGACATATTCTCGCTCCATGAAGTACCATATCCCAAGAACTATTCATTCATCAGGATTACCGTCGATTATCCGGAGGATATGGAATTAATCAGGATTTTAATTGATGATTACCAGGCCCACACTCTTGATACGGAAAGCATCATTTCACTATTTACCGACCATCCCGAACTTCTGGCAATCAATAAGAACCGAAACGATAATCATTAAATTATCACCAATAGAGCTGACGGGAGAAATGACCAGAAATGATTCATCAATGGTGTAAAATATTCAGCTGTTCCATGAAAGAACCGTAGTAAAAAAATCCCCCCGGTCTCCACATTACTCCAGTGGGTTGAGAGAGAAAAAGATCAGTGCAATTCGTAGCATTTTAAACGATGGAAATGTCCCAAAAAAATCGTTGTTTACTCATTGATCACCTGAGTCTCTTTCACGCAATTTACCTTTTGGTACGTTCTTATCGTTACGACATGATTTATTATGTTCATCGTGGGAATTTTGGAAATAAAATTATCTCATGGATTGAAAAGGTGCCCTCATTACGACACAAAATAAAAAAGATCAATTACGTGGATGTGCCCGGTTCGGCATATGAATCGATGGAAGAAGCCACCCAGAATGTAAATGATATCCTTTTTGATACCTATAACAACAATTTTTTCGTAAAAATCGCACTTGCATTGGCCGGAAACGATGATTATACAGTTGTCCTAAGAAAAGAATTACTCGTCAGGTATGTTGAAAAAAGAGTGAAAACACTGGTTCTTTTGAAATACCTTATTGCAACGCATAATCATTGTGTTTTTAGTCCGTATGACAATGAGGCAATCCTGCAATGGATTTCTCCAATAAACCAACCAGTACACGGATTTGGTATTCCCCTAGGGGTAAAGGTAAAAAATTCGATCACGGGATCGATAAAAAAAGTTGGAGCGTGGCTTTTATTTCCCCTGTTTCTGATGTTAATCGTTTTTAAATTCTTACTGCGGGGAATAACCATCAAAAAAATTACAAGTCGCTGTTACGATTTTGGATTGGATGTGCAACGAAGCGGGCTCGTCGGAGAACGCGGCCTTGATAAAGAAACAAAAAAGTTTTTTCTCTATGATGATGACAGGTTCCGGCCTTCAAATATCATTCACATGGTAAGAAACGCGCAGAAACTCGATACAGAAGGCAAAGATTCTTTCACACAGTTTGGTTGTCCTTATATAGAGTTGGATACTTTGAAAGTACCGGGAAAATTTTTCTTCGATCAGGTTTTTTCCCGTTTTTTTATCAGATCTCTATTAAATTCAATCAAATTCTCATTCGGCACAAATAAGAACCCAATTTTTTTAGTTCCTGCACTTGCCTTGATCAATATGGTTCTTACTGCAAGGCTTAATAATGAATATTATTCTGTGAAAGTGTTCATCGGGCGTGATGAGTATGATCCTTACCATATTGTGAGGACTCTTGTTGCTCGTGAACGCGGCAATAAAACAATCGGGTTTCAGTGGGCAGAATCTCATTTCCACAGTACTGCCTTCAATTATATCACCTATGATGTGTACGCCCTTTGGGGGACTTATTATCAAAACCTTCAGAAAAAAGCCCTTGAAAACAGCAGGACCGAATGTATCGGTGCGGGGATTTATGGATCAGATATTACCTTTCAGTCAATTCAGGATCAGTACCTGCCCGAACCTTACAAAGAGATAAAAAAGACTTATCGTATCGTCGCCATTATAAGTTCGGGATACGAGCCCGATAGCTCGATAGAAAAAGGGCCTGCGGTACAATATATTGAGGATCTTCTTCGCTCTACGGACCAGTACAAGAAGGTATTCAGAGTGATTAAACCCAAAGGGGACATGCTCGTTCAGGAGATCCGTGAAGTGATCAAAGGACGTGAAAGAGTATTACTGGAAACTGAACTTACTACACCGAGATTCATATCCATTCCTGATGTGATTATTGTTCAAGGCCTGTCTTCGCTTTTCGCAGAATCCCTTATGGCTGGGAAAAAAGTACTATCGTATAGTCTGGTTGTTCCCAAAAAATTCCATATCTATGCACCGTACAGCCCGTTTTTTGCTGCATTCTCAAAAGATGAACTCGATGAACAATTACGGCAGATCCTTGTGGAAAATTCTTATGCTGATACATCCATTGTCGATGATATCAGGTTCAGGCATGGTTATGCATTTGATGGCCATGTCGTTGACCGGTTCAGGAAACTTTGCCTTGAATTGCTGAATTCATAATTCGGGAGTAATCATTAATAAAAGAAGGTTATAATCAGGGGGATTTTCTCCAATAGACCGAGAGCAATCCCGTCACTCACGATTCCTCGTATACTTTCAGAATTCTCCTGATCTGAAATTCCATCCTTTTTCTATTCAGAATCCAAGGAACCGAAATATTAAACTCAATTCAAAATGACATGATAACGACAGATATGGAAAAACCGCTAAAATTTACGATTGGAAACCGCGATTATTATCAGGCACCATCGTATGATGCTGTTCTCTCTTTTGTTGCCCAGAAAGAAAGAACATCAGATTTACGCACTATCCCCGATTTCCCCCTTGCTCTCCATGTTGAAGTCACAAGTTTTTGTGATAATGATTGTATTTTTTGTGCACGGGGGGATATGAAACGGGAGAATTCGCACATGGACGAGACTCTTTTTAAAAAAATAATCGATGAGTGCGCCTATCAGAATTGTATTGGTACGCTCTATCTTTACCACATTGGCGACCCAATCCTAAATCCCAAACTTCCGGAATATATCAGGTACGCAAAAGAAAAAAAAGCTGCCAAAAATATCGCTATTGCGACCAGTGCAAACGCATTAACTCCTGAGTTATCCAAAAAAATAATTGAATCGGGGCTTGATGAAATCTCATTCAGTGTTGACGCCCTTACTTACGAGAAATATCGTCATATTAAGGGAACAGAAAATTACGCAAGAGTGCTGAAAAATATTCTTGATTTTGTACGCATCAGAGAGGATCTTCACCATACAAATCCCAGAATAACAATCAAAATGCTGGCTATTGATGAAGTGATTGAAGATATTGATTTTTTCGTTCGACTCTGGATAAATATCGCTGATCAAGTATTAATAGACCGTGAGATCTCCAGTTGGGATGGAACAAACAAAAGAACCGCAGAATTGCTTAAAAATATGAAATGCTATACCAGGAAAGAAGGGTCAATCCGATATCCCTGTAACCGTCCCTGGTACTGGATGGCGATAAACGCCAAAGGCAAGGTAATTTTATGTTCTGAAGATTGGGATGAAAAAATGATAATGGGGGATGTAACAAAAGACAGCATTTATGATATATGGCATGGTGATAAATACAACTTTGTCAAGAAGTGCCATATCGACGCAGAATGGGATAAACTCCCCCCGTGTAAATCATGTGACGCTCATTATGAGAGAAATATTGGCAACTGGTTCAGGGAGAATAAAGAGATCGCTCTTAAACGAAATAAACACAAAGAATAATTCAGATTATCCAAAACTAATCTTTCACAAATAATCTGTAACTGTTTTCATCAACAGGGGTAAATAAATCCCTGATAATTTTCTCGCGTTTCTCTTTGTCGTCCGTAGATTTATCAGTTATATCAGCACTTGTGAACAGATGATATAGATCGCTCAGTTGTGATGTGGTTGCTGACGGGACTTCCGTAAAACCTTCAAAGATGTTCATATCAATCCTGTATTCGGATTTCACATGGATTACTGGAACTCCGATAGCAAATGCTTCAACCGCTGATGCTGAGGAGGTGTAAAGAACAAGATCCGCTTTTAACAGCAGGTTTTCCACCGATTCCTCACTCACCTGGAAATTTTTTGGAAGACGTGGGAGCAAGCCGGCAACATGAGAGAAGGGTACTGTCGGATGGCATTTTATTATCACGGTAATATGGTCAATTCCACCAAATGTCTGTAGGGCTGAATAAATCAGTTCAAGAGATTCATTCAGTTCCGCAGAAGCTGTTAATAGAACGGTCTTCTCCCCCTCATGATGAGGAGGACGGTCTCCGGTTTTTGTGAGATGGGAGTACCTCAGGCTTCCGCCAATTGCAATTGTCGCAGGGTCAAACCCGGATACGGCAAGGATTTTTGCGGTACGGGTACCATTCACAATGATACGATCCGGTAGTGGCGCCAGTTTCTCCTCTTTTTTTGAAATTGTGTAGTTTGTATA
>Ga0315288_10009084_pt1 | contig 12538 bp, 9 predicted proteins | sample YL17G11_20_MG_FD_203454 | JGI IMG/M metagenome (GOLD analysis project Ga0315288, IMG submission 203454) | Sediment microbial communities from Yellowstone Lake, YNP, Wyoming, USA - YL17G11_20 | ecosystem: Environmental > Aquatic > Freshwater > Lake > Sediment | place: USA: Wyoming | collected...
GAAGTGGCGCAAGAGAACGTGGGATTCTGATCGTCTACTTCGTCGGATTTCTCTTCCTCGCATGCTGCGGTCTTGTTGACATGACGCAACTCATGCGGGGCCCGATCTTCAGGAATCCCACGATAAGCTTCACAATTATCGGCGTGCTTGGCCTCGGTGTTGTCTTCGCCTTCGTCTTCACCGAGCGCCTCATCCTCCTCATCCGCGAGCGCCTCATGTTCATTGACAAACTACAAGGTGCATACAAAGAGCTTGACCAAGTGCGAAGCCTGACCGAAATAGGCAAATCAACAGCCATCATAAACCACGAAATCAAGAACTACACGTGCGTGATTGCCGGGTATTCGCAGTACCTATTGATGAAGGCTGAATTGAGCGAAACCTTCAAAGACATGCTCAACAAGATCATCGATACTGCGACCAAACTTTCGGAATTCAGCAACGAGATTCTCGATTTCTCCAAGGCCAAGATTCTCAGCGACAAGAAGCCGCTTTCCATCGGGTCGCTTATCCGCAAGTGTGTTGATGTGAATTTTCAAGAGAAGCAGGCGTCGTTCTCGTTTGTGGGATTTGACGCGGAGCCTACCATCCACGGCGACTGGCGCAAGCTTGAGCAGGTGTTTATGAACCTGTTCAAGAACGCGCTGGAGGCGGGGGCGACATCCGTGCGCATCAAGCTGGTGCCGTCGGATTTCGTACTTCTGGTTTCTGTGGAGGACGATGGGGTCGGCTGCAATGCGACACAATACAAGAAGCTCTTCGAGGCATTTCACACGACCAAAGATGCGGGCACCGGCCTGGGGCTGGTCACCAGCCGCTCGATCATCGAGACGCACGGTGGGTCAGTTTCGGTGGTGTCAAAGAACCTGGTGACACAGGGCGCGCATGGGTTGACATTCAGGATCGTGTTCCCCACGTTCGAGACTTCGCGCGAAGATACCAAAGACAACGTCGTGTTTGTCAAAGATGGCATCGAGAACCTGGCACTGGTGATCGCGGTGTTCCGCAATGTGCGGGTGAATCCGCACGTGATTGACTCGATTGACGATATCAAAGATCTCCCTATGAAGCTGGCGCAACCGTGCGTGGTTGCCGGCCCACGCGTAGTGGCGGAGCTGATGAGCCTTCGCGCGACGTATCAGTGCTACTCGCTGGTCACCACCCCCGACGGCATCGTCCGCGTGGTGGGAAGCCCGCCCGATAAATACGAGGGCGTCTTCTCCGAGGAGTTCGTGCTGCAACGAGTACTCACCGCAGCAGCAGGGATTCAACGACCACCGGACTCGGAGATACAGCGGCCCGCACGAAGCTCGCAGGACCCGGATACACGGCCCATTGCGGTGGAAGCGTAGGACAAGTGCGGAAGACGGAAGACGGAAGACGGAAGGCGGAAGGCGGAAGGCGCGAGCAAGCAGCAGTCAGCGATCAGTGGTCAGCAGCCCGAAGTCAGCATCACGATCCAGCCAGTGTCAATTGCCCCGAGTAGGCAACCACTCGTAACTCGCAACTCGCTTGCTCGTAACTCGTCACTTCCCCTCCGACGCCATCGCGGACACTGAATTCCCACATCACCCTCACGTATTTTCCTCAATCATACCAGCACGAGCAGCAGAGGCTGTCGGCGCACACGAATCCACCCCGAACCACTCTCCCGGACATCCATGAAAACATCACTCGCCAGGACTCCATCGCACCCAACGCGAATTGTGTTCGTCACCACAGACTCCCCTCCTGTGCAGGACTTTGACGCCAAGAAGGGCAAGGTCGCCGTGCGGTACGAGGGATCGTCCACCATCATCTACGTCGGCCTCGGTGACACTGCGACTCCGCATGCAGTGCGCACAGCCGCAGCCAAGGGTGTGCAGCGCGCCATTGAGCTGAAGCGGACCGACGTGTCGATCGCCGTGCCCAAGGCCGCAGACCAGGCAGAGGCACTCTCTCAGGCCTGCACAGAAGGCGCGATCCTCGGCGCCTACTCCTTTGCCAAGTACCGCGCAGAGCCTCCGCGTCCCGTAAAACGGCTGGAGATCTGTGGGTCATCTCTCTCTGCCTCCGATGTTGCGCGCATTGCCACGATCTGCGACTGCGTGAACTACGCGCGCGATCTGGTCAACGAGAATGCCAGTATCGTCTTCCCCGAGGCCCTGGCCAAAGAAGCCCGCACCATCGCCGGCGCGCCGCACGTCAAGGCAACCGTGCTCGATGAGAAGGCCATTGCGAAGAAGGGCCTGGGTCTGCTCGAAGCGGTTGGGCGCGGCTCGCCCTATCCTCCACGGCTGATCATCCTTGAGTACACCGGCAACGCACGCTCCAAGCAGAAGACGGCCATTGTGGGCAAAGGCATCACGTTTGATTCTGGTGGTGTCAACTTGAAGCCGTCCGGATCAGTCGAAACCATGCGCGAGGACATGGCCGGTGCCGCCGCAACCCTTGCAGCGATCAAAGCGGCGGCAGCGCTGCACCTCCCTGTCAATCTGGTAGGAGTGGTGGCAGCAGCTCACAATGCCATTGACGGACGCTCGTACTTTCCAGGCGACGTGTATCGCTCATACGCGGGCACGACAGTGGAAATCACCAACACCGATGCCGAGGGCCGGCTGGTGCTTGCCGATGCCATCACCTACTGCCGGAAGCACTACGCGCCCACACGCATGATCGACCTGGCAACGCTCACCGGCGGCGTGCTCACAGCTCTCGGCGAGTACGTGGCCGGTCTGTTCTCCAATGACGACGATCTGTCCTCCGCGATCTCAGTATCCGGTGACCGGACATTCGAGCGCGTATGGCGATTCCCGGTGTACGAGGAGTCTGCGGAGTCCATGAAGAGCGACATTGCCGATCTGCGTAATACCTCCAAATTCAAGAAGGGATACGCAAGCTCGATCTGCGGCGCCGCGTTCCTGCAGGAGTTCGTGCGCGACATCCCGTGGGCGCACCTGGACATTGCGGGCACTGCGTTCAACGAGGGCGAGGCGCGGGGGGAGATCCCCAAGTACGGGACAGGGTTCGGAGTGCGACTGCTGGTGGATTTGCTGTCAAGGGACGCGCAGGGATCCCTCTGACAAGCGAAGAAACCACAAGAACAGGGACACGGAGGACTCGGCGCGGCAGAGCCGACAACCGAACCGACAGCGTTGGATCGCGGAGCTGCATTGCCCCGATCAGCAAGCGGTCAGCAGTCAGATGTCAGCGGTCAGACAAGCATCGACAAGTCCTTGATATGACTTGAATGCGGTCCAGAATCTGCGCAAGAAAACAACAAATCGCCCGGTAGTAGTACGGATGTGACGGATTCTCACGGATCAGAGAGTGCGATAGTTCACTGAGGAGATGGCACCGACCAGACTGTTCACTGTTCACTCCCAACAGGAGCCCCTGTGTCATTGCTGAGCACAATACAAGCATTCGACGTCATCGTTGCGGTTGTTGCCGTGATCTTTCTGGCGATGGGCGTCAAGCGCGGACTGATTGGTGAGGCCGTGCGTCTTGTCGCGGTTGCCGGCGGTATCGGCGCGGCAGTGATGCTGTACAAATCGGGATATGCCTGGCTGGGATTCCTTCCGATTGCGCCGTCCGTCAAGATCGTTGTCTCGTTCATTGTGATCTTCGTTGCGGCAGTGCTGCTCATCATCCTTGTTGGCTGGCTGTTGCAGAAGGTGATTCGGCTGACAGTGCTTGACTGGGTCGATCGCATTGGCGGCGGGCTCTTCGGGCTGCTCAAGGTTGCGGTGATGGTGTGGGTCTTTGTGCGATCTGCCGAGTCGTCGCCGTTCAATTCCCAGAAGGAAGCGCTGCGCAAGTCACCCACATACAGCCTTGTCGCGACAGTCCCGCCCAAGGTGCTGATTCCCTACTTCGACGCATCCGGCCGGTCGGTGAAGCGACTTCTATCCGACGACCCGCTGCCCAAGGTGGTGAAGCAGGTCGAGCAGATCAAACAGGCGGTTGACTCGATCAAGACGACGACCAAGGGTGCCCCGGCAAGCAAGAAGAAGTAGCGTCCACGGCGCTGAGGTCGTGTTGGGTGGGGATCGTGGGTGCCTCGGCTCCGAGTGGGAGCGGCCCGACAGATCGACGAGACCAAGAAGCCGCACGTGTCCTTTCTGAAGCCCACGAGATACCATGTACTCACCCAAAGAGATTCGGGAGCAGCTCAGCCGCGGCGAAGGGCCTGAGGTCGAATTCAAGTCGGCTGCCGGCGGCTTGCCCCGAAGCTTCTGGGAGACGGCATGTGCGTTTCTCAATCGCGATGGCGGGATGGTGCTGCTTGGCGTTGACGACCACGGGTCCCTTGCTGGCCTCGATACGACCGGAGTCCGACGCCTCAAGAAGGAAATCAGCGATCTCTCCAACAACCCCAGCAAGTTGGATCCCCCGTACCTGCTCTTCCCTCACGATGTTGAGGTTGACGGGAAGGTTGTGATTGCGGTACGTGTTCCTGCCAGCTCCCAGGTGCATCGCTGCGACGGTCACGTTGTCATGCGTGGCGATGATGGGGACTACCGGGTAACTCAACCCAACCAGATTGCAGCTATTGTCAACCAGAAGCTCAGTTTTTACACCGAGCAGCGTGTTCTGCCGTTTCTTCGCATGGATCAACTTCGGCCTGAATTGTTTGAGCGGGCTCGCGTCCTCATGCGTGCTCACAACACCCGCCACCCGTGGATCTCTCTGAGCGACGAACAACTCCTTGAGGTTGGCGGGTTCCTGCGTGAAGACCCGTTCACTGGCCAGCGGGGATTCTGCCTCGCTGCGGCGCTCATGTTCGGCACCGATGAGATCATCCAGAGCGCGGCCGTTGGGTGCAAGTTCGATGCGATCCTGCGTCGTCACGATGTCGATCGCTACGATGACCGTCTTATGGTCCGCACAAATCTGATCGACAGTTTCGACTTGCTTATGGACTTCGTGGAGAAGCATCTGAACGATCCGTTCTACCTCGAGGGGACGACTCGGGTGAGCCTCAGATCGAAGATCTTCCGGGAGCTTGTCTCCAACATTATTGCGCACCGGGAGTACACGAACGCCCAACCTGCCCGCATGATCATCTACGCCGACAGGGTGGAATTCGACAATCCCTGCGTGCCGAATGGACATGGGCCGATCAATCCGATGCACTTCACGCCCAAGTCCAAGAACCCTACCATCTGCAGATTCATGATACAGCTCGGTCGATACGAGGAACTTGGGTCAGGCATATCGAACGTTTCGAAGTACTTGCCGATGTATTCCGCAGGAGCAGAGCCCACCTTTGAGGAAGGCGACACCTTCAAAGCAATTATTCCGCTCGACCGGGTCACCACGGGAGTCGCCACGGGAGTCACCACGGGAGTCACCACGGGAGTCACCACGGGAGTCACGGCCGACTCGGAGCGTCTCCTCAGCGCAATAAGAGGCGAGTCGAGCAGCCGGGAACTCAGAGAGAGGCTTGGACTCAGGAACGAGGAACACTTCCGAAGCTCTTACCTGAAACCAGCGTTGGAGGCAGGGCTGATCGAAATGACCATCTCCGACAAACCCAACAGCAGGATGCAGAGGTACCGCACAACGCCGAGAGGGCAATCCGTCCTGGACAAGTTGACACCGGTTGCTCGTCGCGGGGAGCATCCATGATCGACCCAGTCATCCAGTACACACTCGCAACCTTCTCGGTGCTCTTCGGCCTCATCCTCGGCTCGTTCTTCAACGTACTGATCTGGCGCCTTCCACGCGGCATGTCAACGATCCTGCCCGGGTCGGCATGCCCGAACTGCGGACGGCCGATCCCCGCGCACGAGAACATTCCGGTTCTCAGCTATCTCGTTCTGCAAGGACGGTGCGCAGGGTGCAAGGACCCGATCTCCGCAGTGTATCCTGCTGTCGAGGCCATCACGGGCGTTGCCGCGCTCTTCCTGTGGCAGATGCTGGCTGTCCCGCGCCTGACCGAATTGATAACACACCCGGCGCAGATGACTGCGGTCATTGTGCAGATTGCGTGTCTGCTTGCACTGATCCCGATTGCCGTCATTGACATCAGGCACTTCGTCATACCCGACTTCTTCACACTGCCGGGGCTCGTGATTGCACTGCTGCTGTCACTGCTGCCGGGCGGAGTTACGCCTCTAAGCAGCGTGTTGGGCGTTGCCGCGGGCGGTGGCCTGCTCTATCTGGTGGGACTGCTGGGCGAACTCGCATTCCGCAAGCCCGATGCCATGGGCGGCGGCGACGTCAAGATGATGGCGTGGCTCGGGGCGCTCTTTGGGTGGGAGCCAACACTGGTGTGCATTGTATGTGCGTCGTTTTCGGGAGCACTGTGGGGCGGCGTGGCGCTGCTGCTGCGCCGACTGCGCGTGGACCACCGCATCCCGTTCGGACCATTTCTGGCACTGGGCATGTGGGTGGCCGTGTTGTGGGGGCAGCAAGTCGTGTCGTGGTACTTCAGCGCCATGGATCGGTTGATCCTCGGCGTGTAGGCGCGCGGAGTCTGAGGTACGCATCCGCCGGCACGCAGACCGGGTCCACGGAGACGTCACAAGCAGATCGGGCCTCCGCGATCATTCTCGATTCTCACTTCTCACTTCTCACTTCTTCCCCCTATGAAACGATCCGGCACCGCAGACCTTCCCCTTCACGGCGGACGAGTTCCCGAGTGGCTCGCTTCGCGCATGAGCGCCATGGGATGCGCAATTGTCGAGGTGATTGTCGAGGAGTACGGTACATCCGAGGTGCTCGCGCGTCTGTCCGACCCATTCTGGTTCCAGGCATTCGGGTGCGTGCTGGGTATGGATTGGCACTCGTCCGGCATCACCACCTCGGTGATGGGCGCGCTCAAACGATCCCTCAACCCGATCTCCCGCGAGTTGGGGCTCTACGTATGCGGTGGACGAGGCAACGCGTCCCGCCAGACGCCATCGGAGCTGCTCCAGCATGCCGGCCGCACGGGGCTCAATGGCGACGAGCTGGTGCGCGCATCGAAGCTGAGTGCCAAGGTTGACAACACGTGCGTGCAGGACGGATTCTCGCTCTACCTGCACTCCTTCGTGGTGGCGCGCTCCGGCGAGTGGGCGGTTGTCCAGCAAGGCATGAACAACGACTCGGGCATGGCGCGACGCTACCATTGGCATTCGGCAAAGGTACGATCATTCGTTGACGATCCGCACACGGCGATCATCGGAGAGAACATCGGCGAAATTCTCAATCTCAGTGACTCGCGGGCCGAACCAAACCGCCGGGGGATCGTCGAGTTTCTGCAGCAGCACCCCGACAAGCAGCTCACGGAATTGCGGCACCTGACCATGGATCGCGGCCACCAGGTGCAGCGCAAACACGTTGACTCCAAGCGACTTGGCGCTGTTCTCGCACTGGCGTACGAACGGCAGTTCCAGAACTTCACCGATGCGCTGATGCTGGAGGGCGTGGGCCCGCGCACGGTGCAGTCGTTGGCGCTGGTGAGTGAGGTGATCCATGGTGCGCCCTCGCGGTTTGACGACCCGGCGCGCTTTGCTTTTGCGCACGGCGGCAAGGACGGCGCGCCGTTTCCCGTGCCGCTCACAGTGTACGATGAAGGCATTTCGGTCTTGCGCAAGGCAGTTGATCGCGCGCGCATCGACCACAGCGAGCGGATGCGCAGCATTGCCACGCTCGGGCGCATGACGCAGCTCATCGAAAAGCATTGCGACCCATTCGCCGATGTGGACCGGGTGATCCGGCACGAGTGGAGGCATTCTCACGAACGCGGTGGCATGACGGTGGCAGGGCCCGTCAGCAAGCCGGTGGTTGAGCAGATGGAGTTGTTCTGATGGGCCGCCCCATCCCACGGGCTCGGGGACACTCGTCCTCCGGGATGCACTCGTCGCGATGCCAAGCCCCGACCGTGAGCTGGCCATGCCACATAACTTTCGACTGGACACGGAGGGTGGATCCCTGAAGTCCCAGGGACAACCTTTCTATAGAGTGAGGCGCAGAGGTTGGGCCTCGCAGCCCCGTTAAGGGCGACCTGGCTGGTTGTGCCAAGCAGAGGTCGTCCCTAACGGGACTGCAGGTCGCCTCACAACAACCCTTTCTATAGAGAGGTCGGCCCTACGGGCCTGGCAGCGGAAGGCCGGCCGTGTCCAGTGACTGACATATGAGCAAAGATCAGGACCGTGAGGGAGGGAGTCTCGCGGCGGGGGACGGGGACCGTGCATGACTCATCGACGGTCCATCGTGTCTCTGCCCCCCTCCCTTACGGTCGGGGCACGGCATCTGCGCGACCCGATCTTCGGGCCAGAGCATGCAGAACCGGTCAACCAGGCACAACCAGGAACAATGCCGCATGAAGACAACACTCTCCGACCAACTCCCCCGCGACGGCACCGCCGACAACGACGACCTTCTCGGCCGGTTTCTCGCCTATGTGGACGCACGCCGTCTGCAACTCTACCCTGCGCAGGAGACCGCCATCCTCGACCTATTCGAAGACAAAAACGTCATTCTCAACACACCTACCGGCTCCGGCAAATCGCTGGTGGCCATGGCATCCCACTTCCGCGCCCTTGCGCAAGGCAAACGGTCCGTCTACACCTGCCCCATCAAGGCGCTTGTCAACGAGAAGTGGCTCGCTCTGTGCCGCGAGTTCGGGCCCGACAACGTGGGACTTGCCACCGGCGATGCCTCGGTCAACCGGCACGCTCCCCTGCTCTGCTGCACAGCCGAGATTCTCTCCAACATTGCCCTGCGTGAAGGAGCTGCGGCGGATGTGCAGGAAGTGGTGATGGACGAGTTTCACTACTATGCCGACCGCGACCGGGGCGTGGCGTGGCAGACGCCGCTGCTGACCCTCTCCAATGCGCGGTTTCTCCTCATGTCGGCAACACTCGGCGACACGTCGTTCTTCCAGGGCGAACTCACCCGTCTCAACGGTCGCCCGACTGCAACGGTTCATTCGATTGACAGACCAGTGCCGCTGGAATTCTCATACTCCGTCGAACTGCTGACCAACACACTCCAGAGCCTCATTGCCGGCGGAAAGAGCCCGGTCTATGTGGTGCACTTCACCCAGCTTGAGGCAGCGCAGAACGCACAGAGCTTCACCAGTCTCGACATCTGCTCGCGCGCAGAGAAGGATGCGCTTGCCCAGGCGCTGGTGGGGGTGCAGTTCAACAGCCCCTACGGCCCCGAGATCAAGCGGTGGCTTCGTCAGGGCATCGGGATCCACCACGCGGGCCTGCTCCCAAAGTACCGCGTCCTTGTCGAGAGGCTCGCGCAACAGGGACTGCTCAAGGTCATCTGCGGCACCGACACGTTGGGCGTGGGCGTCAATGTGCCGATCCGCACGGTTCTGCTCTCCCGTTTGTGCAAATACGACGGCCAGAAGACGGGCATCCTGAGCGCGCGCGACTTTCATCAGATCACCGGGCGCGCAGGACGCAAGGGCTTTGACGACAAGGGCTGGGTGGTGGCGCAGGCCCCGGAGTACGTGACCGAGAACATCCAACTCGACCAGAAGCATGCGCGCGACGGCAAGAAGGTTGTCAAACGCAAGCCACCCGACAAGAACTTCGCCAACTGGGACAAGTCAACCTTCGAGCGACTCATGGCCGCAGCTCCTGAGCGCCTCGTCTCACGCTTCCAGGTGACGCACGGCATGCTCATCAACGTCCTGAGCCGCACGGGCGACGGCTGCGCAGCCATGCGCGACCTCATCAAGCGATGCCACGACTCGCCCAAACAGAAGGCGCTGCACGTCACTCGGGCATGGCAACTCTTCCGGTCGCTTGTCGAGCGGAACATTGTCGAGTTTGTGCCACCCTGTCCGGACGGCGCCAAGCTCCGCGTCAACGTTGGGCTGCAAGACGACTTCTCCATGGATCAGACGCTCTCCCTGTACCTCATCGAGACGATTCCGCACCTCGATGTCCAATCCGGCGACTATCCGCTGCGCCTCATCACGCTCATCGAGTCCATCCTGGAGAACCCCGACTTCATTCTCCGCAAGCAGCTTGACAAGCTCAAGGCGCAGAAGATGGCAGAGATGAAGGCCGAGGGCATACCCTTTGAGGAGCGCATCGAAGAGCTTGACAAAATGGAGTACCCCAAACCCGACCGCGAGTTCGTGTACACCACGTTCAACGACTTCTCCGACCGGCATCCGTGGGTTGGACAGGAGAACATCCGCCCCAAGTCGGTGGTGCGCGAAATGTTCGAGACATTCTGCTCCTTTGGCGACTACGTGCGCACGTATGAGCTGCACCGCGCAGAGGGACTCCTCCTGCGCCACCTCAACAGCGTGTACGGTGTACTTGCACAGACCGTGCCCGACAGTGCCAAGACCACCGAAGTCATGGAAATGGAGATCTACCTGGGCGCCATGATCCGGCAGACCGACTCCAGCCTGCTCGACGAATGGGAGAAGATGCGCAATCCAGCGTACCAGGCAACGCAGACCGACGAGATGCGGCCTCCCGGGGCTGAGGAGGCGGCGCGAGACATCACGCGTGACCAGAAGACGTTCACCGCACTCATCCGCACGCGGCTCTTCACGTTTCTGGCGGCGGTGGTGTCGCGCGACTTTGAGGCAGCGCTGGTGGCAGTGGGGGCAGGTCCGGCAACTGCGCAGGGCACTGCAACCACGCCGTCAGACGCAGACCCGTCGCACGAACCGACCGGCGACGAGTGGTCCACCGACCGACTCGCGCAGGCTTCCGAGCAGTACCACGTGGACCATGGCCGCATCTGCCTCGACCCCAACGCACGCAATATCCGGCACACATACGTCACACCGTCGCAGGATGGCCGCAGTTGGCGTGTGCAGCAGATGATTGTGGACCCGGAGGAGACCAACGACTGGGTGGTGGAGGTTGAAATTGACATTGTCAAGTCGCGCGAGGTCGGGGAGCCGGTGGTGAGTCTGCGCAGGTTCGGCGCTCTGGTGTAGGCGACGGACCGACGTCCGAGCTCTCCTGTGCTGGTCCCGAGCACCCCGAAAGTACCGCGTGTGCCATGGTCGCCCTCGACCGTGGTCTTCTCATCCAGGGTGAAGACCCGCCTCACGCGCACCCGGTTCCCCGCCCGGAGCACGGTCCGGGAGACCGTGCCACACGGATCTCGTTGTCATCGACGGCCAGGGGCCGGGCAGCCCGCGACTTCGCGCACCTTGCGGCGCCCGCCTCAGTCGAGTATCTTTCGAGTCGCCGATGCACCTCATCAATACCAACAGAGGACACGACCATGAGTGAGTTCAAGAACGTCACCGTTGTCAAAAAGGCAAACATCTACTTCGGCGGCACTGTCACCAGTCGCACCGTGCTCTTTGCCGATGGATCCAGGAAGACGCTCGGCATCATGCAGGCCGGCGAGTACGAGTTCGGCACCGCAGACAGGGAAACCATGGAGATCTTCGCAGGATCGCTGCATGTCAAGCTCCCCGGGTCCAACGACTGGAAACCCGTTGGCGCCGGCGAGTCGTTCGAAGTCCCCGCGAATGCGAAGTTCAGCCTGAAGGTGCGGGAGATCACCGACTACTGCTGTTCGTACATCAAGTGAGAGCCACTCATTGACGAGTCGAGCCACGGTGCAGCACCAACTGCTCCCTGAACTCAACGCCTCAGAAGGAACACGACCCCATGCCCATGTCACGCAAGGACATCGTCGACTACGCCACGCGCTACATCTCTGTCGAAGAGGTGACCGACTTTCCCATGGAGAATGACCTCTTCGTCTTCATGGTTCGGCCCAGCGATCCTGCGCGCTCCCCCACCGATGATACCGGCTGGGCATTTGGCGGTTACGGCATCTGCCTGGGACATGAACTCGATGAGGAAGCAAAACCCATTGGCAAGTGGGTGTGGACGCGGTTTGCCGGCCTGCTGGCGTATCCACCGATAGTGCAGACGCTCAAGCTGCAACCCCCGCACGTTGCCACCGGACGATTCCACACAGCCGACAGAAGCCAGGAAGTCCGCATGGTCAAGACCTCCGTTGCTGCCGGCCTCGACACCGACGGCGATGCCGAGGAGCCCCCGACTCCCACGCCTGAGAAGCAGCCGGCAGCCCCGCCCAAAGCCGCCGATGCCCGCAGGAAGGCCGATACCAAGGTGCTTGCGTTCCGGCAACCTGCGAAGAAGTGAGTCTGGTCACCACGGAGCCCGTCGGATGGGACGAGGGCCGCCGCAAGACGTGGCGAACGTGGGCCACCAACTCCGACTCGCGAACCGGAACCGACGGTCCTGCCGTCCATGCGGTAGGTCGTCTGGCCCCCGCAGATTCGCCGACTACTTGTCAATATCAAAAACCTCCAGCACCAACTTGTTGCCCTTGATGGAATACTTGCGCACCTTGGTCTTGCCCTCGTAATCCCACACGTAGGTGGTGGCGCCATCCTCCGATGAGGTGACAATGCGAAGGGCTTCCTTCCATTCGACAATGCCGCCGGCGTATGCCTGTGGGATCAGACCGGCCGTGCTATCCTTTGGCGAGAAGAACGCCAGCTTGCACAGACACAGCGCGATGACAACTGCCACTACCTGCATGGGATTGACGCGAAACTGCATGCTCCTGCCTCCTTGGGGATGGTGCGATG
>Ga0315288_10009086_pt1 | contig 12535 bp, 12 predicted proteins | sample YL17G11_20_MG_FD_203454 | JGI IMG/M metagenome (GOLD analysis project Ga0315288, IMG submission 203454) | Sediment microbial communities from Yellowstone Lake, YNP, Wyoming, USA - YL17G11_20 | ecosystem: Environmental > Aquatic > Freshwater > Lake > Sediment | place: USA: Wyoming | collected...
GCGAATCCTCGCCAAGAACTCCCTTAGCTCTCCAGTGTCGAGACAGACTGGTCTTGCATGGTCTCGGCTTTCCTCGACAAAACGCTGAAAGTCTTGCCCATCGCCACAGCCTTTTTGAAAGGCAGCGTGCAAATCGTTCAACTCGCTTGTGCTTATAAACTTCATCTTATCACCTCATCAATGGCATCATTTATGATTGTCCCATAGGTAGCCCCGCACTCACCAACAAGGACATCAAAGCCATTAATAGAATGATGAATGATGTCATCTTTATGCCTGTCGAAAAACGCCTCTGGATTTTCTATCTCCGGATGGTTGTCCGCAATCACCCGAACGAACTCATCTTTTGTTAATTCCCACTTGAAAACGACCTCATCTTCGACCAGAGTATCGCCCTGTCTTCTATTGACGACTTCAAACTCCCAGTTGCCAATCCAGAAGCTATCGCCTATCGCAAAATCGTCTTTCCTTATTGCTTCTTCAATTCTTCTGATTTCATTTTTAACACCCCCTTGAAATATGGTGCTTCAAATCAGTGCATAGCACAAATCGCAGATAAACTCAGCGGTCTCTTGCCTTTCCACTACCAGATGTATGTAGCCAGTTGCTTTCTCCACATCTTCCAAAAATGCCTTTTCTGGATAGAGCTTGTCCCGTGGAAAAGGATGCTTCTTCAGATATTGCCTGACAGTGTCTGCATCCGGCAGGCCGCACCACATCCCCAGCCTGCTAATTCAAGGATTCCACCTGTCATCGTCATAGTTGGTTCCCCTGCTACGTCACAAGCCAAAAGGGCAGCTTTCGCATTGATTCCATCCTGAATAATCGGGCCGTTTGGTGCTGCCGCGGCTGGTGCATCCACATAGGCCTCGTCGGAACTGGTAGGGACTTTGCTGCATTGCCAGTTGGCTGGATTGCTCCAGAGCCTGTCGCCGCCACGACCGGTCCAAGGAATGGCAGCAGCGCTACTCATCGAGCCCACTACCAGGACCAGAGTGATAAAGGGATTCAATCTTGTACACATAGTATTCCTCCTTCAAAAGTGCTTCGAGATCACACCTCCTATTTATATCGGAACAGCCCCTTTTTGGCCGAAGAATCCCGATGCCAATCGGGATATCTACTGCGGGAGATACCCTATTTATGGTAAAGTATTGCCCTATGATGAAATCAAGAGCTGGAATCCCGATCAGGATCGGGATCACGGTCGGGATGATATTCGTTTTTGTGGCCGAAGCAAGTGCGCAACGGCAGATGGAAAAGCTCGGCCGCGGAGTGGTCGCGATCGACCAGGGCAACGGAAAGGTCTATGTCGGTTGGCGTATGTTAGGAACCGATCCGGACAACATAGCCTTTAACGTTTACAGAAACAATGCCCGTGTCAACAGTCAGCCGATAACAGAATCCACCAACCTGGTGGATGATAACCCCGATCCAGTCGGGGGTGCTACCCCGATCCGGATCGGGGTTCGTGCTGTCATCAACGGTTCGGAGGGAAAACCTTCCGCGCCAGCGAGCCTCTGGAGTCAGAATTACCTCTCGATCCCTCTTGCGACTCCCGACGGTTACACGCCCAACGATGCTTCTGTCGGGGACCTGGATGGCGACGGCGAGTATGAGATTGTATTACACCAAACAGGCAGAGGCCGCGATAATGCGCAAGGCGGTATGACGGACCCGCCGATACTTGAGGCATACAAACTGGATGGCACTTTTCTATGGAGGATAAACTTAGGCAAGAACATCCGTGAAGGCGCCCACTATACTCAATTTATGGTTTACGACCTTGATGGCGACGGCAAAGCTGAGGTTGCCTGCAAAACGGCGGATGGGACCATCGACGGAAAAGGCAAAGTCATCGGCGATCCCAACGCGGATTACCGCAGTTCGAGGGGCTACATCCTGGATGGGCCGGAGTTTCTCACTATATTTGACGGCAAGACCGGCGCGGAACTTGTCACCACCGATTATATACCGCCCAGAGGCAATGTCACTGACTGGGGAGATGACTACGGCAACAGAGTAGACCGATTTCTGGCGTGCATTGCATATCTTGACGGCCAACGACCGAGCCTCGTAATGTGTCGCGGTTACTATACACGGGCCGTGCTGGCGGCTTGGAATTACAGAGACGGCAAACTGACACACGTGTGGACCTTCGACAGCGATGATGGCACCGCCGGTAATAGAGATTACAGAGGACAAGGCAATCACAATCTGGCGGTCGGCGACGTTGACGGCGATGCTAAAGATGAAATTGTGTATGGGGCGTGTGCGATTGATCATAATGGCAGAGGACTCTATTCAACGGGTTTAGGGCATGGGGATGCGATGCATTTATCCGACATCGATCCGGATAGACCCGGCTTGGAAGTGTTCGCCATCCACGAAAGGCCGCCTCACCCATACGGCGCCAACCTTCGTGACGCGGCAACCGGAAAAGTTATATGGGGGCTGCAATTGAAAGACCCGGGAAGAGGGGTGTCTTTGGATATTGATCCCCGTCATCGAGGCTATGAGTGCTGGGCGAATAATTCAGCCGGCCTATACAACTGCAGAGGTGAAAAGATTTCCGATGCCAAGCCCCGCTCGTGCAATATGGGGATATGGTGGGATGGCGATGTGCTTCGTGAGCTGCTCGATGGCGTTACTATTGATAAGTGGGATTACGCTGATGGCACCGCAACGAGATTGTTTTCCGCTGAGGGCTGCGCCAGAAACAACGGAACAAAGTCTAATCCTTGTCTGGCTGCCGATATTCTGGGCGACTGGAGAGAGGAGCTAATTTGTAGAACAAGTGATGGCAGAGAGCTACGTATCTTTACGACGACGATACCTACGGACCGCCGTTTCTACACATTCATGCACGACCCTGTATACAGGCTGAGCGTGGCCTGGCAGAACGTAGCCTATAATCAGCCTACACAGCCTGGTTTCTACATGGGCGATGGCATGGCATCGCCGCCGCGTCCTTCGATAGGAACACCAGGCAACGTAGATAGTGATTAATAAAGAAGCTATGTCACCTTATCTCGTCCGATTTGTCGGTCTGCTCATAGATTTGAGCGATGTCATAGAGCAGTGCTTCAAGTTTTGAGAAATACTCACCTTCGGAGAACTTCTCTCTTGTATCGCGCAGCTTGATGACATCGAGCTCTAACTGATCGCGTTTGGCCCGCAATTGGGGCGGCATTTTGTTCTCGGCTTCGCTGTGGACCAGGTGAAACTGGTGGGCGCGGTAGCCGTCGAGAGGCGCATCATCCATGGCCCTTCGCACAGGCCGGATGCCACGAAACCAATCCGCCCGCGTGCCCAGCGCATCTGCGTTGTCGTCCAGCAGGGCGAGCTCGGTGGCCAAGCGTCCGGCGGCAGAGTAGAACTCATCAACGCGATGGGAGGCGGTCAGAAATGCTTCAAGCAGTGAAGTTTGACCATCCTTGTCGAGGTCCGCTTGCGGCTCGGCGATCGCGCTAGCCAGATACTGGCCAAACCTCGCGTAGTTCTGTTCAAAGCCGCTCTTGGTCGCAGTGATCACGACGCGTCCCTGGGCAGACAATTTGCCAAGAAAAGGGGCGCTTGACGAGGCAGTGTTGATTACCGCAATAGGCCTTGAGAACGGCTTGAGCCATTCGGCCAAATCGTCTGCCGACAGGTCGGGTCCTCTGAGGTTGAATTTCGCCGTTTTGCCGTCGTAAGTTCCGTGCCCGATTAGAACCAGCCACAGAGCAGCGTCGGCTTGTTTGGATTCGCCCGCCAGTGTTTCCTGGAGCATTGTGCGATCGTCCGCCTCTGCAACTTCGTCTAAACCAATTGCAATAAGCTGCGCATCACCTTTTGAGCAAGATTTCTTCCAAAGACCAGCCCATTCGGCGAATCGTGCTCCGTACTCGGGAGTCCCCGCGGCACCGACAACTACTATCACCGTGGGTTTCTGACGGTCTTGGCTGGCCCCGCCACGTGCTGAGAAAACAGGCACGTTGAAAATCAGTATGCCGGTGAACAGTATCGCTATTATTCTCACGGCATTCCTTTCCAGCGGCGCAGAGCCCATTCGCCGACAAAGCACATCAGAACGAACAGAAAAATTGCCGGTAAGATTCCTCGCAGATCCCACAACGGCTTGATCCAGGTTTCTGTGATCGGAGCATCCCGACCGGGCAGGCTGCGAACAAAATTGCCCAGCGCGTCAAGTTCAATGACTTGGCCCCCAGTCTGGCGGGCAATTCTTTCAAGCAAAGCCCGGTTGGTTCTGACCGAGGCAAACTCACGAGCTTCAAGATCGACAGCCCATCCGGTCTCCGCGTCGCCGAGCTTGAGACCATCGGCGTCACTCACAACGGCCCGGGCAAAGTAGCAGCCGTTTGAGCGGGGAATGTACGTGGCCTCAAATAGTCCGGGGCTGCTGAGCACGGCTTCCGCGCTTAGTCGCAGCTTCTGACCCTGGGGATCATCCAGTTCTACGGCGACCGAAACATTATCCATCGGCTCAAAATTTTTATCGCGGACGCGAACTTGAAGGATAACTGGCTGGTTCACCTGGTCAGGCTTATGTGCGGCCTGGAAAGAGATCCTGTTCGGCACATCTGCGACCAGCCAGCGCAGTGTCTGCCTCCAGAATTTATTCATGTCATCACGCATTTGGGACTGTTTCATGCCCCATCGCCACACGTCGCCGACAGTCAGTGCTGCGGTGCGCCCGTTGCCGTACCTTTGTACAACCAAAGCCGGGGACTGCTTGTCCGGGTCGTTGCCGGCTGTAGCAACTATGCTGGCGCCCGGCTTTATGGCCCGGACGCGATTGAGCACACGAAACGCCGGCATCTCCAGGAGCCGCCGTTGTTCATCCTGCTCATTGTCACGCAATCTGGCCCAGCTCTGCAGCCAGCCTTCACGAGTCAGATTCAGATGGACTTGAGCTATTATTTGCGTTCCCGCAAAGCGGGGTCCCTCGGGCTGAGACAGCCGGTCCAGATAGACAGGCAGAATACGGCCGATGGGTGTGCGATCAAACTTGCCCTGTTGGAACGATTCTTTCCCGCCCAGCATCAAGAATCCACCGCCGCGCTCGGCAACAAACCGCCGAAGAAGCTCCATTTGGTCATGCGAGAAGAACCCAGCTTCGATGTCGTCGAGGATAACCGCGTGATAGCCGAATAACTCCTCTGCCGTTTTGGGAAATCCATCGCGAAGCTCCGCCTCGTCACGCGTGTTAAGGCGCACCAGAACCGGCTGATCGTACTGTTCGGTCTGCTCTTAGTCCTTGTTGTCAAATCCGCGATACAGTGGATTACTCTGCTCACCGACGTGTCCCCGCCAATCGTATTTAGGCTCGCGTTTTGCTACACGGACTAATCCCACTAGCTGCACCTGCTCATCTTCGCTAATTGCGCGTCGCAGAAACTTATATTCCCAGTTCGGCCTGCCGGTTACATACAGAATCCGGTACGGTCCCTTGCCACGGTCGACAACAAGTGTGCGCTTGTTGTTTGCCAGTGTTGCCTCAGATGAAGCGTCCGTCGATGTTTCTATGGCGTGAAGATGATAGAACAAAACGCCGGTCTTATCCGGACGCAGACGAAAACAAAATGTCTGTTTCTCGTCGTTCTTGGAGATCGTCCGCGTTTGGCGTTCCACGACTTCACCGGAGTTTCCAATCAAATCCACCGCGACGGTCTTGCCGGCGTATCCGGAGGCCTCAACGTCGGCCTGGATCGTCACCGGGGCATCCTCGAAAGACGTCTGGCTGACAGAGACATTTGTCAGGGAAATATCTTTTAGCGGTCGGGAACCACCGATTACGACAGGGTAAACTGGCGGTACATCCGACCTGTCTACGGCGGATTCGGCCATATCCGTAGTGCCGCCGTCGGTCATTAAGAGCACACCAGCTACCGGCCTGCCGCGGTAGCGCTGGGCAATCGTTCCCAAGGTCTCGCTGATCGCAGAGGCCTTGCCGTCAAAGACCAACTCTGAAAAGTCCGTCGTTCGGCGAAGCTGTGAATCAAATACATATTGGCGAACCTGAAAACTGTCGGCCAGAGTGCCAAGCCAATTGTCTCCGCCCTGGCCTACTCTAAGCGCAGCTCGAAGGATTTCACCGCGGCTTTGCGTCATGCCTTGGTCTCGAACATTCATGCTGCTGCTATTATCTGCGACCACCACAAACAGGTTCGCGCCGGATGTGGCACGTCTTCCAATCCACAGCGGCTCCATCAGACACAGTATCAGCACTAACACGCCCAAAAGCCTAAGACAAAAGGCGATCCTTTGAACTGCGCTAATTTCCGGTGATCGCCGGTACGACCAGAGCAATAGTACCAAGGTCGCAGTTAACAGCGGCACGGCCAGCCAAACCCAACGGCTTGCGGGGATAATGATTGACACCAGCAACATCATCAATCGCCTCCCAGGTTTTCATAGTACCGTCGCACCAATTCAGCGAAGCGGCTGGGTACAGGATCGCGATCGATCCCGACTTGTCGGGATTGAAGCTGAGCCAGCTCCTCACTGATACGATTACGCAATTCAGCCAGCGGCTTGGTGATTTGCTGGTTGACCAGGTCCCACTGTGGCTCCTTGCCGTGGCGGGTGAACTCTGCCCGTATTGCACGGGCACGGTCCCGAACCCTGGCCACCTCGTTGCGCAGGTCCGATTCGTTGAGCATCTCTTGGACGTCTTGCAGCCGGTCGGACCATTGCCTGAAATCTCTACCGGTGAGCGGGCCGTTCGGATCGATCTGGTCCCGTGGCCCGGTTGATCCTTCAAAACCACCCCAGCCCGCCGGGTCGGCTGGATTCGACAAGCTCACCACAGGTCTGCCGCCGGCATTGGGATCACCGAGTACTCTGCGACCGGTTAGGGATTGAGCATCAGCGATGCGCTGCTGATTCGCCGCCAGGTCCGCCGGTTCGTTGGGATCGCCTGGTCGCCGCTGGCCCGCCAGACGTTCGGCGGGCTGGCTCCGTCCGCTGGCACGGGCAACCCCTGCTTCTGCAGGGGCAAGCCTGTCCCCGCGAAGGCGGGGATCAACCTGTCTGATCAACTCGTCGAGCTGTTGTCGGGCCAGACGCAGCGACTCGGCCTCATCGCCGAGCACGCTTGTAGCAGCCTCTTCGACGCCTGTCCTGAGGTCTTCGATACCCTTTGCGGCCTGTCGCTCAATCTCTTGTGCCTGCGGCAGGAAGTTGCGTCTGATCAGTTCACCGGTGGCGTCGAGCGTTCTGCCAACATTTTGAGTGCTTGCCCTGCGCAACGTATCGTAGAGCCTTCTCGAGAGCAGCGGCTCCGAAGCCTCGGCCTGCTCGCTCACGTTTTTCATCTGGTCAATCAGCTCTTCGATGCCCTCTTTCTGCTGGTCGATCCGATCCGCCAGCTCCAGGTTCACGCCGGAATCCGCGAGCGTCTTTCGTTGCGAACCTATCTGCTGCCTTATCTGGTCGGCGACCTCCCTTTCACGCCGGTCCAACTGCTGCGCCTGGTCACGCATATTGCGCATCTGTTCGGTAAACTGACTGGAGGTACCGCGCCGAAACTCGTCACGCATCTGCTCCAGCTCGCGCCGTGCACGCGTGGTGGAAGTGATGGCCCTTGAAACCATCCCCTGCTCCAGCTCCTCGGCTGACTGACGGATTCTTGATCGGCTCTGATCGAGCTGCTCCCTCGCGTTGGCCATACGCTGACCGTTGCCGGGCCTTTCCATTCGCTGCTGGAGTTCATCAACATCTCGAAGCGCCTCGAGCTGCTCTTCTCTTAGACGCTTCAGTTCGCCGAGAATCTCCTGCCTCTGCTGCTCGTTCTGGGCTTGCTGAAGCGCCGCCTCAGCCTCTCTGAGCCTGTTGCTCACCTCACTCTGCCGTCGTGCCAGGTCGGCAAGCCGATTAAGAACCGCAAGATCCTCACGCTGCGTCGCCTGCTCCTGGGATTGGGCCAGACGCTCGGTCTCGTATCGATTTTCCCTTTGTCGCAGCTCCAATTGTTGCAATTGTTGCTCGTAGCGGGCAGACCTGGTGCTGCTGTCTCTATCGAGACTCCTGGCGCGTGCAACTTGATGCTCACGGTCTCGCAGCTTGAGCAGCTCCTGATAGGCCGACTGCTCTGCGGCCAAAGCCGGCGTCAGTTCTACCGCTGAAGCGGATTCCACAGCCTCGGTTAGATGTTCCACGGCGGTTTCCATGTGCTTCGTCGCTTCCTGTAGCGTCTTGATCGCGGGCGGATCTTCAGCCTCCGTCAGAGCTGACTGGGCTTGCTTCAGCACATCGGCCTGCGACTTGCGAACCAAGTCGAGGTCTTCTTTGTGCTCATCGACGCCGCCCAATTGATCGGCCTGCCGCTTGACATTCCACGTAGCGATGATGATCTGCTTCTGTAAGCGGGCGAGCTGCTCGCCGGGCTTCCCCTGCTGCTGGCCGCCCTGTCTTTCTCTCTGGTTCTGGCTGCGCTCGTCCTGGAATGACTGGCTTTCGCGGAACACCTCCTCGAAGTGGCGTATCTCCACAAAGTACATATCGCCGGAGGTTCTCCGGGTCTTGCCGTCTGGGCCAATGTCGTCGGCCCAGAAGTGATACGTCAGCAGCTGATCCGGCTGGGCGTTTAGGTCTTCCAACGCCAGAAGATACTGCATGTGATATTTGTCCCCCTGCTTCTGCAGGGCCAAGCTTGTCCCCGCGAAGGCGGGGATTCCCGACTGGCCTGCTCTGCCGGACGACTTCGTCCGCCGAAACGGAAATTCGTCGCCCGCGAAGGCGGAGGCGGATTCAGCGGGGGACAGGAGCGTGATGTCCCCGCTCTGCGCGCCTGCAAGAGAGTAACTCAGCCCGTAGCCGGTCAAGCCATAGTCATCTGAGACCTCAGCTTCCAGGCTCAGTTCTTCCAAAGGTGATACCAGCACATCACGACCGGGAAATACGGTTTTAAGCTCCGGTGGCAGATTCTTATGGACATCGATCGCAAAACGCTGCGGCACCTTGTTCGTTCGCCCGTCAGCATCAGCCACACGCAACTCGTACCGCTGGCTCTGCTTAGCGGTGATTGAAGTGGTATAGATGTTCGGGTGCTCCTCGTCAGCGGTCAAATCCAGAGCAGACCCTTCCGCCTTCGCGTAGCCAGCTTCGGCGGGCGAAGGAAGGTCTCTGGGGACAAGCTGTGCAGTAGTCACCACTTTGTTGAGAGTAAATGTCAGGATAATCTGTGAGCCTTCCACTGCACTGACCTGGCGTGTGTCCAGAACGACCTTTTCAGGCAGTTGTGTATATGAAGGATAGATAATCTTCGCGTCGGCCCTGGTCAGTTGCGGATGCTCGTAGACGCTTATCATATAATCGCGTGTGCGCCTGCCCGCATACTCGATATGGTAGAGTAGGGAAGTCTGCACCTCCTGAATGATGCCGCCGAACACAGGATCATTTTGGTTCATAGCCAGCGCAATTTTCTGCGGCTCTTCGCCGGCTGCGCCGAACAGACCTACCTTGATCGGAGTGGAAACCAGACTTGCCTCCGGCGGCACGCGTCCATCAAACCGCGCCAGTACCACCACGGGCGTTCCTAATTCTACGGTGGTATCTCCGGGAGTGACGGTGATGTGATACCCTTTTCTGGCTGGCACAACTCTGTCGGCTGTGAGCAAAGAAGAGGTGGACGGCAGCATCTGTGACAGTACCGCAATGAGAAATGCCAGGGCTGCAATCCCGCCGAGATAGGCCAATACAAACTTCTTCATTGAGATGCTCCGCAGCCAGTCGTGACCTGCCGCGTGTCTAAGAGCTTCCCCGATGACCCATTCCTGAAGATAACCTAATCGACCGTCCGGCTCTTGCGGCTCCTGTTCTATCGCGGCCAGTAGCAGCGCCTTCAGATCAGAATGTTGCCGCTCAATATTGTGGGCGACGGCCTTGTAGTCCGGCTGGGCACGACGATATTTGTATACGGCGAAAACTGTCGCCAGGATGGTCCAGACGCACAGTGCCCAACTTGCGATCGGCCAGGGTCCCCGCCCGGCGGGGTCGGAACTCCATCCCCATAGCCAATTAGCACCTATCAGGCCGACGCCCACGAGTCCCGAAACGAGCCAATAGATTGATATCCTCCACGCTAAGTGCAGACGCCTTCGGCGATTCACTATCGGTCGGAGTCTCTTGCGAAGAGCTTCCTCGATCATTTCTGTTCTCCTTTTTTTGCCACAGAGAGCACAGAGAGCTCAGAGGAATTATCAATTTTTCATCTCTGTGAACTCTGTGTCCTCTGTGGCCCCCCTTTTTTCCCTGCCAGCCAGATCTCAATTAACGACACAGCCAACAGTGTAATAAACACCCACCGCCAAACTTTCTGCTCATATTCCAAGCCGATCCGCCCAACGGAGGACGGATGACGGAGGACGGATGACAGAAGACGGATTGCTGTCTTCTGTCCTCTGTCTTCTGTCTTCAGATTTTCCAGTGAGACACCGAGCCTTTCGAGATCTTCGATTTGCATAACGGCTGTTTGAGATTCCTTTACGGGCAGGTTGATCGCAAACTCGCTCCCCTCGACTCCGCTCGGGGCAGGCCTGGCGGCCCCGGCGGATGATTCAATGGCATAAATCCCGGGCAGGTCCGTCTGGGTAAAGCTCTGTTGGCCGGCATCCAGACTAATCAGGGAATCATCGGGTTTGCGAACCTTGAAATTAGCCGATTCCAACCTCACTGAGTGCCCCGACTGGATCGGGGTTCTGATAGGACTCCGCCATATTCAAGGATTGAGTAGAGCAGCGGGACGAATTTGGATGAAAGCGCAAGCTGACTATCCGAGGGGTGCCAGCCGGAGGTCAATACCAGTCCCGACTTTATCGGGATACCCACATGCGACTCGAACCATGTCCCGACTTTATCGGGATCGAACCAGGCCAAAACCGAAGCCCCCGGTAAATTGGCGATGTTTAGTCGGCGGTATCCCGATAAAGTCGGGACAAGCCAGTAGCGGGTGTTTAAGTTCAATCTGACCAAGCATGGCGTATCTATCAACATCGGCCTCTTCAGATTCGATGGTTTCAATCCCTGCCGGTGAGCGCAGCGAACTGTGAGGACGTGTGGTCAATCTCTCACCATCGGGCCACTCATAAAGCCCTTGTCGCAATACCGCCACGGCCTTGATTTGATACTGACTCGATTATGCTCCTCAGGAACGGTACTATCGCAGCGTATCTTAAAGTACGCCAGTCCGTTCACGAACACCTCAAGACTTCTGCCGCTACTACAATAAGGCAGGCTAAATTTAACGCCTGGACTATCATCGTAAGTGATTCCGTCCTCGGAACTCCAGACCTCAAAGTTGACGGAGTGGGCGTCCGGTCCCTGGAAGGCAACGCTGATAAGAACGTCCGCTCCCATATTCGCGTCTGTTACCAGGTCAACCGGTTCGGAGAAATACTCTGCCCCGACTTCTTCGTTAACAATCAAGTCGACCTGATCGAAATAGTTGATACTGCTGATTTCCATAGTTTGATTTCCTTCACGGTTTATGGTCGAAAACATAATAATCGCCAACGTGCCAGAACACAACGTAAGTATTTGCCGGGACGGTTCCTTCATAGAGAAAATCCTCGCCTAAGTTGCAGGCGATGCGATTGTCCCCCAAGCCCACGGGTAAAGAGCCAGGTTCCCCGATGCAAACCGGGAGAACGTGATACCAATTATACGCCACTCTCTCAACGATTTTGCCCGTCCAGGTTTCGGCTCCGCCGCCGGTTGACATGATGATAATTTTCTCTTTGGCGGGAACGGCAGGCGTAGCTGCCGGTCTTTTTGCAAGCTTTTCCGCATAGGTCTCCCCTTGAGTGATAGGTACTACGGTCGTTAGCTTTGTCTGTGTATCATAACTCCAGCGTTGCTCTATCATGTCAGTTACTCCCAGCCTTTTTTCCAGCCTATGTAAAGGACGGTCACGAAAAACGCCAGCCAAAGAACAATATCCCCAGAAGCATGAGCGCACATTCTAACCCTTTCCGCTTTCACTTTCGTTAAAAGGACTGCCGCTCCGTCCGGGGTGCCGAGCCGGACAGGGAGAAATCCCGATTCGGATCGGGATCAATGCGGAGACCCGGACCCGCCGGCAGTCCCGAGCCTGGCGTATTTTCAGATTCTCAGGAGTCCCACCTTGATGGCAAGAGTGGCCCCCGTGTTGTTTTGAACCTCGACCTGACCTGTTTCCCAATACACATTGATTTTCCGTGCCGTGTCTTTGGTTATCGTGAAAATCGGGTTGCCTGACACAAAAGCGATGGTCGAACCTTCTATCCGCAACAAAATGACCTTCTGGTTGGTCACGTCCGCAACAATGAGAATGCCCCGACTCTCGCAAATACACGTCTTGAGGACTTCGTTGTTCGCTAGCCCGGTTCTCTCCCGGACGCCCATATAGGCTCTGGTGATTCGGGTATCGCGGTGAACGGACTCTCCCGCCAATGTTCGCTCCATGATAGATCCCGTCATTCTTGATAATATTTCTCGACATAGTTAATAAATCCTGCACCCGCAGCGGAATCCCCATTTTTTTTTTGGCCCT